>Ga0123519_10011613_pt1 | contig 12957 bp, 11 predicted proteins | sample YelNatPaOPRAMG02_FD_87396 | JGI IMG/M metagenome (GOLD analysis project Ga0123519, IMG submission 87396) | Hot spring microbial communities from Yellowstone National Park - Yellowstone National Park OP-RAMG-02 (version 2) | ecosystem: Environmental > Aquatic > Thermal springs > Hot (42-90C) ...
AAATAGATGTCCCGATAAATAAAGAGTCCGTTACCAGTTGGCTTTAAATCTTTTTGTAACATTGATAGCCATTGCGGATGGGTGAAATCACCAGTGCCCAGTAGTTTTAGTCCTTTCCGTTTGGCGCTTTCGGCAATTTGAGGGAGTGCCATATCCTGGCTGGTGGCACGAGAAAAAAGCGAATGAACATGAAAATCAGCAATAAATTGCATCCTTGGCATTTTACTGAATAATTGAACCGAGTCAAGAGATTAAAAATCCTTTTCGGGTGATTGATGACTTTTGGTTTTTATCGGTTATCCGCTTAAGGCGGATTAACTATTGACAAAGAGTTATTTATTATTTACTATTAACCGACCAATAAATGTTTTAATGTCTTGGCGAAGCGCCTTTTGTCGCGCACAAATTTTAGGACCCAATTCGGGACAACTGTCCAAAATCCGCACTTTGGTTACTATTTTAAGCGGAGTTAATGAATGCGGATTGGCGTAAATCTTTTGCCATTTCGTCAACAACTGGCGGGAACCGGCCGGTTTACCCAGAATATATTAAAACAATTAGCCGAAATTGATAAAGCGAATACCTATTTTTTATTTTTGACCAAAGCGAGCGCAACTCATTTCTCAATTCCTCAAGAGAATTTTTTCCCAATTATCTGTTACTTTTCACCAACCCGCAGGTTTTTACGGATTGGTTGGGAACAACTAATCCTACCCTGGCAGTTGCTCTATTATCGGATTGATTTGTTATTCACCCCTTCAGTGGCAATTCCATTTTGGGTGCCTTGTCCAACTGTCACCGTGATCCACGATATGATTCCATTCCAACGCACAGTAACCAAATATTCAAAAATCCGCTCAGTTTATGTCCAAATCGCAACCAGTTGGGCAATAAAAAAATCAACCGCTATTATTGCGGTTTCTCAAAATACGAAACAGGAAATTATCAAGTATTGTCGGGTGCCGGCAACAAAAGTTTTTGTCTCGTTGGAAGGGGTGAACTCAAGGTATCGGAAGATTGATTCGTTGTCACTTTTAGCCCAAGCCCGGGAAAAGTATAACTTACCCGAGCGCTACATTCTTTTTGTTGGGACTTTAGAACCGGGTAAAAACCTAACAAGACTACTGGAGGCTTTTTGCCAATTGAAACAAGAAAACCGCCTGCCCCACAAGTTGGTTGTTGTTGGTGGTTATGGCTGGGGAAAGGATTTGAAACTGCTTGATGCAGGCCGGGGGTCAATCCGCCTTAGGCGGTTCAATTTTGCCGATGAGATAATTTTTACCGGCTATGTCCCAGAAGAAGATTTGCCATTCCTTTATAATGCTGCCGAACTCTTTGTCTTCCCCTCACTTTATGAAGGATTTGGTCTACCCGTTTTGGAGGCAATGGCTTGTGGCACACCGGTGATTGCATCTAATCTATCTTCTTTGCCCGAGATTGTTGGCGATGCCGGATTATTAATTAATCCCTATGACATAAACGAAATTGCTGCTGCGATGGCAAAGGTCCTAAATGATAAAGACCTCCAAACTGAACTGATTAACAAAGGTTTGAAAAGAGTTCAAGAATTCAGTTGGCGAAAATCGGCTGAGGTCATCTTTAATACCTTCAAAATCGTGGGAGGGAAAAATCAATAATCAATTAGACCTTTCAATTATTATTGTTACCTACAATGCCAGTAAATTCTTAGAAAAATGTCTTGAATCAATATACCAGCACACAAAATCACCTTTTGAAGTTATTGTGGTTGAGAACGCCTCCAACGATGGCACGGTAGAAATGCTTAAAAAATTCCCCAAGATTCGGATTATTAAGAATCAGTCTAATCGGGGTGTCAGCCCAGCCCGCAATCAAGGTATGAGAATTGCTCAGGGACGCTATCTTGTCTTACTTGATGCGGATACAACGATAACGCCTAACGCCTTGGACCAAATGGTTGAATTTATGGATAAAGACCCAAAAGTTGGTATTTGTGGTCCTAAACTGGTAAGCCCAAACCAGGAACTCCAATTCAGTTGTCGTAAATTCCCTTGCCTTTGGACCAAGATTTTGCGTCGGGTTCCGTTACGGTTTGCGCAAAACCGATTAGCCGACGAGTTACTAATTGACTGGGACCACCAACAAGTCCGCGCGGTTGATTATGTGATTGGTGCCTGTCAGATTATTCGAAAAGAAGCGTTTCAAGCGGTCGGTTTTTTAGATGAGAATATCTTCTATGGACCCGAGGATATTGATTATTGTATCCGAATGTGGCGTAATGGTTATAAGGTATGCTACAACCCATTTGCCACTGTTATTCACCACGAGCAACGCCTAACTAAAAAGAAACTATTCTCCAAATTAACTTTACAGCATATCAAAGGACTCATTTATTATTTTATTAAATATCGTTATATTCAAAACACCACCAAATTAAGGGAAATTCAGAACCGAAACAAAAAATAAATTACCGATTAGTATTCAATAATCGTGCCCAATTTTTTGCCGTAGTTGAATTGGGATTAATTTTTAATACCCAATCTAAGGTTTTTCTTGCCGACGCGGTTCGGTTCAATTTTTGTAAAAAAAGCGCCCTTTCTAATCCGAAAATTTCGTAACGCTGTAACACCATTTTTGCCCGTTCATCCAATATAAGATTAGGTCTCCGAACGACAAATTGGCTATAATCAATATCTTCAATGATTGTATCCGGCGGTGGGCTCAATTCGTATAAAAGACCGTAAGGGATTCGATTGAACTCAGGTTTTATTGATTTGGCATCAAAATCGGTTCGTTCATTAAAAGTAAGGAATACGCGCCGTTCGGGATTGTGGTCAATGAAACTATTTATCATATTGATGAAACTATTTTGAATGCCCAAGTTATCCTTTAACCGCCCATGTTCAAATTGGTCAAGAAATTCTAAAAAGTGATTAATCTCCTTCGTCGAATTTTCTATAAGCCAGGGATATTGTTTGGTTAGGTATTGGAAATACCAAGACCGGCGCAATAGTTCTTTGTCAATGATGCAGACATCGCCACGAAATTTTTCCACATATTGAAGATAAAGGGCAGGCGAATAAAAATCCCACCAATTGGTAATGACAATGGCATCTTTTGGGACAACTTTTAAATGATTCACCGCTGAATCATAAGCAAGAAAATTACCTTGCATTCCTGCTCGCCGATAATTGAATAAAATCGGTAGCAAACATAGAATCAGATAAACCGGTTGGGGAATTTTAAGTTTTTTCATTAAAGCCGAAAGCCCAATCCCACTCAAGAGAAACAAAACGAATAGACAGGGCAGATAATAAGATTCGATATCCGGGATGGAATAGTTAACCGCATAGAAAAGGGTTAAAAAGAAGATAACCAATAGTCCGATTACCAAGTAACGATTCTTCTTAAAACTTATCACAAGACCTACGATGGCGAAAAGAATCAATCCACCCCAATTAGATTCTCGGAAGATTAATTTTAAACCGGATTTCAGATTAGCCAATAATTCAGCGCCTTTGGCTTGAAACATCCAGACCCGATACTGTTTACCAGTAATGTGCCAAATAAACCTTTCCAGGTTATAAGGATTTCCCCAGTTGAAAAGTGGAATCTGTTTAGCCCGGATTGGTAGATATAGATAAACGGACAATCCCAAAAGAAAAAAAATAATGAAAAGAATTGTGTCCCGCAGGAAAAATTCTTTTCTAAAAGTAAGCGCAAAAAAGATTATTGTGCCAATAAAAACGCTTGCAATCATCATATGATTAGTAAAACTCAAACCTAAGACAAATGCCAAAAGCAGAAAAATATTGTTTTGCGCAAGTTTTCGCCACAGGTAAACGATACAAGTTAAAAAAAGAAGGGTAAGCCCATAGACCTCAGCCCCAACCGCTACTGACCAGACTGTGCTGGAAAAGGCAAATAAACCGGTGCCAACCATTGCCGCATAAGGTAAGCCGGTCAAGTCTAACAATAAGATAAAAAAGAAAAAACACGCTACCGCACAAAAGAAACTTGAAACAAAATTGATTCTCTGGGCAACGGTGCCGATTGGTATTCTGGCAAAGAGATTGCCCAACAATGTATATAATGGGTAACCAGTGGGATGGAGGATATTAAGAAGATAACAACCAGTAATAAGTTCACCCGAATCAATTAAACCAACGGTTGGGCTTAAGGTAAGGCAGTAGACAATAAGAATTAAAATCGGCAATAAGATTTTAAGCCAATTCATAAAAAGATTATTCAAACCAGACAATTACATCTTTCGCCCAAGCCGAATAAAATTTTCCTTTAAAAATAGCGAAGAGCTTGATGATGTCAAGCCCTTCAATTTTGTTTGATTGGTTTCTATTTAATAATCGTCGCTTGAGAGACCATTGGCTTGATTCCATTCACATTCGGAAACTGGACAGCCTACTTTATCTTCACCATCCGGTGGGGTCGGGTGGGTCTCAATCCCTTTCATATACATATAACGGTGCCACAGTTTACAATGCTCACGAAAAGCGGCTTTGGCATTAGGGGTATATCCTACCCAGAAATAAGCATATTTGGTGTCTACACCCCTTTGCACGCCACATGCCTTGATTATCGCTTCCCGAACATTTGTATCCGAACGCCCAATCTCGGCAATCCGTTCCCCATCATTAGAAAGCATATAGACTCCGGCTGAAACCTCCCGAACATAATAATCAATATGGTCAAGCCGATGTGGACCTTTAATCTCAATCACTGATTCCTCCCGGTATAATCTTTCCTATTTTACCTAAAAATCGCATTCAAGCCGATTTACTTTGCTATTTAAACTCATATATCAATCGTTTCTTTTGAAGCATTACACAAAGCGTCCACCCCATAAAACGAGGTGAACTTAAAAACCAGTCCGTTGTATTTAATTTTATCATTAAAATAACTCAATGTCAATAGATTGACCTGATTAAGAAATTTTGTTAAAATTATATTAATATGCAAAAAAAGAAAGACCCAATCTTGGATGAGGGGAAACCCCTCATCTCCCCGTTCTTTAAAAAAAATCCGATTCGGGTGCCATCCGCCTAAGGAGGATTCTCTTCGGAATTCTTTTTCCGAAGGAAGAACACGAATCGGGTTTTGGGGATTCAAAGGCGAATCGCCTTTGTGTAGTAGGTCTTTTTGAGCAATCCGCTTTAGGCGGCAATGTAAACTAAAATGGAGGAGAAATGAAATGCTTTAAATACATCCTGGTCGCATTGACTCTCCTTTGCCTTTCGGTTTCATTAGGCAAAGAGATGATTGTGCGAGTATATGTCAAAAATTATCAGGAACTCAAATCCAAAATCCCATTCAAGGGAACGAATATTGAGATTGCGGGCGCTCAATTGGGCAATTGGTATGATTTAATCGTTTTACCGGAAGATTATCCCTTGGTGCTTGGCTCTGGGCTAAAGTCCGAGATTATAATTGAAGACTTGGCAAAAACCAAGGAACAAGCCTTGAGTGAAGGACAATACCATAGTTACGACGAAATTAATCAAATTCTTCGGGATATGGCAACCAATTATCCCAATATCTGTAAACTGGAAAGCTTAGGCCTTACCTATGAGGGAAGGCAGATTTATGGTGTAAAGATTTCTGATGCACCGGAAATTGACGACCCAACCGAACCCGATGTTCTTTTCATTGGTTGTCATCACGCTCGGGAATGGGCATCGGTTGAAGTGCCAAGGCATATCGCGGATAGTCTGACCCGTGCCTATGCCTCGGTTCCCGAAATTCAGAATTTGGTTGACAATCACGAAATTTGGGTCTTCCCCATTATCAATGTTGATGGTTATGTCTATGACTACCCAAGTCAACGCAATTGGCGCAAGGACCGACAACCTTTTGGAACCGCGATTGGCACTGACCCGAATCGCAATTATAACGGTGTTTGTAATGGCGATGCAATGGGTGACTGGGGTGCACTCACCAACGGTTCACAATCTACCCATTATCCATCCCAAGCCACTTTTATGGGTCCTTATGGCTTTTCGGCTTACGAAATAAAAAATCTAACCGACTTTTTTAAAAATCACGAGTTTAATGCAATTCTCTCTTTCCATTCCTATTCCGAACTGGTGCTTTGGCCCTGGGGTTATACTAATGCCACTCCACCAGACAATACCATTTTAGTCCGCGTTGGACAAAGAATGGCTTCGCTGATGCAAAGGTTAGGTGGAGGAAACTATACACCTGAGCAATCAATTGAACTTTATCCAACTTCGGGTGGTTCGGATGATTGGATGTATGGTTATAGCCATTGGGTCTTAGGTACCCCTTGTATTTCATACACAATTGAACTCGGTACTCAGTTTTATCAGTCACCTTCTCAACTTGACCATATTCAACTTCAGGCTTTCAAAGCCGCTTTCTGTATTACTACCTTCTCGGATAGTGTTAGACTACTAATGAAAAGTGTTGTGCCACCACCCAATATCGCACCTCTGGATTCAACGACTACGGGCGATTTCACAATTCATTGGTCACCAATCCGACCCCACGGTAACGAACCCGAAATGTGGGAACTCCAAGAACTTTCTCTTTATTCGGTCATTGAAGATAACTTGGAAACAATTACTGACCGCTGGACCTTACAAGGCTTTTCCTTAAGCACTGCGCAATCCCATTCCACCAGCCATAGCCTATTTTCCGGTTCGGCTAATAATATCTCCAATTATGCCCGCACTACTTACCCTTATCTTGTTGAGACTCCTTTTGATTCCTTAACCTTCTGGTGCTGGTATGATTTAGAAAATAATTACGATGTGGCGGTCTGTGAAGTTTCGCTTGATTTAAAAGAATGGATTCAGTTGGACAATCGCTATACTGGTAATTCGGGTGGCTGGATAAGAAAGGCTTACTCTTTGGCAAATTGGCTCGGCAAATCAATCTATATACGATTCCGGTGTATGACCGATGATGGTGTGTTAAGGAGTGGTTTTTATGTGGACGATATTTATCCAGTCCCCTATTTCAATCAGGCGCGGATCGTTAGTTCCGCCATAACTGATACCTTTTATAACCTAACCGGTCAAGCGGTTGGTCGTTACTTTTATCGGGTAAAAGGGTATAATACCGCTTGGGGCTGGGGCGATTATAGCCCCTTAGAAGATATTTATGTTGTCGGCACAGCGATTGGAGATAATCGGCCAAAACTCCCAATAGGTGCATTGGCTAATCCTCTTGAATTAAACCCAAATCCAGCCCGGTCAATTCTTGCTATCCGCACAAGCCCCAACACCAAATGGTCAATTCTTAAGATTTTTGATGTTTCGGGTAAATTAATAAAAGAGGTTATCCCGTCGCCTTCGGTCCTGCGCAATGGCAGTGAGATAAAAATACCTTTGCAAGGAATAAAACCCGGAGTTTACTTCTTACAATTTGGCGCTATAAACAAAAAGTTTCTGGTGGTTAAATAACTTGGATAGGGACGAGACACGAGGGACCCAAACCGGGCGACTCGTCCATTCTTTTCTTTTGCTTATGGCTATTAGCCAAGAGTACCCCTGCTTTATAACACTTGACCTTTAACAACTTCAGATTATAATAAACCAATAAATTAGGAGGAAAAAATGTATGGCATAATACTCTTAGTAATCTTAATCCTAATTATCCTTTCTTCAATGATTAGAATCTTGCGGGAATACGAACGAGGCGTTGTCTTTCGTTTGGGACGATTGATTGGGGTTAAAGGACCAGGCTTAATCATCTTAATACCGTTCATTGACCGGATGGTCAAGGTAAGCACGCGGATAATCACCCTTGATGTTCCACCCCAGGATGTTATCACTCGGGATAATATTTCAGTGAAAGTTAATGCGGTCGCCTATTTCCGGCCGTTTGACCCAGCAAAGGCAATTGTTGCAGTGGAAAATTATGTCTATGCCACTTCGCAGATTTCTCAGACCACGCTCCGTAGTGTGCTGGGTGAATATGAACTTGATGACCTATTGACCAAGCGTGAACTCATCAACCATCGTTTGCAGAAGATTATTGACCAGCAGACCGACCCATGGGGTGTAAAGGTTTCAATGGTTGAAATCAAGCATGTTGACATTCCCGAGGAGATGCGCCGGGCGATTGCTCGTCAAGCCGAAGCCGAAAGGGAGCGTCGGGCAAAAATAATTCATGCCGATGGTGAATTTCAAGCGGCGGAAAAACTCCGTCAGGCGGCTGAGGTTCTGGCACAGACCACACCGGCGATTCAACTCCGTTTTTTACAGACGCTAACCGAAATTGCTACTGAGAAAAACTCAACCATAATCTTCCCCTTACCAATTGATTTATTAGCTCCATTTCTAAAAAAGGAAAAGTAATAGGGAAGAGATTCAAGCGGAATATCCGGCGGAAAGATGACCTGAATCAAACTTCCCGGAGTGAATTTTTCTTGTAACTGGTTAAATGACAAAGCATCCGATAATTTTCTTAGGCAAATAGCAACTATTGACTTTATCATTTCTTTTTCTTTTTGTTTACTAAATCGTATCTAATTATTGGTTTAAAGACATCAAAAGACAAAAAGAGCAAAACAATCATTGCTTTGGATTTTAGATTAATCAATGCAAGGCTTTAGAAAGGAGGTCAAAATGAAAAAATTAATTCTCCCACTTTTATACTTTATAACAATTATCAGTTTAACCTGCAAACCAACTACCCTTTACTTCGGTAAACCGTCCATAATTGGTCAGGTTTCTCGCTACCCACCTTATGGAGAAAGTGAAAGAAAGACCAGAGCGTATGTCTCAATCAGTAACTCCCGACTATTACCGGTAGTCTGTATAAATAATAAATAAAGACACTCTTGAATTAGCAGATTATTACCAATATGGTGAATATCAATGGAACAGCGAGTGGTCTCATGACAACTTGGGAATTAATCCCGGGAAAGCGTGCTCACTAAAAGTCTTTCAATCTAACGGCGATGCTAATGCGATTGAGGAACTGCCGGGCGACATTGCCTTTCAAAGCCCAGGAGAAAATTCAATACTTCACAAAGGGCAAGGCTTATCATTTACCTGGACTAAAGCAACCGGGGCCGACCATTACATCTTTGATTTATATATTGAATACGACTACGAAGATACAAGCGGATGGTGGACCTATTTTGATTTAGATACGATAATTACCATATTTGATACCACCCAAACTTCTCTAAACATTCCTGCAAATATTATATTTCCTAATGATGTTGCTGTGGTATATGGCGGATATGGCTATGCCCAAATCCTTGCCGAAAGCGGTCCGCTTCTTGGTCGAGTTAAAGACGGAAATATTAAGGGCAACGGAGTAGGTTATTTCTACGCGCAGAACGAATCAAAAACCCTTTATATCATAATTGAAGAGACCCAAGTAGGAAAGTCAGTTGATAAGATAAAAGAACCACTTTCGCAGAAATTACTAAAGCGAAGAATTGAGCAATTTAAAAAACTGGAGGCGACAGACTAATAAATCATTCACTTTGAACTTTGGTACTGGAAAGGTGAGGTAAATCTTTTTAAGTTAATATACTTTCTTGCTTTTACGCTTAATCTATAAGTTGTGATTTGAACTTTTGATAAGCATTTAATTTATGTTGCTTTTGACATAATTTCTCATTATATTACCCTTTCTACTTGCCATAATTTTATTTCACCGGTTTTTATTATACCAAAAACCATCCATTTTGCAATTTCCACAAAATTTGATTATATCTCAATTATATCTCCCATTCTTGAGGTTACCAGCCGACCCAGTTGCCTAAAACCCAACCCCCACTAAGGCCTTATACCAACCTTGCCTATTGACCTACTAACATCCCTATCACCCGTCCCATACCAAAGTCAAATAGGTTGTTAACGAATTAACCTGCTTTCTCAGCCAAAACCCGACCTACACCTCAAGCCACTCCCTATACCGCATAGGGGCTAGCCCCACCCTAGCCCCCAATGATATGTCAATAGCTATTTTAGATTGAAAAATTAATGACTTAGACAAATTTCAGAAGAATACCGAAAAACTTTAGAAAATTTAAAGTCATTTTGAAATTGATCTGAATCAGGTCAATTCCACCCATTTTTTATGAAAAAATTATTCGGGAATACAAAGGGGTAAAGCATCTTCGCGATGAGGGAAAAGTGAATGTGGAGAACTACCGCACAACGCAAAGCGTGTGACCCCTAATAGTGGTCAAAAACACGAAATGATGTTGCCTACGATTGGCAATACTTTCTCTACGGTTTTATTTTGCTGTAATAAGCGATAAATTAAAAAATTGGTAGAGTTTATTTCTGCTGAATTGGAATATTTTTATTATTGACGAAAGAAAAATTTTTGGTATCATTCTACAATGAATTCAATTGCAATTTTTAAACTGGTAATAAGCATAATTATTTGTCAGTTGGCAGGAATTATTGGTGCTATTTTTACTAACAAGTCAATACCAACCTGGTACGCCTCACTTAAAAAACCAGCATTTAATCCACCAGCCTGGCTATTTGGTCCGGTCTGGACTGCTTTATTTTTACTGATGGGCATCGCATTATTTCTTATCTGGCAAAAGGGGATAAATTTTGAAGGAGTCAAAAGGGCATTAATCGTTTTTAGCGCCCAGTTAATCTTTAATATCCTATGGTCAATTTTATTTTTTGGACTGCGCTCACCCCTTGCTGCCTTCATTGCAATTATTATTCTTTGGATACTAATATTACTTACAATCGTATTATTTTATCCAATAGCAAAAACTGCTGGCTTATTACTTCTGCCTTATCTCTTATGGGTAAGTTTTGCCTCAATCCTCAACTTTTCCCTTTGGCGACTTAATGGTTAATTTTATCTTGTAAGACAAGTCCCAACCAATTCTAACAGGATTGACAATTGAAAAAAGTTGAATAAAATTAGGTCAATATGCTTTTCTTGACTAATACGCTTAGTGCAAGGAAAGAACCTTTCACACCGATTCAGGACCCGGTAAGGATTTATGTCTGCGGGATGACTGTTCAAGACCGTCCCCATTTAGGGCATATTCGTGCCTATCTAACCGCTGATATTTTAAGACGATACCTTAAATTTTGCGGTTATAATACCTTTTTAGTTCAAAATTTTACCGACATTGATGATAAGATAATTGAACGGGCAAAGGAAGAAAAGAGCGATTATCGGTTGATTGCCGAAAGATTTATTAAGGAGTATTTTGATGTTGCGGATGCGCTTGGGATAGAGAGGGCTGATATTTTTCCACGTGCTACCCAACATATTCAAGAGATAATATCGCTGGTCCAACAATTGATTGTTAAGGGTTTGGCTTACCAATCAAATGGCGATGTCTATTATGATGTGACAAAGTTTATTGATTATGGTAAACTTTCTAAGAAGCGGTTGGATGGTCTTGTGGCAGGTGCTCGGATCTTGCCTGGTGAGAAGAAACGGGGTCCACTTGACTTTGCTTTATGGAAGTCATCTAAGGAAGGCGAGCCTTGGTGGCTTAGTCCTTGGGGCAAAGGTAGGCCGGGTTGGCATACCGAATGCTCGGCAATGAGTATGCATTATTTGGGTGAGACCTTTGATATTCATATGGGTGGCGAAGATTTAATCTTCCCGCACCATGAAAATGAAATTGCCCAGTCCGAGGGTGCAACGGGTAAGCCATTTGTCAATTATTGGATTCACAATGCGATGCTCAATCTCGTCGGTGAGAAGATGGCAAAGTCAACTAAACACTATTATCCGGCTAAAGATATTTTAGCCCAATATTCACCGAATAGTGTAAGACTCTATTTTTTAAAAGCCCATTACCGAAGCCCAATTGAGTTCAATTTAGAACACCTTGCCCAAGCCGAAAGTGCTTTTAATCGGATTTTGGATTTTCTACAAAAAGCCTGTGCCAAAATTGGTGAAATTGAGATTGATGCGCGCAGTATAGATACCACTGAATTCTGTTCGGCAATGGATGATGATTTAAACACCCCGAAGGTAATAGGAATGATTTTTGATTTGATAACCAAAGGTTTTGCTTATTGGCAAGACAACGATTTAGAGAAACTAAAGACGATTTATGCCCAAGTTTCATTATATCTTAAGATTTTAGGATTTATCCTACCGAAGTTCAATGAGGCTGAACCAGTCTTTTTCGGGTCATCTGCTCCAAGTGAATTCAAGGTTGCGCGTGATTTGGCACGTTCGTTAAAGGAGTTTGAGATTGCGGATACGATTAGAAAAGGGTTTGCCGAACTCGGCTATGAACTTAAAGATACGAAAGAAGGCACTCAGATTGTATCCGTTCCTGCTTGTTCGCGGATAATTGCTAAGGGACGTGCGCTCGGCTTTTGGCTGGTCGCAAAAAAATTAGCCAAAGAAAAAGGGCTGACCGAAATCTTTGATTTACTCTCTTTGGGGTTAGATAAAATTTTGGCTGAGAATGGTTCCGTCCCGGAAGAAATCTACCGGCAAATTTTTCCGAAAAAGGAGCAAGGTGCCTGAGGCAAACCACATCCGCCTAAGGCGGATTGAAACAATTGCCCGATACATTGACCATACCCTGTTAAGACCCGAAGCCACTCCGCTTCAAATTAAACAATTATGCATAGAAGCAAAAGAATACAATTTTGCCACGGTCTTTGTCAACCCTTGCTATATCAAATTAGTTGCTGAATTATTAAAAGGTTCATTAGTAAATGTTGGTTGTGCTGTAGCCTTTCCTATTGGCGCGGTAACTACAAAAACTAAGGTATTAGAGACCGAGCAGGCGATTAGTGATGGCGCCAATGAGATTGATATGGTAATGAATATTGGCGCCTTAAAATCTCAGAATTATGATTATGTCCAAAACGACATCGCCCAAGTGGTTAATGCCGCCAGACCTTATCCAGTCAAAGTAATCTTGGAAACCTGTCTTTTAACTGATGAAGAAAAAGTGAAGGCAGCGCTTATTGCTAAGGATGCTGGTGCCAAATTTGTCAAGACCTCAACTGGTTTTTCTAC
>Ga0123519_10011614_pt1 | contig 12956 bp, 8 predicted proteins | sample YelNatPaOPRAMG02_FD_87396 | JGI IMG/M metagenome (GOLD analysis project Ga0123519, IMG submission 87396) | Hot spring microbial communities from Yellowstone National Park - Yellowstone National Park OP-RAMG-02 (version 2) | ecosystem: Environmental > Aquatic > Thermal springs > Hot (42-90C) ...
CGTTTTCCACTCTACGACCTGACCGTTGGCGTCTCTTTCTGTAGGTGCTCCAAAAAGGTTAACTCCTGCAGGAATCACAACAGTCATCCATGGTTCACCGTTTTCCACAAAATTAAAAGTTCCCTCTGGAACATACACGTTGCCTATGCCTCCATGTGCTACAACCCAATTTACAGCAGATTGAATATCTTTAGCGGAACCGCTTTTCGCAGTTACATTTGGAATTGATATTTGGCCATTGCATCCTATAGTAACACTGTTAACTAATGATGACATAACAGAAGAGAAATTGGAAATGACAAGTACCAGTAATAGTATCGCCCAAAATTTCGTATCTTGCAACTTATGTGCACCCACTTTGACAATAGATAATTTGTTAATTAAAGTGTTTTGATGGAGATACATGTTATCTACACTATAAGTATATCGAGAGAGAATATAATAAGTCTTACGTTTCACGACATTATATTTTGAAACAACTGGTAGTAGGTGTTTAGAAATACTTATCCCATCAAACATAAAATGCTTATCCAATCATCGTTTAAAATAGCAATTAGAAAGCTATATCATAATTACAACATTCACTTTAGAAAAAAAATTAGAGGGTCTGGAAATGATTACGCGATTCACCAACCCATTAAATTCTTTACAGCGCCGATACTTAACTAAAATTTTTCAGCAAACAAGCAATAGAATCTGTCAGGTTTGTAAAAGATGATAGTCGGAATTTTTCACCCTACCCTTAACATATGCGGCGGCGCTGAATGGGTAGCAGTGAATATAATAAAAAGTCTTAAAAATGAGGGGCACAGAATTGTTGTTTTGACTAATGAAAAAGTGAACCGAGAAAAAATAATAAGAACTTTTGGAAATGACATAAAATATGATGCCAATATTGTTTTCCCTTTAGAGTTTTTTCCAAGCACAGACTTTCATAATGTGTATACAGACGCTATTCGTGTTATGCTTCTAAAGTTTAAGTGTGACGTGCTTATCGATACGCAGTCTAATGCGTTACTTCCAGGAGCAAACATCACATATATCCATTTTCCACTCTCTGGGCGTTTAAAAATTTCAAGATCAGATAGGCTAAGGTCTAGCTATTACTTTTTTTACAAGTGTTACGAAAGAGTAGAAGCAAGAAATTCAAGAAGGCTTGTATTGGCGAATAGCAAGTTTACTGTAAATGCGATAAAAAAGATAACCGGCGCAGACTGCAGCTTACTCTATCCTCCAATATCAAACGCCTGCCACATAAATCCAAATGAAATCTTGGAAAAAGAAAACACAGTAGTGTCAGTATCACGAATATCGCCTGGAAAACTCCAAGCGACCATACCGCGCATTGCAAGGCTATCAAATAAAAAAATTAAGTTTCTCATCATAGGATTAAAAGAATCTTCGTCGACACTTAAGCAGATTTTAGAGAGTATAAAGAGAAACGGTGTTTCAGATCGTGTCGAAGTTTTGACTGATATTTCAAAAGAAGAGCTTCTTAAAATTCTGAGAACATCAAAAGTTTTCTTACATCCTGCACATGGAGAGCATTTCGGCATAGCGATAGTTGAGGCTATGGCTATGGGTTGCATCCCAATTGTTCATAATTCGGGTGGTCCGGTAGAGTTTGTTCCTGAACCTTTCAGATTTAATAAATTAGAACAAGCTGCTAGAAAGATAGAAAAAGCAATTTTCGAATGGTCTCCTCAAAAAGCAATACGCTTTGTTCGTATCGCTCAATTCTTTAGGGAAGAAAAATTTTCTGAAAACTTTTTAAAAATGTTTAATTCATACGTGCGCAGATTTTATGTTAATGATAATGATAACTCTAACTAAGTTGTGACGATTATGGAAGATTTCTTTTTTTCAATAATTCTGCCAACCTACAAACGATATAAATTGTTACGTCTGGTTCTAGATGGGTTAAGTAGGCAATCTTATTCGAAATTTAACGTAATAATAGTGACGAAACCCTCGGATCATGAAACAGAAAATTTGGTAGAGGAGTATCGCAATAGACTCGAAACAATATTGGTCTTTCAAAGAATGGGATATATCACAGAAGCGCTGAATTTAGGATTGAAGAATGCAACAGGAGACATCATAGGTTTTATAGATGATGACGCCATACCCGCCGCTGACTGGTTGCAGAAACATGCTGAAACGTACAGACGTTTTGATGTTACAGGTGTGGCAGGCGATGTCATTCCTATAGTTATAAACAAAGGAAAAGTTAAAGTCTCATGCGAAAAAGAAGAACCACCTTTTGTGTATCCACTCAGCAAGGTTGGATACTCGCTATGGAATAAACCATTGCCAGGAGCTGATGGGTATTTCATATACATTACGAAAAGCGGAGATATCGCTTCAATTGGAAACATGGCTTATTGGAGAAAACAGGGATTAGTTAGATCGTTTCTTGGGATGGGTGCAAATATGACTGTTTTACGTGAAGCAATTAGCGGCTTCACTTTTGACGGTTCATGGATATTAGGAGCAGGCTGGGAACAAGTATTGGCATGGTGGGTTTGGAAAAACGGATGCCATCTAGTATATAATCCAGAAGCTAAAGTGTTCCATGTCATTCACGGGCAAACTTTAAGTCGTCACCTTTCTTATAAAAAAGCTACTTTATTTCAAGCAGAAAAGGAATTATTGTTTTACCGTCTTTATGGAAAAGAGCAAAGTCTGTCTATACTATATCATTTAATTTCATTTTTGTATAGAAGCGCGTTAGCTTTAAAGAAAAAAGAACGACATCGTCTGAAAGGAATTGTAAATGGAAATATCATTGGATTTAAATGGTTTGTTCTTGGCAAGTTAGGTTTGAGTTATGACGTTCTAAGGGATCTAGAAGTGATTTATTATGGTGAGAAGCTTGCTAAAAAATTTTGACTACGATTCTAAGGCTTTTTTTGCATTTGTAACTTTCTTGTCATGCGTAATGCTGATTACCGTTGTTTTGAATATTTATTTAGTCAGAGTTATAGTCGGATTCTTCTACTTAACGTTTATTCCTGGGATGATCCTAACTAAGCTGCTTAAAGTCGATGATTTAGGGTTATTGGAAACTATTCTTTTTTCTGTGGGGTTGAGCGTTGCCTTTATTATGTTGTTCGGATTATTGTTTAACTTTCTGGGCCCTATCGCAGGTATTTCCGATCCGCTTTCACTTGCATGTTTTCTTATCACATTTTTGTTTGCAGTTGAAGCTATAGCACTTTTATCAGTATACGTCTCTAGCGAAGATTCGGCAAAAAAGATGAATTTTGCACTTTCAAAAGAATCCAAGATGGAAATTCTTATGGCATTGCCCTTTGCTTTTCTTCCATTTCTGAGTTTTATCGGGGCTATTGTGGTTAATACATATGAAAATAACTTTATTCTACTATCAATGATTTTTTTTACATCGATAGTAGTTGTGATAGCCTCCTTACATTCGAAAATGAATAAGTATCGCCTTTATGCTTTCGCCATCAGTATGATAGGTTTAGCTCTTCTGTTTCATACTTCGCTTATATCTAACTACATTTACGGAGGAGATATTCACATGGAGTATCACGTGTTTCGAATAACCCAGAATGCGTCATATTGGAATCCTACAATTGGATCAACTGATTTGGGGTATAACTGGTTAAACGCTATGCTAAGTGTCACTATTTTTCCAACAATTTACTCAAATATGCTGGGTATAGATGGAACATGGGTTTTTAAGATCGTTGTTCCTATCATTTTCTCGTTTGTTTGTTTAGGCTTGTATCAGCTGTATAAGAGAGAATTTGGTTCGAAAATTGCCTTTGTGTCTGTTTTCTTTTTCATGGCAAACTCGGTGTTTTTTACCGAATCTCTCGGAAATACTAGGCAAATGGTGGCTGAATTATTCTATGTTTTACTCTTTCTTGTCTTGTTAGATAATCGCTTGAACAGCATGAGCAAAAGAATTTTGTTTATTGCCTTCAGCGCTGCTTTAATAGTTTCACACTATTCATTGTCCTACATATTTCTGTTCATAGCTATTGGCATATGGCTTTCAGGATATGTTTTGAGACAAGCGCACAACCGTGGAATGAATGAAAGAACCGCTGCGGTGTTCTCTACAATTATGTTTTCATGGTACATTTACATATCGAATTCTGGACCTTTCAGAGGACTTTTAAGAACTACAGAATGGATATGGGAAAGCTTCCTTAACCAGTTTCTCGTTCTCGAGTCTAGAGGCGAAACAGTTTTAGCAGGTTTGGGTCTTGCTGGTATGCCAACTTTTTGGCATATAATTGGTAGAGGTTTCTTTTACATAACAGAGTTTTTTATTGTTGCTGGTTTCTTATTTTTGATTTTTAAACGTAAAGCCAAAACAGTAAGCAGTGAATATTTTACGATTTTATCGCTAAATATGGTGGTACTTGCAGCATGCGTAGTTGTTCCAGTCTTTTCTCGTACTCTAAATATGACTCGTTTTTATCATATTATGCTTTTCTTTTTGGCACCGCTTTTTGCTGTTGGAGGCTTGGGCATAATGCGTTTTGTTCGACGGAATTTGAAAACTGAAACTGGCATCGCATTGCTTATGATTGTACTTATACCTTTTTTCCTTTTTCAGACGGGTTTTGTTTATGAAATAACAGGTGTATTCAGCTATTCAGTTCCTTTAAGTAAGTATAGAATGGGCTTAGTACCCTACGTTCAATTGTCACTTGTCGCTGAACAAGATGTTTTCGGTGCTAGGTGGGTTTTGAAAAATGGTAATTATCCAAACGCGCCTATTTATAGTGATCTAGTTTCTAGCCGTGCTTTGAATTCTTACGGCATGATTTATTCTGATACTATCCAGCGGTTGACTAATACTACAAGAGTGGAGTCGGGTGGAGTTGTCTATCTAGGGTGGGTTAACGCTGTAGAAGGAAAAATCTGTGATGCATACAACCTTTATCATAATACCACGGAATTGCAGCATATCTTTGGCTTTCTTAGCAAAATATATTCAAGTGGTGGTTGCGAGATATATAAGAATCCGTAATCATAATTGAATATTTTAAGAAAAGGATCGCAAAAAGACCAGATGCCGTTTCAGAAGCATGTTGCTGAGAGGAAGAGCTTTTGAGAATTTGTGCGATATGTGCTGGTTTTGCCTCTTGGTATGGAGGAGTTGAAATTGCTTTGAACTATTTAAGTCAATATTGGGTAAAACAAGGACATGAGGTGTATATTTTATGCGGTCGGGGTCCTAAAGCTATGCCTAATGGTGTGAAGGTTTTAAAGATTCCCTTTATATCGCGCAAGTATTTTGATAAACTTCCACTCATCAATAGGTTTCTATTTTTTCTCCCGACTTTCGAACTTGAAAGTTTCTCTATGCTACCGTTTCTTTTACCACGCTTAAAGAAGGTAAACCCAGACTTAGTATTGACTGTAACTTTACCTGAAACGATGGCTTCTCTGTTATTAGGTTTTCCAACTATAATGATAAGCCAGGCTGGATCTTGGTACCGATTGAATATATATAAGAAAGTTGATTTGATTATAGTTAATGAGCCATTTTCTTTGTTTAGACTAAAGAGCATGGGTTTTAAGGTCAAACTTATTCTTAATGGAGTTGAAATCAAAAATATAGAACCAAGCTTTTTAGAAGAGGTTAGGTCAAAATATAATATCCCAAAGAACGGGATAAAAATTCTAAGCATTGCTCGATTAGATAGCCAAAAAAGGATTCATTTTTTAATCGAAGCTTTCAAATTGATTCAGGAAAAGGCTGTTTTGGTCATCGTTGGAGAGGGACCAGAACTTCAAAGACTAAAGCAAATGTGTACGTCAATTCAGAATCGAGTTATTTTTTTGAGCAGAGTGCCCCATGAAGAAATTTTAGCGTTACATAAACTATGTGATGTGTTTTCTTTACCCTCGTCAGGAGAGGCATTTGGCCTTGTAATAATGGAGGCATTATCTTCGGGAAAACATGTGGTAACGAATCCTGAACCTGTCAAGAAATTTCTTCTAAATGATTACGGAATTTTTGTGAACGTTGAAGACCCAAAAAAATATAGCCAAGCTCTACTGTTTGCGGCAACACACAAGTTAGATACAAGCTGCATCAAATTCAAAAAATATGTCAGCAAGTTCAGTTGGGAAAAGATTGCACAAGAATATTTAGACGTTTTCAGACGCGTACTACAAGAAAGAGATAAAATTTATGATTTTTAAATAATTTTTAAAAAAGTGCAAAGTTATGAGCAAACTGAAGAGTCAACAGCAAACGTATTTTGATGTGATTAGCAAGAGAGAAGACTCTGCAGCGATAAAATTTCTAGGAAGAAAGATCGAAGACGTGTATAGGCTGTTCTATCTAGAGTTAATACGCACTCTTCTTCCGAAGAAAAAGTGCGAAGTACTAATAGATGTTGGATGCGGTTGTGGACCGTTATTTAACATTCTCGGGCATATTTGTAATTACTATGTTGCCTGTGACATTTCAAGTCATTCATTAAAAGTACTAAACAAGAAAAATAAAAATATTTTAGCCATTACCTGTGATGGCGAATTTCTACCATTAAGAAGCTCTATCGCTGATTTTGTATTTGCAAGTCACTATATCGAACATACCGTCAATCAATCCAAGGCTCTTTTGGAAATCGAACGAATTTGCAAGTCAAAAGCCAAAATTTTGATAATCACTCCCAACAGGCATGGTTTGCCTGAATTGGTTTTAACAATGATGAGGCATTATGGTTTATTAGAACGCCTTAGGGTCGGCCACATTAACCTTCTTACACCTAAAGACTTGGAAAATAAAATCCGCAAAATAAAAACACTTAGAGTAGTGAAAAGATCATGCTCAGGAATATTTCATAGAGGGGGGTTATCAATCCCTCGTGTTGGACTTTTCCTTTCTCCCGCATATTTAATAAGTTTAATCTCCGTTTATAATGCAAATATGTCTTTGATTTTTCTCAAGTTCGAACAAAGAATAGCTCAGGCTCATGCATCAATAGCTCATGATATAATAATGTTACTTGAGAAGTTATAACTGCAGACGTAGGTTAAGCAATTTAATCGTCTTGAGTTAGGTAGTTTCTAGATACGTGGCAAAGTTCAAATTTAGGTTTAAAATGAAAGCGAGTGAAGGGTATTTTTAAATATGCGCGCACAATCTCTTTGTAATGTGGTCAGTTAATTAATGTTTAATGAGAGGGGGAGTTAAAAAGTGATTAAAGCGAAAATGTATAAAGCATTGAAATCGTTTCCAAACAATATAGAAAGATTTGTCGCCTTACTGACTATACTCGCGTTTCTGCTAAGTATATTTGCGGTTATAATTTTGCACTTTCATCCTTTTGCTCAGGCTCAAGAAGGGTGGCTTACTGGATGGCAGTATCGTAAAAGCCACGTCATTAATCCAGCTAGTGGGGCTGGAACAAACTATCAAGCGAGAGTCGAGGTTCATTATGGTAACGGGACAGATGGTGGCGAGAAAGTCTATTTAAATGGCGGGAGGTACACTCTTGCTTACCATAAAATTACTATAGACTCTACGGTTCATAACAATTATGGACTTGAATATCCTGCGACTTTTGTCTTCAGCATCCCAGAAGACTCTTCCAACCTTAAAGCTTATAAAAGATATTTAAAAGAACAGTCTTGGATTCAACTTGAAACCAAAACTTCTGACGACTTCTTTAACGGTATTGAATGTGTAAGGTTTGACTATACTAATAACAAGGCTTATGTTAGCGTCGCCTTTTCCGCTGAATCTGACGAAATCCACATCAAAATAACTAATGCTAACGACCAGACTGTCCAGACCTCTTTCATTGGGATAGCAGAATATTATGATAATAGAAAGGCAGTTGTGGTAGCAACGGCAGATGATTTGGATGGAGATACCAATGAAGCTTTCATGGCTGCTTGTGATGTTTTCCAAAGCAAGCAAGTTTGGTTAACTGTTGGAATCATCACACAAGGGTTTGGGGGCAGTGGACCTCCGAATTGGACTGCAATTCAAGGACAACTCGATGAAGGCTATATAGAAGTTGCTTCTCACTCTCGCACACATCCGCAAGTTCCATACAGTGACTATGATAGTGAGATTGGCGGAAGCAAGAACGACATAATCACTAATCTTACTCTCAATTCACTTTACAGAAAGGGAAATAACCAATACGTTTGGACGTGGATTGAACCTTACGGGCAATCCGACTCAACCGTTAGACAGAAACTTAGTCAATACAAATACTTAGATGACAGGGCAACTGAAGATTACCCAGTTAATGGGAATCAATTCGTTGGCTGGGACTATACAAACGGGCTTTTTGAACGATGTGGAGTTTCAATTTGGGCTGACGAGAAAACGGTCAATGAACTTAACTCCGAGTTCGACGGTCGATACGATGCCGGCGAAATATACCATTTCTACTTTCATCCAGGATGGCATGATTGGAGTGGGTCAAATGTTATTACACAACATTTAGACTACATTAAGGGCAAAAAAGACGTTTGGTATGTTGGCCTTGGAGCCTTATATGCTTACCATTTTGTTGCCGAAAACATAAGAGATATAATACAGGTAGAAAGAGTTTACAGCTTTGAGAAATGCTCCCCAGATTTCGGAGATGTAAGATTCACTGCAAGTGATGGAGTAACACTTCTTGATTATTGGATGCAAGAGAAAGTTGACGGAGACCATGCTGTTTTCTGGGTTAAAATAAGCGATAATTTAAGTTCTAACCCAGCAACGATATACGTTTACTATGGAAAAAGTGAAGCTACCAGTACAAGTAATGGAAACAACACATTTCTTTTCTTCGACGACTTTTCAGGCTCAACCGTAGATACTAACAAATGGTACATAAATGGGGCTCCTTTCGTCGAACATGGAATTTTAACTCTAAAAACTAATCCGGACTTAGACGCAGTCCGAAGCAAGGTGAGTTTCACTCAAGGCAGCTTCCGTATGCATTCTCGATTTAGACTTGTGGAAGAGGAAGGAATTATGCTGGGTTTAAGTGATAACGACTTCGTTTGGGACAACGGAGACGGAGGGGTCGCTGTCGGCAATCTTAGAACATACTTTACAATAGATAAATATGGTAGTTCGAATTGGGTGTCAAGCTCTCTACAAACAGATTATTCTTATCACGTCTTTGAGCTGATTCCGTATTCTACAACAGTTATGCGAATGTGGATTGACGGAGGCTACCAAACCGACTCACTTTCAGGCAACGCTCAAAGCAATTATTATGTGATTTTACGGACTTGGCGTGATGGCGTTGGCGAGTTTGACTGGGTTTTTGTAAGAAAATACGTCAGCCCTGAGCCTAGTCATGGAAGCTGGGGAAGCGAAGAAACGTTTGAAGAAGAGAATAATGCCCCGACCATAGGCGAGTTTCAAGCTCCGAACATTGTTTATGCCAACAAATACTTTCTTCTGAATGCTACAATAAACGATCCAGACGGGACATCTGATTTTGCAAACGCAACCATAGAGATTCCTAACGGTGTCACACTAAAATGGACCGGTTCAACCGACACCTTCAGTAAACAAAGTGACCTATACGGATACTGCATCCTGGACTCTGCTGGAAGCTTCAAAACGCAGTTAAACAGCACAGCTTACAAGCTTTCATGGAAGATTAAGCTGGGCTGGTCATATCCCGAAAGCTTTATATCGGTAATATCCACGAACACGAAAGTTTTTGACGGAAAAGGCGCAAGCAGTTCAGCAAGCTACACAAACCTGTTTTACTTCGAGGACGATTTAATTGTTTACTCCGCTTCAGTTGACGACTCTCGAATTAATCCATCTCAATCAATAACCTTCACGGGAACACTTTATTACCAAGGCACTACGACTCCTCCCGAAGACACTTCTGGAATCACGGCGAAAGTCGAGTTAAATGGCGCATTGAAGGGTTCAACGACCACGATAGGTGCGAACGGAACCTTCTCCATATCCCTTGCTGGAGAATCCAATGTTGCACAGTATTCTTATGTTGTTTTCGCCTCAACAGACGAGAACACAGTTCAAAACCAGACTGTGAACGTGATAATAGACAGGGTCAAGATTACAAGCCTCACAGTTGCCGACGGGAGGATTGACGTTGGCTCTGCGGGTGAAGTGAGAGTTCAGGCTGTGCTGGAATATGATAATCACCCGCTCGGCTCTGGCGATTCCATTTCGGTAAACGGTACAGCGGTTTCGTGGGATGCTGTAAACGGTTGGTTTGATGTCCACTATGTTTTCTATTCGGTAGGCAGGCATGTTTTCAACGTTACTTCGGCAAGCGAATCCACTTACGGCATAACAGCCTTGTACAATCCGCTTTCTCTGCCCGAGATAATCTGGGACCGCATAAAAATCACAGATGGAGGCGCCACAAAAGAATCCTTAGCCTTAGGCGAAAACACAACCATATGGTTCAAAGCCACATACGAATACGAGAACACAGCCTTCACCAGCGCAAACGGAACCCTCTACCTAAACGGATCCCCAATGACATGGTCCTCCACAAACACCAGATGGGAATACACATACACCGCAACCGCCACCGGAACAGCAACCTTCACAATATCAGCAGTCTATGACAGCTCCCAAGGCTTAACAACAATCACCGACACGGTAGGAACCCAAACTATAACCGTTTGGTCAATACCATTCGCAATAATTTCCAACTCAACAATTACCGAATTAACCTTTAACTCCACAAGCAAAACACTAACCTTCACAGTAAGCGGCCCAACAGGAACCAAAGGCTACATAAACCTAACCATATCCAAAACATTAATCGAAGACATAAGCGGACTAACAATCTACCTCGATGAAAACCCAATAGACTACACAACAGCGTCCACAGACTATTTCTGGCTAATCCACTTCACCTATAACCACAGCACACACAAAGTTGTCATAATTCTGAATTCGCCAAACTCTGCGCAATTCAATAAAGAACCCCTCGGAACACCCACAACACTCAGCGTAATTTCACTAGCAATACTCGCCACAACTCTACTAGTCTGGATAAGGCGCACCCGTAGGCAGCATCAAAACTGATCAGATGCTTTCAATTTATTCCGCGCGCGCGCATAAAACTTAGAAATGGGTCACAGTGATAATGAACCTAGGATGGCTCTTATGAGGATACCAACTAAAAATTGAGCTCATAGGAACAGTAAACCACATAACAGCCCAACACAAACCATCAAACCCACTAACAACAGGAACAGCCCAATTCTATCATCCCCACAAGGCGGAACCCCAACACTTCGTAAACAGCCTAATCAACAACAAAACACCAACACCCACAGGAGAAGACGGCCTAAAAGATTTAGAAGCCATAGAAAAAGCATACAAAAACAACACCTAAGTTGAATTATAATTTCACCAACATTCCAGTTATTCTAGAGTAGCTTTTTGACAAAGTAAGCTTTCGGAAGCCTATTGTAAAGTTCTCCAAAAACATTTTGCCAAAAAATCCCAGAAACTTAATGAAATATCTCACCAAGTGAGTTTCACTGGCTAAGCTCACCATCACAGAGTTCCTCAATTCGTCTACTGTATGAAAGCCAAATTCATAAACAAAGCCTGCCAAAATCAAATATTTTTAGACTAAAGATTAATAATCTATTGAACTCCTTTAAGCGCAGTTTATTATAACGTATTTTTTATGTTAATCATTTTTGCTACAGCGTTGCTTCTTAATACGCCTAAGCCAAACCTTGTTGTCGCCTTAATACCAAATTCTCCTGTCTGCGGTTCAATCCAATCCTCAACTGTGACATCCCGACGGATAAGCATAACAGCAGCCACACTAGTGTCAATGGCATAAGCTGTTCCGTTAGGCACTAAAGTGCTTGTGTGTACCCTCATACCGCATGCTGACTTAACCAATCCGCGCTCAATATCAGTTTCTGAAGAAGTCAAATAACGAGAATCAATGAATTTGTCATCAAGCAGAAGCTGATGCATCTGCGTCTCATGCAAAATCAAAACGTTAGGACGCCAATTCTCTCCACGAACAGCATCATGAAGCCTCAAAACAGCCTTCCAATCCATAACTTCACCTCCAAGATCAATGGGAGCACCCCCAGCCAAATCTCCATCCTCTATGCTACCATAAAGTGAAAGCACAATGCGAGTTTCCTCTTCACCTAAAGCTCTGCCAACATTCTCAACGATACTCGCCATAACATTCCAAGTAGCATCTTCAAGAAACTCCCTACTCCAACATTCAGACGACTCCGCTATAACGTTCACATCCACATCAACCGCCCTACATTTGGCACCGCTAAGCCTAGTAACAGCACCTTCAGCATACCCGTACCCAACAGCCTTACCATCCAACGGAAACCTTTCCGAAAGTTTCAAAGTAGGTCTAACAGAAATAATATACCTGCCTATCAACTCAGGTTGAGCACACCTAACAAGCGTATCCTGCATATGCCCTAAAGCCCCAACCGTATCACTGAACAAACCTTCCTTAACACCACATTCACTATAACGCTGGAAAAATGGATGCTTCCTAACTCTCTCCACAAACTTTTCCGTCACTTTCATAAACTCACCAGCCTTTGATACATATTAGACAAAAAGGAAATCTAAAACTCTAATTGTACCACGGAGAGACCAGTACGTTGTCCAATATACGAGCCAATAACAGCCCCAAAACGGCGAATTTCACGTTTCTGTGCAGAAAAGCAGATTTTCCATGTGAAACTTAATTTGGATGCGCGCGCATGAAGCAAAAGAGAGCCTGAGAGCATCCTTTAAGCCGGAACGACAATGGTTGATGCAAGCCCCAGCAATAATTGTCGCATGCGCAGATCCAAAGAAAGCCTAGAAAAGAAATGACGGAGAAGAATACTGGAAAGTAGACGCAGCTATAGCCATGCAAAACCTGGTTTTAGCAGCAACAGAACTGGGACTCGGCACATGCTGGATAGCCGTTTTCAACGAAAAAGCAGTAAAGAAA
>Ga0123519_10011616_pt1 | contig 12955 bp, 14 predicted proteins | sample YelNatPaOPRAMG02_FD_87396 | JGI IMG/M metagenome (GOLD analysis project Ga0123519, IMG submission 87396) | Hot spring microbial communities from Yellowstone National Park - Yellowstone National Park OP-RAMG-02 (version 2) | ecosystem: Environmental > Aquatic > Thermal springs > Hot (42-90C) ...
ACACCTTGGTCAACCTCAACTTCAGGAACAGATGAAGATCAAACTCCTTCTTCCCCTTCAATTACATCAATTGTAGATTTAGATTCTTGTTCTCAAAGTGGAATTAAAATTTACTTCACGCCAGGTTCACCTGCAACAAGACATGATTTATATAGAAATGGAATAAAAGTTGTAGAAAATTATACATCTGGTTCAACATATAATCCTGCAAGCACCTCCACATTTACATATTATATAAGGGCAGTAAATGGCACTTGCTTTAAAGATTCTTCTTCTCAAGATTTTGCAGATGAAAACAATACACCTTCAACACCTTCAATTACATCAATTGAAGATGCAGACCCTTGCTCCCAAAGTGGAATTAAAATTTACTTCACGCCAGGTTCACCTGCAACAAGGCATGATTTATATAGAAATGGTGAAAAAGTTGTAGAAAATTATACATCTGGTTCAGTATATAATCCAGGAAGCACTTCAAGTTATAATTATTATGTAAGGGCAGTAAATGGAACCTGCTTTAGAGATTCTTCATCACAAGATTTTTCAGACGAAGATCATACTCCAAATCCAACAATTTCAGGACCTAATCAAAATACCTGCCCTAATGAGTTTGTTGTTTTATCAACTGAAACAGGTATGTCAAATTATCAATGGTATATAAATGGACAAACAATCTCTGGAGCAAATAACTCCCAGTACACAGCAACTCAGTCAGGAAATTATACTGTTTCTTATACAAACTCTTATGGTTGTAGCAATACTTCAGGTCCCCATTCGGTTACAATTTCCCCTTGTTTTGGTCCTCCACCTGTTGCTGATGGAAAGCTTTATGGAGGGGCTGCAAAATTTGTAAAGGCATCTGATTTTGGAACAACTGGAAACATAAATGTAACTTTTGACAATATAACTTGCTCAAATCATCATATTTCAATATTGTATGGAAACATATTGGGCTCAAACAATTTTGATGGCTATGATGGATGTGCCATTGAAAATGGTGGAAATAGTGGCTCCACAACTTTTAATAGCACAGGACAAGAAAATGTATGGTATAACATAATCTGGGTAAGTGATTACAACAGAGCAGGTCATCCTGGTTATAAATATATAAATGGAACTGATCAAGAAAGAAATTGGTCTGCTATTGGCTTTTGTTCAATTGCATCAGAACTTCAAAATGATCCTACTTGTGATTGATTTTTAAAATATTTTTTGAATAAGTTAAATAAGGGAAAAAGTTATACCATTGCTCAGGATAATTCCAAAGGATTTCTTCCATTGTCCTTGCAAATTTGCTTGCCATTTCTTCAATAGGAAGGGTATGAGAAATTTCATTAAATAAATGTCCTCTATACTTGCCCTTGTAATACATAAAATATACAGGGAAAATTGGAACACCTATCCACTTTGATAAAAGATAAGGAGATTTTAAAAAAGCAACTCTTTCCCCAAAAAGTTTTGCAGGTATAAAGTCATTTTTGTATGCCCTGTCTCCAAGCATAATTATATTTTTCCCTTCCTGTAAAATCCTTTTTGCAACAAAAGGCAAACTTTCACCTGTATCTATATAATATGTTTCTATTCCAAATCTTTCCCTTATCCTTTTTCTTTCTTCTTCAACATAAGGGTCTTCCTCCGGCTGGGCAAAGACAACAAAAGGGACACTAAAAACTTTTAAATAAATAGCACCCAGCTCCCAGTTTCCACAATGGGCTGTTAAAATTATATTTCCTTTTAAAAAAAGTGGCTTTACTTCTTTTTCTTCAAAATGGAAAAATCCTTCATATTTTCTTAAAGCACAATACCAAAAATCAGCTACGCCTTTTGTATATGTAAAAACACATTTCCTTGAAATTTTTTTTATTTTCCTTTTATCTTTTATATAAAGTGAAAAATTTTCAAAAAGAGCTCTTTTTAGTTTCCACAAAAAAGGATAAAAAGTCGAAGCAATTAAAAAACTTATGAACCTTAAAATAAATAAAGGCAAAAATTTTGTAAAAAAAATAATTCCCTTGAAAATGAATTTATTTGAAAAGGAATAAAGGGTCCATTTTTTCTTTTGTCTTTTTTCTTTCATAATACAAATCCAAAGATTTCAAGCAAATCAAAAAAGTATCTTTTACTGACCGAAAATGACTTTTGCCATTATACAATGTTTCCACTTCTAAAATAGTTGTTTTTATCTTCAGATGGCTTGCCATTATTAGCATTTGACTTTCCATTTCATATCTATTAAAAATTGGTGGAATTTTCTTCAAAAATTGAGTTGAAGCAAGGCGAAAGCCACATTGATAATCAACAAGCTCAAAACCAGTCATTTTCTTTAAAAAAAGACCACCAATATAATTTGGGATTCTTCTCAAAGGTGGATAATTATTTGACTTAAAATTTCTCACACCAATGATAAAATCATAAAATTTAAAAAGTTCTAAAAACTTTGGTATCTCTTCTGGATTGTGCTGTCCATCACCGTCCATAAACAATATTCCATCAAAATTTTGGCAAAGCAAAATACCCAAACCCTTTTGGATTGCTATCCCTTTTCCAAAATTTTCCTTTAAAACCAAAAGATCAGCTCCTTCTTTTAATGCTTCATAAGCACTGCCATCTTTTGAACCATCTAAAACAACAAGGATCTTTTCCAAAAAATTTTTTGCTCTTTTTACAATTTTCCCAATTGTTTTTTCACAATTAAAAACAGGGATTAAAAGAGCAACTTTTTTTTCCATAAAAAAATTATACCTTTTTTTAAAGCATAATGTATAATATTTTTTATGATATCAAAAGTTTATTTTTGCCCTTTGAGTTTAAAGGAAGACAAAGAAAAGATAAGTCGCTCCCTTGTATTACTTTTGGAAAAAACTGCCTTTTTTGAAAAAGTTCAAAAAAACGACTTTGTAGCAATAAAAATCCATTTTGGTGAAGAAGGGAATAAGGGCTTTGTAAAACCAATTTATTTAAAGGATTTAGTTAAAGAAATTCAAAAGAGAGGAGCAAAGCCCTTTTTAACAGACACAAATACTTTGTATGTAGGAAAAAGAGCAAATGCAGTGGATCATTTAATCCTTGCTTCAAAGCATGGATTTACAATTGAACAAGTTGGGGCGCCAATTATTATATCCGATGGACTTTTGGGAAATAATGAAATTAAAGTTAAAATTGATGGAAAACACTTCAAAGAAGTTCCAATTGCAAGGGAACTGGGGCTTTGTCAAGCAATTTTATCAATTAACCATTTTACAGGGCATATTGTCACACATTTTGGAGCAGGAATTAAAAACCTTGGAATGGGCGGCTCTGCAAGGGCAGGAAAACTTCAACAGCACTCTAATCTATCTCCAAGGGTTAATCCAACAAAGTGCACTGGTTGTGAAGAGTGTATAAAATGGTGTTCAACAAATTCAATTTCAATAGTAGAAGGAAAAGCAAAGATTGATCCAAAGACCTGTATTGGTTGCGGCCAATGTTTAAGTGTATGCCCTGTATATGCAATAACTTTTTCTTGGAATGAGTCCTCTGAACTTGTTCAAGAAAAGATGGTGGAGCATACATTAGGGGTTCTTAAAGGAAAAGGAGAAAAGGTTGCTCATATTACATTTTTAACACATATAACAGAAGAATGTGACTGTATTTCAAAGGATGAAGAACCATTATGCGAAGATATTGGGATTTTATCTTCCACCGACATTGTAGCAATTGATAAAGCATCTTTGGATTTAGTTGAAAAAAAATTGGGGAAGAAAATTTCAAAACTTCCAGAAAAACAAATCCAATATGCAGAAAGTTTAGGCATTGGTTCTTCTAAATATGAATTGGAAATTTTAAATTTATAATGGATATTTCATTTGATACTTGTACGGGAAAAATTTCTTTAACAATTGGAGAAGAAAAAACTTTAAAAACCTATATTTCAGGAGAAAAAAAACAAAATATTTATTTAATAAAAATCTTTAAAAGTGCCTTAAAAGATTTTAATATTAAATTAGAAGATATTAAAAATTATTATTTTACAGTTGGTCCTGGCTCCTTTACTGGAATTAGGAGTGGTATTTCTTTTTTATATGGCTTGACAGATAAAAGGGAAGTAAAACTTTATCCCATATCAACATTGGAAGCAATTGCTTTATCAAGGGAAGGGGTTTCTATTGTTCTTTTAAAACAATCTGAAAAATATTTTTATATTGCAAAATATAAAGTTGATAAAAAAATAACTGAAATTTTAAAACCAAAGATTATAACAAAAGAGGAAGTTGAAAATTTAAAAGATGAAAATATTATTAAATTAGAGGACCTAAAAAAGCCATTAAGTGAAATAATTTTTGAAAAAAGAAAAATTATAAAGGAAAAAAAATTTCCAATAAAACCAGTTTATGTAAGAAATCCATATGAAATTTAAATATGAAATAGTTAGGGCAAAATTTGTTCATTTGGATGAAGTTGCAAGGATTGAGGAAGAAAATTTCCCTTGTCCTTGGAAAAAGGAATACTTTGAGCAAGAATTGATCCAACCTTTAAGATACAACATTGTTATGATTTTAAAAGAAGGGGAAAAGCAAAAATTGATTGGTTACCTTTTTTCTCATTATGCCAATGACGAATTGCATATAGCAAAGATTGCAACTGACAAGCAATACCAAAGGATGGGTGTTTCAACTGCTTTAATGGATAGATGTATCTCTTTTTGTAAATTAAAAAAAATAAATTATATTAGTTTGGAGGTAAGGGTATCAAATGCTCCAGCAATAAAATTTTATGAAAAATACAATTTTGAAAAATTGTACATAAGAAAAAATTATTACCCCGACGGAGAAGATGCCTTTTTTATGATGAAAGCTTTATAATGATTTTTCCAATTGTTTTTCTTTCTTGCATCTCTTTATGGGCAGTTGGAATTTCTTCAAATTTATAAATTTTTGATATAAATGGCTTTAAAACCCCTTTTTTCCAAAGGGTGAAGACCTCTTCTATTGGCTTTCTTAATTTTTCAATATTTTCAATTAAACTTAAATTAAAGCCAGAAATTGTTTTATTTTTTGAAATTAAAAATAAAGGATGGATTATTGGCATTTTAAAAAATTGAAATCCTGCTTTTAAATAATTAAATTTTTTAGAAACAGCAGAAGAAAATCCATAAATTATATACCTTCCTTCTTGATTTAAAGTTTTTATCAATTTTCTCATTAAAGAACCGCCAACTGAATCAATTATAATATCAAATTTTTCATCTCTTATTTTTTCATACCACTTTTTTTCATTATAATTTATGACAAAGTCAGCACCCCTATTATAAGAAAATTCAACCTTTTCCTTTGAGCCACATAGCCCAAAGACATTTAATTTTAAATACTTTGCCAAAGGTATAAGCAAGCTTCCAACTCCACCTGCTGATGCAGTTATTAAAACTTTTTCCCCTTCCTCTGGCTTTCCTAATTTTATCAAAGAATAATAAGCAGTCAAACCCTGAACACCAATTGCAGATGCCTCTTCCAATGGCATATTTTGAGGGATTTCAATAAATTTTTCAGTATAAATATATTCTGAATGGCTTCCAAAGATTGGAAAAGCCAAAACTTTTTTCCCAATTAAATTTTTGTCCAAATTTTTTCCAACTTCTTCAACTTCACCTGATGCCTCAAGCCCAGGCACAAAAGGTGGTTTTGGTGTCTTTGGATAGACCCCTTCCCTTTGCATAAGATCAGCAAAATTTAAGCCAATAAATTTTACTTTTATCTTTGCATAATTTGGAAGAATTTCTCTTTCCTTCATTTCAACTAATTTTAAATTTTTCCAGCTACCAAATTTGGAAACAATAAATGCCTTCATAAAAAACAAATTGGGTCTTCTAAAAAAGGGTTCCCTTTTAAAGAATAAACATAAGCACGGCAGCCAATACAAAAATCAATACCACAAATTCCACATCTTCCACCCAAATTTTTCCTTTCCTTTAATTTTTCAAAAAATTCTGATTCATCAAAAATTTCTTTTAAATTTTTTTCCTTTAAATTTCCTTGTGATATTGGAAGGCGCCTACAAGGATAAAAGTTACCAGAAGGCATCAAAGCACCACCATCCTTTCCAACAATGCATAAAGAACCTGCCAAATCCAAATCCTTTCCTTTCCATTCAATTTTAAATGCCTTATAAGGTGAAAGTTCTTTTAAATCAACTTCAATTTCCATCCCCTTTAAAATTTCCAAACAAATCTCTTTCCAGTCATTAAAATCTAAAACATTCTCCTTAATTTTAAAACCATTCCCCAATGGTATAAACCTTTCAATTATTGCACCATCTAATCCATTTGATTTCATAAAAGGAACTAAATTTTTAATCTCTTTTTTATTTAATTTCATTGCTGTGAACATTAAAATTACTTTAAGTTTTTCTGCCTTTGCTTCTTCTATCCCTTCCATTATTTTCTTAAAAGAGCCATCACCTCTTATTAAATCATTTGATTTATCAGAGAAACCATCCATTGAAACTTTTATATCATTTAATTTTTTAAAATTTTTTAGTTCCTTTGAAAATTTTGAAAGAAAAATCCCATTTGTAATTATGCTCCATTTTTTTACAAATTTTTCTTTTTCAATCATTTCAATTAATTTAAATAAATCTTTAAATAAAAAGGGCTCCCCTCCTGTTAAAGCAACATTTAAATTTGAATTTAAAATCTCCATTGATTTAATTAAATTATTGTAAATTTTTTTTAATTCATCAAAAGAAACTTCATCCTTTGATGTAAAGTCCTCTTGATAACAATGGATACATCTCAAATTGCATCTATTTAAAAGATGCCATTGAATATAAAAACTTTTCATCGGGCTCATAAAATTTAAATTTCTTCAAATCCTTAAAAGATATCCATTTTACCATCTTATGTTCCTTTAAAATTAAATCTCCTTCTTCTATTTCAACACTATAAAAATAAAAAATAAAATTATCCTTTTCATATTTAAACAAAAAAGAATTAACTTTTATTTTTAAATTTAATTCTTCCTTAAGTTCCCTCACTAATGCATCTTCTCTTTTTTCTCCTTCCCTCACCTTTCCACCAGGAAATTCCCATTTATCTTTCTTCTTTGCAATTAAAAATTTATTATCTTTTTTTATAAAAGCAGCAACAACTTCTGTCTTCATTTAAAAATTCCTCAATTTTATTAATTCCTCTTTTAAAAAGATCAAAGGGTAAGGACAAATTAACTCTTATAAAATTTTTTGCTTTCTTTGAAAAGTTTATTCCAGGCACAACAGCTACCTTTTTTTTATCAAATAAATTATTTGCAAATTCAAGGCAGTCATCTTTAATTTCAACCCATCCAAACATCCCCCCTTCTGCTTTTGAAACTTTAATGTTAGATTTTTCAAACCCTTTTTTTAAATAATTATAAGATTTTTTTAATTTACTTCTTAAAAAATTTAAAAATTTTTCCAAATCTTCTTTTTTTAAATATTCTGCAATTGCCCTTTGAAAGAGATAAGGAGCAGAAAGGTCTTTTAAGTCATGGATTGAAGAGATCAAATCAATTTCTTTTTTTCCTGACAAACAATAGCCAACCCTCCAGCCAGTACAAGATAGTGTCTTTGAATAGGAACTTACAAAAATAAGGTTTTTTAAGCCATTCATCAGTGGTATATATGGCTTTTCATTAAAATATAAGTTTTCATAAACACCATCAAAAATTAAATAACCTTTATTATTTTTAACTAAATCAATTAAAAAATCTATTTCTTCTTTTTTCCATATTTTTCCTAAAGGATTTCCAGGAGATGCTAAAATTATTCCTTTTACATTTTTTTCAAAGATTATTTTTTCAACTTTATTTAAATCCCATTTTAAATCAAAAGGATTAATTTCAACAGAATACAAAGGTATATTAAAAATCTTTGAAAGCTTTGGCCAGCTTTCATAAAAGGGCTCAAAAGAAAGAACTGAAAAATTTTCTTTAAACTTTTTTTTCAAAAAATGAAAAGAAAGGGTAAGCCCTTCTGTTGCACCTTGAACAATTAATATATTTTCTTCACTCAAATCATCATAATATTTTTTATAAATTTTCAATGTCTCTTTTATTAAAAGAAAGTCCCCTTTCCCTGGCGCATATTGATGTAAATTTTTATCCTTTATCAAGCACTTTAAAATTTCAATTAATTTTTCAGGAGGTGAATATTTGGGCCTCCCTTGTGCAAGATTTATTGCACCTTCCTTTTGTGCTTTTGAAGAAAAATAAGAAATAAGGGAGCCCTTGAATTTCATAAATTTTAAATTTGTGAAGACATAGATGAAGTTTTAAAAAAATGTTTTATAACTTTAAACTTTCCAGATAATGCTGGCAGTCAAGGGCTGCCATACAACCTGATGAAGCTGCTGTTATTGCTTGTCTGTATTTTTTGTCTTGCACATCACCTGCTGCAAAAACCCCTTCAACAGAAGTGTGTGTTCCATTTTTTGTTATTATATAACCCTGTTCATCCATTTCAATTTGTCCTTTAAAAATTTCTGTATTTGGATTATGCCCAATAGCAACAAAAACCCCTTGAACATTTAAAGTGTTTTTTTCATTTGTTTTTAAATTTTTTAAAATAACTCCTTCAACTCCTGTCTTTTTATTTCCCAAAATCCTTTCTATAACACTATTCCATACAAAAGAAATTTTATCATTTGAAAATGCTTTCTCCTGCATTGCCTTTGATGCCCTTAATGTATCCCTTCTGTGGATTACATATACCTTATTTGCAAATCTTGTTAAAAAATTTGCCTCCTCCATTGCAGTATCCCCACCACCAACAACAGCCACCTCTTTTCCTTTAAAGAAAAATCCATCACAAGTTGCACAGGCAGAAACACCGTGTCCCATAAGTTCTTTTTCTTCTTCAAGCCCTAAAAATCTTGCAGAAGCACCTGTTGCAATAATAACTGACCTTGTCTCAATAAGTTCTTCTGAATTTTCAAGATAAATTTTAAAGGGTTTTTCCCTCAAATCAACTTTTGAAACATTATCAAAAATAATCCTTGTCCCAAACTTTTCTGCTTGTTTTTTCATTCTATCCATAAGTTCAGGCCCCTGTATTCCTTCTGGAAAACCAGGAAAGTTTTCAACTTCTGTCGTAATTGTAAGCTGTCCCCCTGGTTGAGAACCTTGAATCAAAAGAGGTTGAAGCTCTGCCCTTGCACAATAAATTGCAGCAGTCAATCCAGCAGGTCCAGAGCCCAAAATTACAACTTTTTCCATAATCTATTGCACCTCTATATAAAGAGTTTCTTCATCACTTCCATTGCTTTTATCAATTGCTTTAACTGTAAGTTTTGCTTGTGTTGGGTTTACACTAAAAAAGGTAATTTGAACATTCGTCCCTGGTGGAACAGGACCACCTGAATATGAACTTAAAGTCCCTCCACCACCATTAGTCAAAGTTGCTTCCCAAGTAATTAAATCATTTGTATTTTTATCATTTAAAGTAAAACTTACAATTGATTGTGAATTTGTTGGAACAGGATTTGGATTTGCTTGTAAATTGTCAATTGTTGGAGGAGTATTTGCTGAATAAACATTTATTGTCTGTTCACAATAGGCACTTGTATATCCATCAGTTACTATAACATATGGTTTATAAGTTCCAACAGTTGTATAAGTGTGGGATGGGTTTTGCTTATCAGAAAAGGTTCCATCTCCAAAATCCCATCTAAAATAATAATTCCCTTTACCTCCTCTTGGAGTTGAAGTAAACTGAACAGTTAAAGGAGCAAATCCGCTTGTTGGATTAGCTGAACAGGTTGTTGTCACTGGCTCCTCATTGTTACAGTTAAAACCAGCAGGAGGAAAGTCCTTTGGGATTCCATAAATAAATTCTGCATCTCCAGTCCCTTCTGGATTTCCATCTACTTTTGATGCATAGATAATAAAAGAATTGAAATCCGGCTCTGAACAAGGATCTGGTGAAACAAGAGAAGGATCCATCCAAAATTCACCAGAAAAGGAACCCAAAACATTTTGAATTCCAATGGAAGAGACAGAAATTTGTTTTAAAGAATAAGGGGGCATATTTTGATAACCATCTTTTAAAAGATTATTTTTTGAATCAATAAATTTGTAATATATTTTAATTGAATTTTTTGAAAGGTTTAAAAAACCAATATTAGTTCTAAATCTTTCATCCTGTCTCAAACCAGTTAGAAAAATTGGAGTTGCAAAGCCATTTAAAAAAAGGTTTCCCGGCAAAACCGTTTGCCCATAAGTTCCTTTTGGATCTCCTGTGTTATATGTTCTGCTGATGCATAAAAATTTTGAGTCCTCAGGATTTTCAGGAAAAAATTCTTTTTTTGAGCTTATTATCAAGGCACCTTTTTTATTTTGATTTATTCCAAAAAGATAGTTTAAAACATCTTCTACAATTATAGTTTCTTTTTTCTTTAAAACAATTGTTTTTGAAAAATCAATAGAATTTGGAATATTTTCTTCCCAAAAGGAAAAACCAATTTTTAAATCAGTTTCATTTGGATTGTAAAGAGTAAGATCAGACCTCCAGTAAGTAGGAGGAACACCACCTCCTTCACTATGAGCTACTACAGGAATAATCTGGTAATCGCTCATTATTTGAGAAAAAACAAAAACCGGGATTAAAAAAAACAAAAAAAATATAACCTTCATATATACCTCCCTATAATATTTTAACACATAAAATTTATTTTTAAAATTTTGCTTTCAGGTATATTTTTCAAGATTTCGCTGTAATTAATTTCATTTTTCTTAAGTTTTTTAAACCATTTTTCACCTAAAAGATAACCAACCCTTCTTGAAATTGTAAAACATAAATTTTCATCTAATAAAATTTCATATTTTCCAATATTTTCAGTTTTATTTAATTTTTTGTATATTTTTAATATAAATGGAACTGCTGTCTTTAATCTTTTAAGTTTTTTTTCAGCCCTTTCATCGCTTTTTTCTTTTAAAAGATTTTTTAATTCTTTAATATCTTGGGTTTTCCTTTCTTCAAACAATATTTTTGATGAAAAGTAACCAAAAGCATAAAAATATATTCTATGAAAAAAATAATCTGTTTTGTAAATATTTTCACTATTCCATTTACCTTCTTTATAAAAAATGAAATGGGCAATTTCTTCAACAAACCTTAATAGGTCTGGAAAAGGGAGATAAATAATATTTTCTTGTGGTACCGTAAAAGGGTAGTTTTCTTCCAATAGATGAACAAAGTGATGTGATTCTTCTATGTTTAATATATCAGGCAAAAAATCTAATTCATCCATTGTTTTTATTTCAATTTCATCTTTCCATTCTTTTCCGAAAAAAGAGCCAAGTTTTGAAAGCAGTTCTCCAGCCAAATCATCTAAATTTTTTTCTTCTGTGTTAAGCATTTTGGATCTTAAAAGATATATAAGAAAACTCTGGTACTTCACCCAAGGTGGTGTATTAAAAACACAAAAACTGTTTTTCCCTAATTTAACTACATCTAAATCTTTTTCTCTTCCTTTATCCATTTCTTTCAAATATATTGTTTCACTGTTTTGATAAACAATTGTATATGAAATTTGATTTTCTAGATTTTTAAAAATTTTTTCAGGTAGATGCTCTGGTGCAAGATGTAAATCGCCAATTATAATTATATGAATTTTATTTTTTTCTTCCTTTATTTTTTTAGAAATGAAGGTAGCTGCAAAGTTATCCCTTTCTTCACAAGAGGCATCTTTTTTTAAATTAATTCCAAAGGTCCTTAAATTATTTTCTTTTGCAAATTTTAGTATTTCCTTGTAATTTTCCCATTGAAAACCCCATCTTTTTTTGTATTTAATTTTATGCAAAAAATATTCCTCACTTATTTTTTCTTTTAAAAAATCATCCAATATTTTTTGATCATTTACTGAATAAGGTTCAAGATATAAATTCAAGTCCTTGTTTTTTTCCTTTAAAAACCTTATGACTTCCAATTGAAATTTTTGTGCCTGAGGCAAGGTGTGATAATCAGCCAAAAAAATTATTTTTGATTTTTCAATATTTTTAAAAAGGATTTCCTTTTTAACCTTTTTATATTTATTTTTGAATATTTTTTTATAGTTTAGATAATATCTGTCTAGATGTTCAGGCCTTGCCCCCAATATTTCCCTTATTTGGCTTTTAATTGATTTTAATATTGATTTTCTCCAATTTATTAATTTTTTTTCTATATCCATAAATAAAATATACAATAAAATTAATTTTTTTCCAAATGCACCAATCCTTTTATACTTTTAAAGGTATAAAAAATATTTAAAAAGAATTTTTTTGCTTTTTTAAGGAATCAATAATTATTTTTTTACAAAGGGAAGAAGAGCCATAATTCTTGCAACTTTTATAGCTCTTTCAAGTTTTCTTTGATGTTTTGAACAAGTTCCTGTAAACCTTCTTGATAAAATTTTCCCTCTTTCAGTTATAAACTCAGATAAGACATTGCTGTTTTTATAATCAATATAGTCAATTTTTTCTTCACAAAATTTACATTTCCTTTTATATCTGAAAAAAAATCTTTTAGTTTGAGACATTTTCTTCCTCCTTTTTAACCATCCCTGGGATTGGCATATCATATTTCTTATAAATCAAATCAATTCTTTCAATATGATGTCTTAAAACTCCTTCCATCTGATTTAATTTTGTAGAAATTCTTTTGATAAAATCAGGTGGTGAAGAAAAATAAGTAAGGTAGTATATACCTTCTATTTTCTTTTTTATTGGATAAGCAAGACGCCTTTTGCCAAATTCTTTTTCTTCCAAGATTTGGCTTTTTTCAAGAAGAAGATTTTTAACTTCCTGAAGAACTTCTTTTTTTCTTTCTTCTGGAAGGTCTCCTTCTATGAGATAAAAAAGCTCGTATACACGCATAAAACCTCCTTATGGTCTTTATGGCTTTTCTCCTAAAAGAAAAGCAAGGAAAAAATTTTAAGTTGCGGGGGGTAGATTCGAACTACCGACCT
>Ga0123519_10011618_pt1 | contig 12954 bp, 8 predicted proteins | sample YelNatPaOPRAMG02_FD_87396 | JGI IMG/M metagenome (GOLD analysis project Ga0123519, IMG submission 87396) | Hot spring microbial communities from Yellowstone National Park - Yellowstone National Park OP-RAMG-02 (version 2) | ecosystem: Environmental > Aquatic > Thermal springs > Hot (42-90C) ...
CAATACTTTATGAATGGCAGAAAAAGAAGTTACCTGAGATAATTGAACGGGACATTGACCTTCTCCGCTATACCAGAATGAAGCCCATTAAAATCATCGTCATCACTGGATTTGGCCCGGATTTTTCATACTAAAAGTCATTGTGAGCCCGAGCCAAAGGCGAGGGCGTGGCAATCCGACAGGTGAGGAATCTCGCTCCTCGCAATGACAAGGGAGAAAAGAACTCGCAATGACGAAAAGAAAAAAACAGAGTGTCCCCTCACCCTTCCCTTCTTTTTAGTAGAGAAAGTAGCGAGTAACAAGGAGCAAAAAAAGAATTAAAATTCTTTCTACTCTCTACTTGCTCCTCGCTACTGACAAAGGAAATGTAACTGAGAGGCGTAAGGTGAGGGGTCCAAAGAAAAACAGAGTGTCAAAAATTTTGCGCTTAAAAAATCACGCGGCCCCGCGCCAGGACTGCGTTTGAGCGAAATTTATCAAAAATGGTATGGATAATGCGGATTAATCTTCCCTAAATCTTTATTTATTATACAACATTATCGGAACAGTTAATTTCTTATGAGCCTCAAGCATTCTTACCGAACCCAGCAATAACTGGATTCTAAAGTAGCGAGAGAAGGGCACGAAATCAAAATTTGTTAATTGGAAGGTCTGGCCCTTAGAGAAAAAGACATTTACACTTTGCAATGACAATCAAAAATAGGCCTTGATAATTTCCCTTTTTACAGTATAATAATTTATGAAAAATGATTACATAACGCTGGGATATGGTTCTGGGGGTCTATTGACAGGGAGATTGATTAAAAAACTCATTCTTAAGTATTTTCCCGACCCAATTTTAAAGAGACTTGAGGATTCTGCGGAGTTGCATCTCGGAAATAAAAAAATTGCCTTTACTACGGATTCTTATGTAGTAAATCCAATATTTTTCCCGGGCGGAGATATTGGAAAACTCTCAATCTGTGGCACAATAAACGATTTGGCAATGAAGGGGGCAATCCCCGAATATATCTCATTTTCCCTCATTATTGAAGAGGGGCTGACCTTTTTGGAACTTGAGCGGATTTTGAAGTCCGCCTCAGAAGTTGCAAAAAGAGCCAGAGTAAGGGTTGTCTGCGGTGATACAAAAGTTGTAGAAAGGGGCAAGGCGGACAAAATATTTATCACAACATCGGGAATTGGAATAGTCAAAAGGGAGCTGGGAAAAGAGAGAATAAAACCCGATGACCGGGTAATAATCAATGGCACAATTGCTGAGCATGGGATTGCGATAATGAATCAGCGGTTGAATTTAAAATTAAAGGGAAATTTGAAAAGTGATTGTGCACCTCTGAATTTAATTACCAACCTTCTCTTTAAGAAAAATTTTGACATCCATTTTATGCGTGACCCAACAAGGGGTGGTATTGTCAGCATTCTAAATGAAGCAGTTGAAGGAACGGGTCTGGGAATTATCCTCTATGAATCAAAACTTCCCATCCGAAATGAGGTAAGAGGTGCCTGTGAAATACTTGGATTAGACCCATTATACATCGCAACTGAAGGAAAATTTATTGCCCTTGTTGATAAAAAGTCAGGTTCTGAATTTTTAAGTTTTATCCGTTCTCATAATTTAGGAAGGAAAGGTGCGATAATTGGTGAAGTGGTAAGAAAACCAAAAGGGGTCTGGTTAAAAACGGAGATTGGCGGGATGAGACCCCTGCTCCAACTTGAGGCTGAGGGATTACCAAGAATCTGCTGACATCGTCTTTCGTTAGACGGTGGCGCGGTCTGTATCCAAAGTAAATCCGAAGAATAATCCGGGCTAACTATCCAGCTTCGGTCTTGGCAACCGATTCCTCGGCGAGTTCTATTTTCTGAAATTCTCTTACCCCGGTTCCGGCAGGAATTATTCTTCCCACAATGACATTTTCCTTTAGTCCTTCAAGTTTATCAATCTTACCCTCAACCGCTGCATCGGCAAGGACCTTAGCAGTCTCCTGGAATGAAGATGCGGAGAAGAAAGATTCACTGGAAAGTGCAGCTCTGGTTATACCCAAAAGGACAGGACGATATGTTGCTGGTCTGGGACGCTCCCCCTCTCCTGCTGTTGACATCACCCTTTGATTTACCTCAATGACCCTTCTCTTATCCACAATTTCACCACTAACAAAGGGTGTGCTACCAGGGTCTTCAATTCTTACCTTCTGTAGCATCTGTCGGACAATTACTTCAATATGCTTATCGTCTATCTTCACATCTTGAATCCTGTAAACCTCAAGAATCTCATTTACCAGAAATCGTTGCGTCTCCATCGGTCCCTTTATCCTTAATATGTCATGGGGGTCTAATGCTCCTTCACAAAGGGGGTCGCCGGCTCTAACCATCTCTCCGGAATGAACCTTTAAATACTTGGAGGTTGGAATCTCATAAGTTTTCTTATCGCCCACCTCGGGAGTAATGGTAACAATCCATACCCCCTTCTGTTCTTCCACATCACAGATGCCATCTATTTCTGAAACAACGGCCGGGTCTTTTACATACTTTGCCTCAAAGAGTTCCTCAACCCTTGGTAAACCGCCGGTGATATCCTTACTCTTACCAATTTCTTTTGGAATGCGGGCGATAAGTGTTCCGGGATATATTTCATCTCCGTCTTTTACTAAGAGGTATGCTCCAGCCGGTATGGAAAAGTTTTTTAATACCCGACCACCCTTCTTATCATAGATAACAATCTTGGGATGGTGTTTACGGAGTCGGTCCTCAATAATGATTGATTGTTTGCCACCCGACCTTTCATCAACCCAGTTTTCCTGGAGTGTCACACCAAGGATAATATCTGAGTATTTTACCAAGCCACCAACAGGTGAAACAATAGGAATTGAATACGGGTCCCATTCAAAAAGGATATCATCCACTTTAACATTTGTTTTCGGTTTTACATAAATTAAGGCACCAACCGGAATATTATAGGTGATTTTCCTCTTGCTTTCCTTTTCTTTTATTACCATCAGTCCTTTATCATTTAAGTTTACCAGAAGCCCATCCGGCCTTTCCACGGCAGTTAGATTTTCAAAACTCACCTCCCCAGGAAATTCCGCAGTCCTTGAGGTGCTTTCGGCAATTCTTAAAGCCACACCACCACCATGGAATGTTCTTAAGGTAAGTTGCGTTCCCGGTTCACCAATTGACTGGGCCGCAATGATTCCTACAGCCTCGCCAATTTCAACCATCCTCCCGGTGGCAAGATTTCGGCCGTAACATTTGGCGCAAAGTCCAACCGGTGCTTCACAGGTTAAAATTGAACGAACCTTTACCTTTTCAATTCCGCTCTTTTCAATTTTTATTGCCTTCTCATCGGAAATTTCTTCACCGGCTTTTACAATAATTTCATTGGTCTGGGGGTCAACAATATCCACAAGTGCCACCCTTCCTGAAATCCTTTCGCTTAAAGATTCGACAACTTTTTCCCCCTCTTTTAATGCGGTAATCTCCTGACCCATAATTGTCCCGCAATCTTCAATTGTGATTGTGACATTCTGGGCAACATCAACAAGTCGCCGGGTGAGGTATCCCGCATCCGCGGTCTTGAGTGCGGTATCAGCAAGTCCCTTCCTTGCCCCATGGGTGGAGATGAAGTATTCAAGGACCGAAAGCCCCTCTTTGCAGGATGACTTGATGGGTGTCTCAATGATTTGAACCGCAGTAACCTTTCTCTGTGGCTTTGACATCAATCCCCTCATCCCACAGATCTGACTTGCCTGATTTCTTGAACCCCTTGCCCCTGATTCAACCATCATATAAAGGGGATTAAAACTGTTCTGGTCCTTGCCCAGTTCTTTGATCAACTCCTCTTCAATTTCCATTGAGACTCTTGTCCAGGTATCAATAACTTTATTATATCTTTCAGTCTCAGAGATGAGTCCTGCCTTGTGAGCCTTATTTATCTCCATTACCTCCTTTAGTCCCTGACTCCAGAGTTTTTCTTTATTCTTAGGGCTTTTCATATCATCAATTCCTATTGTGAGTCCAGATTGCGTTGCATATTCAAATCCCACTTTCTTTAAATTATCAAGAAGTTCCACAGTCTTTTCCGTTCCAAATTTATTGAGACATTCATCAACAATCCCGGCCAGCGACTTTTTGGTCATTGTTTGATTCTTAAAACGCATCTCCTCGGGCAATAATTCATTAAATAAGACCCGCCCCGGCGTTGTTTTGATGAATTTACCCTTAAAATCAAACTCTATCCACTGATGCAGGGACAAATTTTTGTTTTCCAGGGCATACTTTATCTCATCTATATCCGCAAATACCTTTGGTTTTGATGGTGAAGGTAATTCCTTGGTCAAATAATGTAATCCAATCACCATATCCTGGGTCGGTGTCATCAATGCCCGGCCGTTCGCCGGGCTTCTGATATTATGGACCGAAAGCATAAGAAGGTATGATTCCATTATTGCCTCGGGCGAGAGCGGCACATGGACACTCATTGTATCACCATCAAAGTCTGCATTATAGGGCACACAGACAAGGGGATGAATGGCAATTGCCCGACCTTCTTTCAAAACCGGCAAAAATGCCTGAATTGATACACGATGGAGTGTCGGCGCACGGTTGAGTAAAACCGGATGTTCCCTGATCACTTCTTCAAGAATTTCATAAACTTCTGTAGAACGGGAACGAACCAGCCTTCGGGCACTTCGCTCGGAATCAACCACTCCCCTCTCTTCCAGTTTTCTAACAATCATCGGTTTAAACAATTCCAGTGCCATTTCTTTGGGAATTCCGCATTCATACAATTTTAATGCCGGGTCAACAACGATAACCGACCTTCCTGAATAGTCAACCCGCTTGCCCAAAAGGTTTCTTCTAAACCTCCCCTGTTTTCCCTTTAATGCATCAGCCAGCGATTTTAAGGGTCTGTTTCCGCGCCCCTTTATCGGCCGATTACGCCTTGAGTTATCAAGCAGGGCATCAACGGCGTCCTGGAGCATTCTCTTTTCATTGCGGACAATTACTTCCGGTGTCTTTATACCAGTTATCAACGACTTCACACGATTATTCCTTGTGATCACCCTCTTGTAAAGGTCATTCAAATCACTGGTTGCATACCTTCCTCCTTCCAGGGCAACAAGCGGCCTCAGGTCTGGAGGAATCACCGGTATTCTGGTTAATATCATCCATTCCGGACGATTCCCGGAAAGTCTGAATGCCTCAACAAGTTTTAGTTTGTTTAAAAGTTTAATACGGCGCGCCTGCAGGGTTTCCCTTTCCAGAAGAATTCTCAATTCCGAAGAAAGATTATCCAGGTCAATCTCTTTCAGTAGGTCATAAATTGGCTGGGCGCCGGTATCGGCTTTAAATCCCTCATAATTTTTGCTTTTTGCCTCCTTATATCCATCATCATCAAGCACGGTTCCTTTGGGATAGGGAGAGTTTCCCTGCTCAACTACAATGTATGCTTCATAATTCAGTATTGCCTCAAGATTGTTGATGGTTAGGTCCAGCAAAAGTCCAATTTTACTCGGTGGAATTTTGTAGTAAAAAATGTGAGCCACGGGAACCGCGAGGTCAATATGTCCCATCCTTTCCCGCCGAACCGATGCCGGAGCGACTTCCACACCGCATCGGTCACAGATTGTGCCCCGGTATTTTGCCTTTTTATATTTTCCGCACGCGCACTCAAAATCTTTTACTGGACCGAATATCCTCTCACAGAATAATCCATCCTTTTCCGGTCTTTGTGTCCGGTAATTTATTGTATCAGCCCTCGTTACCTCACCATAGGACCAGGAGAGTATTGTCTCCGGCGATGCCAGACCCAATCGCAGTCCGGTCAAATCTGAAAGGTCAAGATAATCCTGCCAGTTACTTCTCATCTTCTCCCTCCTTTTTCTTTTCAAATGTAACATTAAAACAGAGACCCTGTAATTCTTTTAACAGAACATTGAATGATGCTGGTGCCTTGGGTCGGGGTGGATTTTTACCCCGGATCAGTGCCTCATACATCGCCGCCCTTCCTTCAATATCATCGGATTTCACCGTAAGCATCTCTTGAAGCGTGTATGCAGCACCATAAGCCTCAAGTGCCCAGACCTCCATTTCACCAAGTCTCTGACCGCCAAATTGCGCCTTCCCTCCAAGTGGTTGCTGGGTTATTAAGGAATAGGGACCACTGGAGCGGGCGTGCATCTTTTCATCAACCATATGAATCAGTTTGAGCATATACATATATCCAACAGTGATCTTTGAATTAAATGGTAAACCGGTTCTTCCATCATACAGGGTGACCTGACCATCTTCAGGAAGGCCGGCCTCTTTCAATTTTTCTTTTATCTCCTCTATTGTCGCACCATTGAATACCGGAGAGATTGCATAAAAGTTCAATTTATTTGCGGCCCAGCCGAGATGGGTCTCAAGAATTTGCCCAACATTCATTCTTGAAGGAACGCCCAGGGGATTCAAAACTATATCAACCGGTGTTCCATCCTCAAGATAGGGCATATCTTCTTCAGGCACAATCTTTGCCACAACACCTTTATTTCCATGGCGTCCCGCCATCTTATCGCCTACGGAAATCTTGCGTTTCTGGGCAATAAAGACCTTAATTACCTTTAAGACCCCATAGGGTAACTCATCACCGCGCAGGATTTTATCTTCTTCATTCTTCTGATCCGCGGCAATCCGTAAAAGATTCTCCTCGCCTTCTAAGATAAAATTCTTCACCTTTTCATCAATCTTCGGATTTTCCGTAAACTTCTCATCCGCAGTGATTTTGCTCGTATTTAAATTATTGAAGAAATCTTCATTAAAGGACTGTCCCTTTCTTAATAGAATATGACCTTTTTCATCTCTGATTGTTGAGGCCGCGGTTTGCCCCAGAAGCAGGGATTTTAGTTGAATGTTGCGGGATTGAATTGTTTCTTTTTTAAGAACTTCAAATTCTTCTTTCGCCTTCCTTTCCCGTTCCGCCATTACATACTTTGCCAGAGGGTCATCGGTCTTGCGAGTAAGAACCCGAACATCAATTACCACCCCTTCCACCCCTGGTTCTACTCTCAAAGATGTATCACGCACACTCGTCGCCTTTTCAACAAATATCGCCCTCATTAGTCTCTCTTCAGGAGTCAACTCAGTCTCACCCTTGGGCGTAATCTTACCCACGAGAATATCATCGGGGCCAACCTCGGCACCGATTCTCACAATCCCAAACTGATCAAGGTCCTTACAAAAAACTTCAGGAACCCCGGGAATATCCCTGGTTACTTCTTCCGGCCCCAATTTTGTTTCTCTAATTTCGCAATCAAATTCTAAAATATGAATGGAAGTAAATGTATCCTCTTTTACCAGTTTTTCACTCACCACTATCGCATCTTCAAAGTTATAACCAAGATAGGGCATAAAGGCAACCAGAACATTTTTGCCCAGAGCCAGAACCCCTTCTTTTGTTGCATAGCCATCGGCAAGGACATCCCCTTTTTTGACCTTCTGTCCAATCTTTACCAAAGGTTTCTGGTGGATACAGGTATTCTGATTTGAACGGAGAAACTTTGCCAGTTGATATTTTCTTTTCACACCCCTGCTGTTTTCAATGACAATCTTTGTCGCATCCACATAATCAACAGTTCCTTCTTCTTCGGCAATCAAAATATTACCTGAATCCCGGGCAATTTTTTCCTCCATTCCAGTTCCAACCAGGGGAATGTCGGGTTCAATGAGAGGGACTGCCTGACGCTGCATATTTGAACCCATAAGTGCCCGGTCTGCGTCATCGTGTTCTAAAAATGGAATAAGGGCCGCAGTGGGACTAAATACCTGCTCAGGAGAGACATCCATAAAATCAACTTCCTCTGGCGAAACGATCGGGAACTCACCCCTTCTCCGACACAAAACTTGATCGGTTATAATTTTACCTGATTTATCAATTGGGGTATTTGCCTGGGCAATTGTATATCGGTCTTCCTCATCCGCTCTAAGATAGGTGTAGGAATTTTTCACCACTCCATTCTTTACCTGCCAGTATGGTGAGACGATGAAACCATACTTATCAACCCGGGCAAAACTTGATAGACTTGAAATCAAACCAATATTCGGACCTTCTGGTGTTTCAATGGGACAGATTCTTCCATAATGTGAATAATGGACATCCCGAACCTCAAATCCTGCAGTCTGCCGGGTAAGCCCGCCCAGTCCCAGTGAAGAGATTCGCCTCTTATGTGTCATCTCGGAAATCGGATTTGTCTGTTCCATAAATTGTGACAACTGTGAAGTAGTGAAGAATTTATTTATAATATTGGAAACGAGATTGGGATTTATTAACTCCTGTGGGGAAAGAGCATCCTCTTCCATAAGCGATGCCCTCTCTTTTATATTCTGAATGAGCTGCTTTATTGCCAATCTAAATTGACTTTCAAGGAGTTCACCAACCCTTCTCACCCGACGATTGCCCAAATGGTCAATATCATCCGCTGGAATATCACCCTGGACAAAGAGGAAGAGGTGCTGAATGACCTTTATCAAATCTTCCTTTGTAAATGCGGTCTCTGTCAAATCCTTATTTATTCCCAACTGGGCATTCAATTTAAACCTTCCCACCTCACCGAGGTCAAAGTGTGATTTGTCAAAGAGTAAATTGTTAATATAAGTTAATGCAATCTCCTCAGTCGGAGGAGGCATTGAGCGCAATAGAAAATAGATTTTTCTTGCCGCCTCTTCTTTGGTGCGTATTTTAATATCCTTTTTCAGGGTATTGGTAAGAATTGTTGCCCCGGCCTCGTGGGAACTTACTACCGCAACCTTTTTGATTCCTTTGCGCTCTAAGATTTCGTAATTACCTTCGTCAATCAAATCGCCGGGATTTAACTTCACCCCCCCATCAATCTCTATCGCCTCGGCAAGAAAACAATTCTTTGCCTCCTTTAAGTCCAAAACTTCTATCGGAAAGAATGTCCTGATAATATCTTCATCCTTCTCAAAACCGATGCTTTTTAAAAATGTCGTGCCCGAGAGCCTCTTTTTTCGGTCAAGGATTGCATAGAACATCTTTGAACCATCCACAACAAATTCAATCCACTGCCCCTGCAGAGGGATTACCATTGCCGAGTAAGTTCCATTTTCTTCACTGAAATATACACCCGGTGACCGGTGGATTTGATTCACCACCACCCTTTCTACTCCATTGATAACAAAAGTTCCCCGATGGGTCATTGAGGGAATATCACAAAGATAAATTTCCTCCTCCACAATATTATGAAGTTCACCACTATCCTCTTTCTTCACAAGAAGAAAGTTTACCTTCAAAGGTGCCGAGTAGGTTACTCCCTTTTCAATTGCCTCCTGGACTGTATACTTCTTCGGTCCAAAACGATGTGAATTGTATACAAGTTGATAGCGATTATGAAGTTCGGTAACCGGAAATTCTTCAACAAATACCCTTTTTATCGATTCGTTTATAAAGTTCTGATACGACTCAGACTGGACTTCCAGGAGATGGGGCATATCAAAATTTGTTTTTCTCTTTGAAAAGTCAATAATATTTCTCATAGACCCCCTACCTTAACAAAGATGCGGGAATTGCCATATCATTTCCGTAAATGGGAATTTGCCGGATTGCTCCCCGCGCAGTATCGCCCTTGGTTGGTCAAAGAAATGATACGGCGCTTCCTGCGCCAAAAGAGATACGGCGTTATAAACATCTCTATTTTATCTCAACCGTGGCACCCACCTCTTCAAGTTTGGTCTTGAAGTTCTGTGCTTCTTCTTTTGTTGCCCCCTCTTTTATTACCTTGGGCAGGTTGTCGATATCCTTCGCTTCTTTAAGCCCCAGGCCGGTGAGTTCGCGTAAAACCTTTAAGACCTGTATCTTCTTATCTCCGCAACCGGTCATTGTAATGGTAAACTCACTCTTCTCCTCAACCGCCGGTTTTGCCGAACCAACCTGGGTAACGGGCTGGGCAACGACCTGAACCGGTGCCGCGGCACTTACGCCGAATTTTTCCTGGAGTGTTTTTACCAGTTCAGCCAATTCAAGAACGGTTAAATTACTTATCTCATCCACCAGTTCAGCAACACTCCTTTTTGTTTTTGTCGTCATTTATGCCTCCTCTCTTTTATTTTTTATTCCCTCAAGGGTGTAAATAAAATTTCTCAAAATTCCTTCTATAGTATTTTGCAAACCGGCCACGACATTTAAGGCACCTAAAAGATGACTGTATAAAGTCATCTTGGAAGGAATTTCAGAAAATCTTAAAACTCCTTTTGCATCATAAAATTCACCCTCAACGATGCCACCCTTTATCTTTATCTCCCCATTTTCTTTTAAAAACTTTGCAAGAATGATTGGGTCGTCATAGGCAATCGCAATTCCAGTAGGTCCTGTGAGCGTATTTTTTAAAAGAGTTTCATCAAAACCCATCTCTTTCAAGGCAAGTAGCCCCAGGGTGTTTTTAATAACCAGATAATTACCCTGATTCTTTTTTAACTCGCGACGCAGATTTTCCAACTTCTGGACCGTAATCCCTGTAAAATCTGTAAAATAGAATGCCTTCCCGTCTTTCAGAAGTTTTATCGTCTTCTCCAAATAATCTTTGTTTCTTGGTGATGGCATCAGGCCCTCCTTGATAATTCTTTCTCATCAATGCATATCCCTGGTCCCATTGTTGAAGAAAGGGTAATTGTTTTTATAAACTGCCCCTTTACTGTCGCCGGTCTTGCCGAAATCAAATCATCAATAAAGGTTTTGATATTTTCCAATAACTTTTCATTTTCAAAAGAAACCTTACCCACTGGAACATGAACACAACCTCCCTTGTCGGATTTGAATTCAACCTTTCCCTTTTTAAATGCCCTGACCTGATTTCCCACTTCAAATGTAACCGTTCCGGTCTTGGGCGAAGGCATCAGTCCTTTGGGACCAAGGATTTTACCAAGTTTTCCCACCTCAGGCATAGCATCGGGAGTTGCGATCACACAGTCAAAATCCAGCCAGCCAGATTTTATTTTTTCAATGTATTCCTCAAGTCCCACATAGTCAGCCCCGGCCTCCTTTGCCTCCTTCTCCTTTTCACCCTTGGTCAGCACCAAAACCTTCTTCTCCTTCCCTGTGCCATGAGGAAGGTTGGAAGTTCCCCTTACCTGCTGGTCCTGTTTCTTTGTATCAATATTCAATTTTATTGCCAGGTCAATGGATTCATCAAATTTCGCATTAGCCAATTTTTTCACGATTTCTATTGCCTCATTTAATGAATATTTCTTTTTAGGGTCAACTTTCCCCTTTGCCTCTCTAAACCGTTTTGAATGTTTCATCGCCACCCCGCTATTTCAATTATTCAACAACTATTCCCATACTTTTTGCAGTTCCTTCAATAATTTTAATCGCCTTTTCAAGAGAATCACAGTTCAAATCCTTTAATTTCCGCTGGGCAATCTCTTCAATCTGTTTTTTTGTTACCTTCCCAACCTTATCCCGATTGGGAACTCCCGAACCCTTGGCAATACCGGCCGCCTGCTTTAAAAGAACCGATGCCGGCGGACTCTTTAGAATATATGTAAAAGAGCGGTCATTATAGATTGTTACCACTGCGGGTATAATAAGACCGGACAGATTCTTTGTTTCTGCATTGAATGCCTTACAGAACTCCATAATATTTACCCCATGCTGACCAAGGGCAGGTCCAACCGGGGGGGCTGGTGATGCACTACCCGCCGGAAGTTGCAATTTAACTACTGCAATTACCTTTTTTGCCATCAGTTACTCCTGATAAATTTGAATAATTGGTAATTGGTTAAAAAGTTAAATGAATTCAGGTTCAGACCCAACACCATATTTAACCAATTCAGAAACTCTTTAATTGATGAAATCCCAGTTCAATTGGTGTGGGTCGTCCAAAGATAATCACCATTACCTTCACCTTCTCCCTTTCTGGATAGACCTCTTCCACGGTTCCAATAAAATCGGTAAATGGTCCATCAATTACCGTTACCCTTTCGCCTTTGGTGAACGGAATTTTTGTCACGACCTTCTTTTTAGACTCCTCAACCTGGTCCAGTAATGCCTCAACTTCATCCGGAAGTAAGGAGGTTGGTTTATGTTTTGAACCGAGAAAGTGGGTAACTCCGGGGATTGAGTTGACCAGGCGCAATGTTTCATCGGTTGGCACCATTTCAATCACAATGTAGCCGGGATAGAGCCTCCTCTCCTCAACAACCTTCTTGCCTTTCCTTATCTTTACCAGATTCTCCACCGGTATAATAATCCGACCAAAAAATTCTTCAAGTTTCTTCTCGGCAATAACGCGCTGAAGAACCTTCTTTACCTTATGTTCGTGTCCGGTGAGTGTATGGACAACAAACCATTCCATATCTATTTAATTATGATGCCTAAAAAGAGAGTAAAGATCCGGTCAAGAACAAAGATAATCAATGCTACAAGGGCTGAAATCACAATCACCACCACCGTTGAACCAGTAAGTTCATTTCGGGTCGGCCAGGTGACCTTCCGCATTTCGTTATAAACATTTTTTATGTAATCAAATATCTTATCAAACACTTAATTATCCAGGCCTGGAGGGATTTGAACCCCCAGCCCTCCGGTTTGGAGCCGGATGCTCTCCCATTGAGCTACAGGCCTAAACATAATATCAAATACCTGAATGCCCAAAAGATTCACTAAATTTGTCGGCGTCATTTTACTTCTTTATGAACCGTATGCTTCCGGCAGAACTTACAGTATTTTTTGATCTCTAACCGTGCCTGTTTTTTCTTGTCCTTGGTCGTTGTATAATTTCTATTATTACAATTCGTGCAGGCAAGACTAATGATTACCCTCATTTTTTTCTCTTTTTATTTAACTATTCTATAATCTTTGTCACCACACCGGCACCAACCGTCTTACCACCCTCACGAATCGCAAACCGCAAACCCTGCTCAATCGCCACCGGCGTAATCAACTCCACCTCCAAATTCGCATTGTCC
>Ga0123519_10011620_pt1 | contig 12952 bp, 8 predicted proteins | sample YelNatPaOPRAMG02_FD_87396 | JGI IMG/M metagenome (GOLD analysis project Ga0123519, IMG submission 87396) | Hot spring microbial communities from Yellowstone National Park - Yellowstone National Park OP-RAMG-02 (version 2) | ecosystem: Environmental > Aquatic > Thermal springs > Hot (42-90C) ...
CCCCTAATCCTTATAAATCAATGCCTAACACTTTTTTAAATTTAAGCTTTGATATTATATAGGGAAAGATATTTCACTTTCACCCTATATTCCTTTCTTCTAATCCAATTTTTAAAAAAAATTTAGATTTTAAGTCGCCATTTTAATTTCGTCTCCTCGTCTTTCGTTTTAGTCCGAAACCTTTACCCATACCAGCAATGACAGCTAGCTTGATTGTCATTGCGAGGAGCAAAGCGACGAAACAATCTCGTTTCCCAACCCTGCGGGTTGGGAAATGTGTTGGCGGAAGCCAATCTCGGTTCGAAAACCCAAAGGTTTGCGAACTGTGTTGGCGTAGCCAATCTCTATTAGGAAAACAAAAACGAGATTGCCGTGGCTTCCCAAAGGGAAGCCACGGCAATGACAAAAAAGAAAACCCCTTTCTTTTTTAGCAAGTCTAATATCTTTATGAAATTATTCAGATGTATGATATAACATTAGACATTATCAAATTTTTAAATTTTTTTTATTCTAAGGCTTGACAAAAAGGGGATACTATGTAAAATATTATTTGAGGTGAAAGATTTGTCTGAAAAAGTATATATATTTGATACGACTTTAAGGGACGGCGAGCAATCGCCGGGCGCTTCCCTTTATCCCGAGGAAAAGCTTCAGATAGCCCAACAGCTTGCTCGCTTGGGGGTGGATGTCATAGAGGCGGGATTCCCTATTTCCTCAAAGGGAGATTTTGAAGCTGTGAAGCAAATAGCGGAAACCGTTGAAGGCCCAATAGTCTGCGCATTGGCCAGGGCAAAGGAGGAGGATATAAGAGCAGCTGGGGAAGCATTAAGGCTTGCTAAGAAAAAGCGCGTGCATACCTTCATTGCCACCTCAGAGATACATATGAAAAAGAAATTGGAGATGACCCCAAGCGAGGTAAAGGAAGCAGCTATTGAGGCAGTCAAGTTGGCCAAAGAATACTCGGAAGATGTTGAATTCTCCGCTGAGGATGCGACGCGTTCAGATTCTGATTTCCTTTGCGAGGTATTTGAGGCTGTTCTGGAAGCGGGGGCAACCGTGATAAATGTCCCGGATACCGTGGGCTATGCCCTCCCTTGGGAATTCAGCGAACTCATAAAGAAAATTAGAGGGCAGGTAAGAGGAATTGATAAGGCAGTCCTGAGCGTTCATTGTCATAATGATTTAGGATTAGCGGTGGCAAATTCGCTATCTGCAGTGTTGGCCGGAGCAAGACAAGTTGAAGGAACGATAAATGGGATTGGAGAGAGAGCGGGAAATGCCGCCCTTGAAGAAGTGATTATGGCGATAATGACAAGAAAGGATTTCCTCCCCCTAAGGGTGGATATTGATACAACCCAGATTTATCGCACAAGCAGACTCGTATCTGACCTAACAGGTCTACCCATCCAACCGAATAAAGCAATCGTTGGGGATAATGCCTTTGCCCATGAGGCGGGAATCCATGTCCATGGGGTAATGAAGGATAGGAGAACTTACGAGATAATTGACCCTCGTCAAGTTGGAGTTCCCCAAAGCAGAATTGTTTTAGGGAAACATTCCGGCAGACACGCTTTTGAAGAAAAGGTTCGGGAGTTAGGATACGAGCTTTCAAGGGAGGAATTAGCGAGGGCTTATGTTCGTTTTAAAGAAGTGGTGGATAGGAAGAAGGGGCTAACAGACAGGGACATTGAAGCGATAATCTCGGACGAAGTTTACACCCCACCCGAGATAATGAGGTTGGATTATGTGCAGGTTACTTCAGGCTCAGGGCTCCTCCCCACGGCAACTGTTCGTATTTTAAAAGAAGATGCCTCCTTTGTGGAGTCAGCTGTTGGGGTTGGACCGGTTGATGCTATTTATAAAGCGATAGCGAAAATCTTTGCCACTCCCCACCAATTGGTGGATTTCAGGGTTGAGTCAATTACGGGGGAGACGGAAGCCATTGGGGAGGTTACAGTGAGGATAGAAAGGGAAGGACAAATATACTCCGGTAAAGGAGCATCACAGGATATTTTGGAAGCGGCAGCAAAAGCCTATGTTCAGGCTTTAAATAAACTAATAGCTTTTGCGGAAAGGAAGTGATTTGGATGGAAAAAGAAAAGAGACTAAAAGCCTACGAAGTAGCGAAGGAATTAGGCATTACGGTTGCCCGGCTGATTAGCTGGCAGAAGAAGGGAGGGCTTCCTCCCGCTCCCAAAGTTGGCAGGAAGAGATATTACACACAGGAGTATGTGGAAAAGGCGAAAGAATTCGTGGAGAAACATTTAAGCGCAAGGGAGACAAAGGAAATTCTGGGCATCAACGATTCGCTTCTCCAGAAATTGGTGAAGGGTGGATTCCTCACGATAGAGAGGATGGGAGGAAAACGCCTATTTCTCAAGGAGGAAGTTGAGAAGCTAAAAAAGAAATGCCCAACTCCTCAGGATGTCAAAGATATGGTAAAAGACCAAGTTGGACAGTCAATAAGTTGGGTAGCAAGGCAATTGGGAGTTAGCAGGCAAACTTTCTATACCTGGCTCCATCAGGGGGTTATCTCCCCTCCCAAGAAGGGGGATAAAATCTTCTTCACCCGTGCCGCCATCGAGGAAATAAAGAAGAATTTAGCCCACAGATTGGAGCAGGCGCATAGGATAAGGACCCAGGTGTTGAGAAGCAGAGGTAAGTGAGTTTAGTTCTCCTCTGCTTCTCAGCCTTACTTTTGGTCCTCGCTTTTCCGAGAGCAAACCTGTTTCCCATAGCATGGTTTGCCCTTATCCCTTTTATAATTGTTATTAAAGATAAAAAACCAATAAATGCCTTTTTCCTCGGCTGGTTTTATGGCTTCGTCTTTATTGGTGGTCTCCTTTATTGGATACTCATCTTTGGGATAATACCTTGGATAGCATTAGCCCTTTTTGAGGGGTTCTATTTTGCTTTAATATCCCTCTTTTTCTCGCTTCTAAAGCAAAAAGATTGGCAAGGAGCTCTAATTTTTGCCTCAATATGGACCGCATTTGATTATCTGCGAAGTCTAGGGAAATTCGGCTTTACCTGGGGCTCCTTAGCCCAAAGTCAATATCTTGATACCCCTCTTTTGGGAACCTGCAAAATAGGAGGAATGTTTTTTCTTACCTTCATTCTCGTCTTGCAAAACGGATTCATTGCCCTATTACCCTTAAAAAGAGGGATTAAAAACGCCCTTCTTATCATAGCCGCTGCCCACATCATCGGCTATGGACTGAATATTCTTTACTATCCTAAAGAAGGAAACTTTAAAGTAGCTGTTACACAGGCTGGAATAGGGGAAAGGGTTACCCATCAGGCTGGAATTTGGAGCAGTCCTTCAAACGAAGAACTCATCAGAGCGTACGACCCTTTGCTGAAAGATTTATCCAGGAAAGATTTAATCGTTTTCTCTGAAACCGCTTTTCCTGTTTCCATTCCTGATGTTCAAGATGTAAGGAAGTGGGTGGAGAATTTAGCGAGGGAGAAGAAGAGCTATGTGTTAATTGGTTCGCCTATAGAGGAAGGGGGGAAGATTTATAATAGCGCCCTCCTTTTCTCACCCGAGGGAAGAATCATTGCCAGATATGATAAGGTTCAATTGGTTCCCTTCGGTGAGTTCGTTCCCTGGAGGAAAACTTTTCCCTGGTTGAAAAAGTTAGGAGTAAGGGATTTTGATTTCACGCCGGGAAAGGAATGGTATCCTATGGAGCTTAGAGGCTTGTCATTGGGGACAATGATTTGCTTTGAGTCCATATTCCCCAAAATAGCGCGGAAATATTCAATTAAGGGAGCGGATATATTGGTCGTGATAACTAACGATTCCTGGTTCGGGAGAACTTGGGCAGGAGAACAACACCTTGCTTTCTCTTCTTTGCGCGCCTGCGAAGAAGGACGCTATCTTCTCCGAGCAACGACCACGGGAATTTCTGCTATAATCGCTCCCGATGGAAAAATTTTAAAGAGGGCTGGCCTTTTCCTTCCCGCAATCTTGGTGGGAGAGGTTGGGAAAGGGAAGAACACTCCTTACACTTATATCGGCGATTATGCACTCGCTTTCCTTTTTCTGCCTATTCTTATGGCAATGTTAAGCTTTATGAAAAGAAGAACTCATTTCTGATGCCCCTCCTTAAATTGAACGAAGGAAACTACCGCGTTTCCGCCCTCCTTTAGGTTTTCCATAACAACGGATATAACACCATCCTTTGTATCCTTATCCTCAATCTCCAACTCTACCCATTTCCCTTTCTGGAAATCCCTGAATACACCTACTTCCCTTCCTTCAACACTAATCCTCTGAACCCTCCCTCCTGCGAAATTATCGGGGTCTATTAGGAAAAACCGCAATTTACCACTCGCTCCCTTCTGGCAAAGGATGTCAAATTTCAGCTTTTTCCATCCCGCCCAACAATGGCTTATCTCCCCCGGCCAAAGAGATGGACTGTAGAAAGAATAACCCTCTCTCCAACGATAATCCCAACAATCTTCCTTAAACTCAACATCTCCCTCGGGATGACCACAGCGTAAACTCAGAGTTATACCTTCCTCCCGATACTTCTTTGCCAATTTCTCCCTTTCCGCTATTTGAATAGCATCCAAAGAAGGAAGGCGAAGATTATAGGGAGGAAGTGGTGGGTTAGGTTTATGTGGCTCTCTCTGATACCAATAAACCGTCGTGGAGAATTCAAGAGTGTAAGAAGGTTGGGAATAGATTTGCCTGAACATAGGGTGCTCATTTTTGCCAAAACCAATCGCTACTTTTAGGGATTTTTTGAAGGAAATGCGGTCTGCTATGAGGAATTTATAGGCGAAAGCCCCGTATTTGTAATAGGGATGCCATCCTCTATAAAGGAAAATGGTCTTTTCCTCAGGGAAGCCGAAGGAAAAGCCAAATGCATCCTCCATTCCCTGCCACTCAATTGATGGTTCCTTTCCTCCATCAATATAGAACTTGACATTTTGGTCAACTGGATAACCTACTCCACCCGGATTAACTCCCCTGACAGTGACATTCAAACCGACCACCTGTCCCTCTCCTTTTGCTTCCAAGGCTATGAAATCCCTTTTACCCAAGAGGATTTTCTCTTGTCGCCAGTAGGAATGGAAATAAAGAGTGTTAGGAGGTAGAGAGGGAAGGGAACGCCACATTACATATGAATAACAAGGAGCATAAGCGTTTATTACTTCTTCGGGGATATGCTCATCATCAAAGTAAAGAACTATCCTGGCTGATTTCCTAAATGGCATTGGGAAGTAAGCATTCCATCCTCTTTTCTTATCAACGAGTATGGTATTTATATTATCAAGTGTGCCGTTGGGGTCGCAGAAGAAATCAACAAGGGGAACCTCCACGCTGGGGCTTTTCTCGCCATCCCAGAAAATACGCAAAATTAGGCTTCTATCAAGCTTCATCTTCTCAGGCATAGCGAAATGTATCATAGTAATAATTCCGGGTCCCTTCAAATCAGCAATCACGACTTCCCTTTTCGTGAACCTCTTCCCCTCGGGATTTTCCCACCACAAGGCATTTTCACATTTAATATCGCCAGGAAGGGGAATGAACAAAGAGGAAAAATCTAAACTCGGCAATCTTTCACTGAAGGCATAAAGAGATATCATCAAAGGCAAAATGAAAAGCAATTTTCTCATCTTATCACCTCTTCAAAGCTATTATCTCGTAAAGCGAAGGGATGGGCAGGGAGATAACAGAAAGATTGCCTTCCTTCTTCACCTTTAGTTCCGAGTTGTTTCTCAAAGGTAGATAGGCTTGTTTAAAAGGAAAGCGGAGAAAGATATTCAAATTTTCCCCTTCGTCTTTTCCGAAATCTCGCCAAGTTCCGCGAGGATTGTGAAGATGAAGATAGACGACTCCATTTTTCTCAAAAGCGCCTATGCGTATCTCCTCCGCTTTCCTTAATTCAACAGGAGGTGGTGCCAATTCCTTTATCCTCTCCCATAGCAATTGGCAGAGATTTGGACGAGAATCCTTGCCATATCCTTCAAAATCTTCCTTGAATAGGATAGCCTCTTCACCAGTGGATTTCACTCCGTAAATCTCCACATCATCAACCCAAAATTTCCCTTCCTTCGTCCCGGGGGCGAAAATAACCGCCCAATCGCAACGCCTGAATCCCTCGCTTAGAAGAGGCAAGTCCTTCCATTTCCCTACCTTGCCATCGGGAAGCAAGATTTTTAGGTCAAGCTTTCCAGCCTCCGATTCCTTTGGGAAACGAAATTCCGCCTCAACTTTAAACCATTCATTTAGCGGAAAAGCGAAGATATCTTTCCCGTTTACGGTTAAATGACCCGACGAGGAGAAATGGATGAGAACTCCCGTTGCTCCCGTCTCGGAATTTCTCATTTCAATCTGGGCATCTGCATCCTTCACTTTAATATAAAAACTCACCTTACCGCCCAAATATCGCCCATCTTCAATTGCAGGGAAATGTTGTATCTCCATATCGGGACAGAAATTGTAAGGTGCTTTTGGCGCGTCAATGAATTCGGCACAGACCTTTCCCTCAGCGGGATTTTCAAAACAAGGAGAAATCTTCGTATCCAATCCTTCTATCGGTTGCCAGGGATAAACCGCTTGCAAATCTATAGTAGAAAGGATGATGAATCCCTTTCCGTATTTCCTCAAGGCAATGGCTGGTGCATTAGAACTCTGCTCCTTGAAGAGGATTTCCCATCTTTTCCCGAAGGTCTTAATGGGAGCGTATAAAGAAGTTAAAAGGGTAAGGGGAACTCCCTTTGAGGATACGATTGTCAGCTGATGAATCTCGGAAGCACTGGGAGAATAAATTCCCTCAAACTTGAAACCGAGCTTCTCCCCGAGAGGATTCCTTTCCCTTCGCTCGCCCCACTCGTCAAGCTCTCCGCAACCGGGACCTAAATAGACGACACCCCCTTTTTCCACGAATTTCAGTATAGCCTCTGCCTGCTGATTGGATAGGTCAGGGGATAGAGGAAGGAGAAGGACCTTGTAGCGGGAGAGATTTTCCTTTATGAGGGCTTTATCGTAAATGTAATCGGGAGGGATGTGAAGGTTAATAAGCTCTTTTGTCCAGCTATTGAGGATAGCGAAGAAAGGCTCCAATTTCCATCCTTTTCCATCTATTGCTCTACCAAAATAGAAGGTTTCCGCCTGTTGGGAGATATGGATGGCGAGATAAGGAAAGGATTCACCGCCGACATAGGGATGGATTGCTCGCATTACCGGAGAAATCAAGCTAACCGTTTGATAAACTTTATTGAAATCTCCACCTGGGTAGCCGAAGGAGGGCATTCCTCCCGCTATGTAGCAGGAGAGGGTGTGGTGGAGGAGGTCGTTAGTTTGGGGAGATTTCTCGGGCTCGTCTCCGACATCAAGGGGACGCCAGACCTCGCTTTGAGCTCGTCCATAGGCGCGGCAGAGACGCATCGTGAGGTCAACCGCGTCCACACCCGTTGCCTCAGAGCCCGTGATTATATCAGCCTCATAGATATCCAGGGGAACTGCGCTATGCCAGGGGATTTGAGGGCGATGGTAATGATTCACCACAACTGCGACATTCGGATAACGCCGTCTTATCTCCCTCGCCGCTTTGCCGATATATTCTCCGAATACCTTAAAGCGCCAGGCAACCCAACGGCGGAATACTGGGTCATTCCAGTCCATCTTTTCCGGTAAATCGAGCCCGGTATCCTTTTTAAATTTTTCCCGGCAAGATGGGCAAAAGCAGGTAAGGGGGAGCGGTCTTTCCCAAATTTCGGTGAAGGCGGAACCGTCAAACCAAATGCCATCCAATTTGAAACGACCGATTGCCTCACACATAAGCTCAATTAGAGCGTCGCCATATCCAGAATTGATGCAACAGGAAATCTCCTTGGTTTTGCCTTCGGGCCAGGGAAGTAGGGAAACCTGTCTCCAATCGGGATGGGTCTTCCAGCCGGATTCGGAGAAGATAAGTGGATACCAGCTCATAACAGGCAATCCCTTTGAATGAATTACATCTATCCATTTGTGGAGAATTTCCTCTTGCTTTTCTGCATCGGGATAAGGTGAAGGGATTATATTTGATGGATACACAGGACTTCCCCAGGGGTCCACTACGCTTATCCAGCGCGCACCAACTCCGCTTTCCGCGAGCTTTTCCTCAACTTCCTTGAAAGTTGCCTCCATAGTTTGGGGCAAAGGACGAAACTCAAGCCGAAATACAGATTTGCCATATGATGTCAAATCAACGGGCATAGCTTCTCCTCCTCTTCCTTGGATAAAGGCAAAAAGCAAAAACGAAATAAAAAAGGAAAGTTTAATGAATCTCATCTTCCTGAACCAAAGGAATGCTTGTGGCAAGGGCTATGCATCTTCCCTTGCTGCCAACGGCACAATAGAAGTGATAATAAACTCCCCCTTTAAAGACCACGCAAGGCTTATGGGAATGAACCTCATCATAGCTTCCAGCTTCACCCACTTCCAAAATGGGATTGAAAAGAGATTTGCTCCATCTTATTAAGTCATCGCTGATTGCAACGCCATCCTGGGCGTGAATCCCATTGAAGCCATAATAGAACAGATGCCATTTACCTCCAATCCTAATCACCCAGGGGTCGGAGGCGAACCTGCTATCCCAGCTTCCCACATCACCAACGGGGAGAACGGGATTGTTTGGATATTTAGCAAATTTAAAAGGCTCTTTCGATTCGGAGATAGCCAAACCTGTCTGCTCAATCCAGTTCTCTTCTTCGTTTTTAGCATTGTAAAAGAGATAAAATTTCCCGTTATATATTAAGGGAAAAGGCTGATACAAACCTCCCGCTTCCCATTCGTATGCCTTTTCCGGCTCCAAAATGACGCCCAATTTCTTCCAATGAATTAAATCTGGGGAAACAGCTAATCCAATCTTTCCCGGACCATTTTCATATCCCTTGAAGGGATAACCCGTATAAACCATATAGAACTTGTCTTTCCATTTAAAGGCAACGCCTCCTCCCGCTGAGCCGTAATCAAATTCACCCTCTTTCCCCACATCCAAAATCAAACCCAGCTTCTCCCAATTCAAAAGGTCCCTGCTTCTCAATAGACCACAGCGATAGGATTCCCCATCGAATCCCGTATAAACCGCATAGTAATAACCATCCTTTTGATAGAGCTCTCCCACCCCCTTATCGTAATCCAAAACTATCTTGAAACAATCAACGAGTTCACCATCAAAATCTCCCTTTTTACCCGTGGGCATAAGAATCAAACGCGGATACTTATATCTTTCCAAATATGCGGGCTTCATCTCTTTCACCTCTTCCATTTTTATCACAAATGTATCTTTAGGGGAGATATTTATTGGAATCCTTGCTTTCTTACCAGGATATAGAACCTGCAAAGTTTCGCCTGTCAACAAATTGATAGCTTTGCTATTTTTCAAGCTCACCTTGTCAATCTCCACAAATAAATTGAAACTTTGTGCTTCCTCACGGGGATTGTGAAGAGAGAAATAGACGACTTTCCCCTTTCCGAAACGCTCAATTAGAATTTTCTCGTTATCGGAATAAGCATATGTCACTGGTTCCCAGCCCGCTTTCGCGAGGATTTGAAGATATGGATTATATTTCTTGAGAAGATTTAAATCGTTGCCGTGCCCAGGAAAGATTCCATATAAAAGATGGAATTTAACCTCCCACTCAGGGCGAGGAGAATAGGGAAGGTCGGTGCAGGACTTATGATAGGCGATGGAGCGAATGAAACGAGGGTCGGGGTGATAGGGGGCTTCCGCCCCAAATACATCCAAATAGGGAGCGGAGAAGGTGAGGAAGGCGGGAGCTTGCCCCCAAGCGCAGTTTGCCATAAGCAGAAGCCCTTGCGGATGGTATCTCTCCGCAAGGCTTTCGTCCATTCAATAAGGGAGAAATATTGAACAATCACGGGACGCTTTTCTGTAAAAGAAAAGGTCAAGGGAAAATCAACATAGGGAAAATGCTCTCTTCTAAAATTTACTCTTTTATCGTCACCATATCCGCCATAGGAATCAAGGGCAAAGCCACCTAAAAGAGCTCCCTGCTTTTTATATTGCTCAAAAGCGGATTTGTAGGAAAAATCCAAATCAAATCTTCCATAGCCATCTGGTATATCGGGGTCCAAGTTGCAGGGGAAAATCGCTCCCCACCCGCTATTGCCTATCCAAGGAAAGTTTCCAATCATACAGATAGTCTTCCCGTTTTTATCATTCAACGCCGAATTTAAGACTGCTTTTGATATTTGTTTGAAATATTCCCTTCTCAGCATCTGTCCGAAGAATCCCGAACCACCGGTGTAGGCAAGCTTGTCTAAAATGTCCAATGTCGCTTTATCGCCCTCTGCGGTCTTCCTCAGCCTATCAATGGCATCGTTATAAGATGGGTTTTCCTTGAAATCACCCAATGATAATTGATAAAATTCAATTTCATTGTATTGAAGAGCATAGAATCCATTTTCGTTGTCATATTTCACAGCCTCGGGTCCGCTTGGACCCCAGTGGAACATAAATCCCGCCCCAGCTGCCTCAGGCATATCCTTCATATTTCCCCAAACATACCATCCACCTTCCTTTTTCGCCCTTTTCACGAAGAAGGAGGGATAAAGGGAATAATATTTCTCCAAGGCGGAACGGAAGCCCCAATGAGGGTCGGAAGTGTAAATCAGAAATTCAAAATCGGCACGGGAGGGAAATTTGGCAGTGTCTTTTACAAGAGCGAAGTCAAAAGCAATGAAGAACTGCTTTGTTTGGGAATTGTAAACGAGGCGATGAACAACCGGCTTGTCCATTGGGATGGCAATTGTAAGGGACTTATCTTCACTTGAAATAGTGGCGAGGGGATAGCGGGAATGTTTTCCATTTGCCCCGAATGGACAGTTTTCCTCCGCATTTATGTAATCCTTCCCTTCTTCTATAGAGCGTTTTGCAACGATATCATCCCACCAAAGCCAACCGATTGCCTCAATGGGAAGGGCAAAATAGAGGGTTATCGCTCTATCACTTCCCGAAGTATCCCTTATGCTTCCTTTCAGCTTGATGAAATTGGGATGAGCCTCATAAACCGCTTGGAAAAGGAGGGAAGCCTCCTTGAGCTCAGCGGTTTGCTTTATCTTTCCATTCTTAATCCTTGATAACTTTCCCTTAAGATTATAGATTGAATCGTTTATCACATCCCTAACGAAGAATCCGCTGAGCCAATTGCCTTTTTTTCCATATGTTTCTCCTTTAACTTGCACCTCACAAATAGAACCCGAGGGGGAAAGGAGAAGGGATAGACCATCCTTTGAACTAAGACGAAATGTAGGTCTTGTGGGAACTGGGTCAAGGAGCTGTGAGGAATTAAGGGTGAGGCTATCGTAGAGAATTCTTTCTCCCAAAAGACCCTCGCCAAATGCTGTTATGCTGAAAAGGAAGATGAAAGCGTAAAATGGGTTTTTCATATGTGCACGGTCTTCGCCGTAAACGCCCTCCTTTCTTGTGAATTGTGAGCCAAATGTTCCAATTTATCATCCATTAACTCAAGCGATATCTCCTCTTTATAGCGATAGGAGAGAGCCTTCGCTATGAGCCAATCCGCAACCTGGGAATTTTTGGGAAGAAACGGTCCATGTAAATAGGTACCAATCACATTTTTATATATCGTTCCCTCGAGCTTATCTTTCCCATTATTTCCATACCCCCTTACAACTTTCCCCAAGGGATTGACCTTTTCACCCAGAAATGTTCTACCGCTATGATTCTCAAATCCAACAAGTTTGCCAAATAAAGTGGATTCAACGATAACATTTCCTATCATCCTTCTATCCCCGCCCACAGTCCAAACATCCAACACATCAATCCCCGGAATATATATTCCATCTTTAGTTTTGAAATACTTTCCGAAAAGCTGATAGCCACCGCAGATGAGAAGAGCGGGCAAACCCTCCTCAACGAGCTCTCTTATCTCCTCCTTATAATTTTGCAAATCGTTACCTACTATCCTTTGCCCCCTATCTTGTCCTCCACCCATAAAGAGCAAATCCGCTCGCCTGAAATCCGCTCTTTCTCCCACTTTAACCTCATAGATTTCGCATTTTATATTTCGCCACTCGCAGCGTCTGAGAAGCGTTATTATGTTGCCAACATCTCCGTAAAGGCTCATCAAATCGGGATAAAGATAGAAGATTTCTATCCTCATCCAGCCCTCCAAAAGTCTCTTAGAAGTCCTTCCCTCGCCAGATAACCTCTGATTTCCAGCATAGCGGTATAATTGGGAAGGATATAGAGACGCTCTTTATCGTTCATAAGGGAGATTGCCTTCTGAAAAGCCTGCTTTACATCATTTATTATCTCTATTTTAGTTAGGGAAATGCCAGCGTATTTTAAGCGAAGAGCCATATCCTCAGCTCTTATCCCTGAGCATATAACGAAGCGGAAATCCTCATCCTTCAAACTCTCAAAATCAACATCCCAAATCCAAGATGTATCGGTTCCATCGGCGAGATTATCGTTCAATATTATGAGGAAATTCTTTTTTGCTTTATCTCTTTTGACTGTGTCAATATTTATGGAGAAGCCAACGGGATTCTTCGCAAGGAGAAGAACACATTCTTTTGAATCCAAATTCAACCTCTCCAATCTGCCGAAAGCTGGTGTAGCTTCGCTCAAGACATCAACTGTGGATTTCAGGTCAATATTCAAAGCAGTGCAGAGGGAGAGGGCGGATAGGAAATTATAGACATTGAATATGCCGTAGAGGGGTGAGCGAACCTCTATGACCTCACCCTTTAAGTTCACATTGAAAGAAAGGGAGAAATCGTCGTTGAACTTTATATCAAAAGCGGATACATAAAGATTTGGTCTTTGGAAACCGCATTTTGTGCATTTATAATCGCCAAGATGACCGTAAAGGCGAGAGGCGAAAGCAAGCTCTTCATCGCATAGGGGGCAGTGATTTAGGTCCACGACGCTTTTTGAGAGCGAGAAGTTAGGGGCGTTGA
>Ga0123519_10011623_pt1 | contig 12951 bp, 9 predicted proteins | sample YelNatPaOPRAMG02_FD_87396 | JGI IMG/M metagenome (GOLD analysis project Ga0123519, IMG submission 87396) | Hot spring microbial communities from Yellowstone National Park - Yellowstone National Park OP-RAMG-02 (version 2) | ecosystem: Environmental > Aquatic > Thermal springs > Hot (42-90C) ...
AACATGGGCAGGAAGCCCATAGAGACCATAGAAGCTGGAAAGCTTGTCAAAGAGCAAGTGAGGAAAGAGGCGGCTTAACCATCAGACCCGGAGGGGGGCTGACTGTCCGGGAAGAGGTTGACTCTTGCGCTTAAGTAAAATGAATGAAGAAGTAAAATGAAAAAAGTGAGCGGCGAGGCCGCAATTGACCTCGCCGCTTTTGGAGCAGCTCGTGTGCGCTGGACTGCCTTAAGCAGTGTTCAAAACATGATGGTGCAACTGTCAGGCATCTATGATGTTGAAGGCCTCTTCCCGGTGGGCCTCCATGACGTAAGGGATGCCGGTTACTTTGGCACACTCTTCTGTGAGGGACACGAGGTCGTTTCGGGAAATCAAATCCACCCGCCATTTCCGGGCGCCCGCCATGAGCTGCTGAAGGCCCACCTTGATTTTGTCACAGGCGCAATAGATGCCGATCGCGCCCAAGGGGAACTGGTCAACCTCATTCCCATACTTGGCCTTCAATTCCTCGTAGCACACGAAGATCTCTTCTTTGGTTTTCCCGTACTCGGAGACGGTCTTGGGGAGTCCGCCATCCTCGCCTTTGAGCCAGAGACCGATATTCTTTCCCACCATGCCGGGAATCATCAACGCCCGGCCCATGCATACGGCTTTGCAGTAAGGTGCCCCCAGGGCAAGGGCCTTGAATACATGATCTTCGGAGGAAAAACCGCCAGCGAAGGCAAGGTCGGGTACCCATCGCCCATTTTGGGCAAGCCTGCGGCAAAGCTCATAGGCCATGGAGTGAAGGTAGATGGAGGGGATGCCCCACTCACACATCATAGGCCAGGGGCTCATGCCCGTTCCTCCAGCTGCCCCATCGATGGTGAGGAGGTCAATCTTGGCGTCGGAAGACCACCGAAGAGCCATAGCCAGTTCGCGCATGGGATAGGCACCGGTCTTGAGGGTAACGCGTTTGGCCCCCAGTTCGCGGATTCTCTGGACCTCCTTGATGAAGCCTTCGCGATCTACGAATCCAAGGCGGGAATGCCGTTCGAATTGCTTCAGTGCGCCGTCCCTGAAGGCAGCCTGCTGAGCGGGATCCTCGGGATCGGGGGTAACAATGTAGCCTCGCCTTTTGAGCTCCTGCGCCCTCTCCAGTTCGTTGACCTTGATCTCGCCCCCGATGCACTTGGCGCCCTGCCCCCATTTTAGCTCGATGGTCTCGACCCCCAGTTTTTTGATGACATACTCGGCGACCCCAAATCTAGTGTCTTCCACATTCATTTGCACTATGATGTCACCATAGCCTTCATGATACCTGCGGTACATCTCGACCCGCCGGCGCATATCTGGGGATTCCGCGATCTTGCCATTCTTGTCCAGTTGGAGTTTGGGATCAATCCCGCAGACATTTTCACCGCAGACGAGGCTGATCCCACTGATCGCTGCCCCGACTGCGAAGTGTTCCCAGTTTTTGCGCGCAATCTCGGTACTGCCTAGGGCGCCGGTGAAGATGGGTAATTTCATCCTTACCTTGTAAGTGACTCCGTACGAGGCTTCCGTATTAACGGAAGGAAAGGTGGCGTGGTCCGGATCAGCCTGTGTCCCCTCCGCCCCCAGCGCATATCCCATGATGTTGAGGTGGGAGTAATCCACTGGGTAGTCCTTATCGGCACCAGCGGTAATCTCTCCGTAAGGCCCAGGATAGAGCAATTCTCGTCCTCGGAAGGCCGCTTTGAAAAGGTCGCAATTGCCTCTGCAACCGTCCAAGCAACGGCTGCAGATCCCCGATTGCGGAGCCACATTTCTGGATCTGTTGTTGGTCTGTAGAGCCTCGTTTGAGTTCGGACGACGGAGATTCATCTTACCCCTCCTCTTTGGCTAGAAAGTAACGGTTTATGGATCGGCATTCTATTGCCAGATAAAGCGGGAGTCAAGCACTATTTTAATCCATCGTTCATCAAGAATCCGATATCGAGATGTGGCATAATTTCCGATTGGGGGCGTTGCGCTTTCCCTTTTCTTTTTGAGACAAGATCTTCAAATGACGGGCAAAAGTAAACCAAAGGCAATGTCTTGGCAGCGGATTAGCCTTGCTGGGCTTGGCCTGCGTTAAGCCAGCTTAATCGAAACAGGAGATAATGGCGGCACGGTAGGCATAGCGAGGGACGCTTCCGACCTGGCAATAATGGCAAAAATGCCGAATCGGGGGTTGACAAATGCGTGATTATTGAGTATGCGTTATTGGCGATATGAATGAAAAAACGGAAAAGAAGAGACTGGCCATCCTCAGGGTCCTCCAAAAGGAGGATAAACCACTAGGGAGTTCCAAGATAACTGATCGGCTATTGGCCATGGGCCATGAGCTCAGTGAACGGACCGTACGTTTCTACCTTTTGGCTTGCGATAGAGATGGACTCACGGAGAACCTGGGCAAGCGGGGGCGGCGGATTACGGAGCGAGGTTTGCAGGAACTGGCTGCGGCGAGAGTCTTCGAGAAGGTCGGTTACCTAGCCGCAAGGATTGATCAGATGACCTTCCGCATGGACTTCGATCTCATGAAGAAGGCGGGTACGGTGGTAGTCAATGTCAGCATAATCGAACGGGCGCAACTCCCGCGGGCATCTTCTCTGATTAGTCGCGTGTTTACGGCCGGTTACGCCATGGGCCACTTATTGACCCTATTTGCTCCCGGCGAACGAATTGGTGAAATTTCGGTGCCGGAAGGGAAGGTGGGAATTGGTACAGTCTGCTCGATTACCCTAAACGGGGTGCTGCTCGCTCACGGAATTCCCACCAATTCCCGGTTTGGCGGGCTATTGGAGCTTCGCAACTACAAGCCCAGCCGATTTGTAGAGATCATCCACTATGATGCCACCACCCTGGATCCCCTTGAGGTCTTTATCAGGAGTGGGATGACCGACCTTTGCGGCGCAGTCGAGAACGGGAATGGCCGGATTGGAGCCAGCTTCCGCGAGTTGCCGGCGGACAGTCGCGACGAGGTAATTGCACTGGCGCGGCGCCTGGAAAGGGTTGGCCTCGGGGGGTTCCAAACTATTGGCTGGCCGGGCCAACCTCTGCTGGAAATTCCGGTCAATGAGGGTCGAGTGGGAGCGATTGTGATTGGAGGTCTGAACCCTGCCGGAATTTTGGAGGAGCGGGGTATCCGGTGCCACTCCCGGGCCTTGGCGGGTCTGGTAGACTACCGGAAACTCTTTCACTACAAAGAGCTGAATGAACGCATCAGAAACTTGAACTGATTTGTTCCAGTTGACTCACATCCTCTCCGGGGCCGAGACGCCCAGGAGGGAGAGTGCATTGCGCAGCACGATCAAGATCGATCGCGCCAGACAGAGGCGGGCCTCCGAGAGAGGGCGGTCATCGGAAAGGAAGCGAAACTTGTTGTAGTAGCTGTGGATGCGAGAGGCCAGGTCCTGGAGATAGACGGTAATGCGGTGAGGCTCGAAGGAGAGGGCGGAGGAGCGGATGACCTCGGGATAGAGGACCAAGGACTTGATGAGCGAAAGCTCCTCCTCCCGGTCCAGCAGCCTCACCTCCGGCGCCTGATGGAGAAGGTGGAAGCCTGCCTTTTCCGCCTCCCGCAGGACGCTGCAGAGCCGGGCGTGAGCGTATTGGACATAATAGACTGGATTTTCCAGGGATTGGGCCTTGGCCACCTCCAGATCGAATTCGAGGTGGGAGTCCGACCTTCGGGTCAGGAAGAGGAAGCGGGCCGCATCGGCCCCCACCTCGGCGATGACCTCCTGCAGGGGGACGAATTCCCCGGCCCGGGTGGACATGGCGACCGGCCTTCCCCCCCGCAGCAGGCTGACCAGTTGGATGAGCAGGATCTGGAGGGAATCCGGGGGGTGGCCCAGGGCCTGCACCACGGCCTTCATCCGGTGGATGTAGCCGTGGTGGTCCGCTCCCCAGATGTCGATGAGGAGGCTAAAGCCGCGGCGAAACTTGTCGGCATGATAGGCCACATCGGAGGCGAAGTAAGTAGGATCGCCATTTTCCCGGACCAGTACTCGGTCCTTGTCGTCGCCGAACCGGCTGGAGGCAAACCAGATGGCCCCCTCCCGTCGGTAGGCCAGCCCCCTCTCCTGCAGCTCAACCAGGGCCATTTGGATCGCCCCTCGCTGATGGAGAGATGACTCGGAGAACCACTGATCGAACCTCACCCCGAAGCGCATAAGATCCTCCCGGATCCGTTCCAGGATACGGGAGGCGGCGAAATCGCGGCAACAGGAGATAGCCTCATGAGCTGGTAGGTGGGCCAGCTCCCTTTCCTTGGTCTGGGCTAGCTCTCGGGCCAGATCGCGGATGTATTCGCCGCGATAGCCGTTTTCGGGAAAGGGGGCCTCCTCCCCGATCAGCTCCCGGTACCGCGCCCACACCGAGCGGCCCAGGATCTCCATCTGGGTCCCGGCGTCGTTGATGTAATATTCCCTCTCCACCTCGAAGCCGGCGGCGGAGAGGAGGTTGGATAGCGCATCCCCCACCGCCGCGCCCCTGCCGTGGCCTACATGCAAAGGCCCGGTGGGATTGGCGCTGACGAACTCCACCAGGGTCTTCCTTCCTTGGCCCAAGTCGGAACGGCCATAAGCTTCCCCTTGGCCGATGATCTCCGGCAGCCGCTCTTGCCACCACCGGCCGCGCAGATGAAGATTTATATACCCCCGGCCCGCTACCTCCAACCTCTGCACCGCCTCCGCGGCCGGTCGCAGCCTCCCTGCCAGTTCCTCTGCCACATCGCGGGGATTGCGGCGAACGATGCGGGCCAGGGAGAAGGCGGCAGGAGTGGAGAGATCGCCGAAGGAGGGATCGCTGGGGAGGGACCACTGAAGGGGAAGGAGGCCGGCTGCGGCCTCCTGCGAATGGCCCAGGAGGGAGCAGGCTGCCTCCCGCAACTGCTCATCCAACTGCTCCTTCAGCGCTCGGATCCCACCCATAGGCCCGATTTCCCCTATTGTCCTTCCTTTCGAGTCCTTCCTTGCCCTTCCTCTTTCCTCGTCCCTCTGCTTTCCTCCCGGCAGCAAAGCGATGCCCTTTTGCCGCGGACAGAGAGGCGATGCGGAGGTTACACCATTGAAGTCAAAAGATCAAGGGCCAGGGGTGATGGAGCGGGGAGGGGAGGGGTACATGCGGTCAGGTCTTGTCCTCTTTCAACCGGCGATAGAGGGTGCGGGGGGAGATGCCCAGGAGCCGGGCCGCCATGACCTTGTTTCCCTGGGCATAGCGAAGGGTTCGCTGGATGGCCTCCTTCTCCAGCTCTGCCAGGGTGATGGGGATTTGGAACGAAAAAGAGGGCTGGCCCTGGCCCTGGCGCAGGGAAGGGGGGAGGTCGGAGAGGAGGATCTCCTCTCCCTGGGCCAGCACCACCCCCCTTTCGATGCAGTTTTCCAGCTCCCGCACATTGCCCGGCCAGGAGTAGTCGAGGAGTGCCGCCAGGGCCGCGGGGGAGAAGCCCCGGATCTCCTTCTTCAGGGAGCAGGCGTATTTGTGGAGGAAATGGTGGGCCAGGAGGGGGATGTCCTCCTTGCGTTCCACCAGATCGGGCAGGGTGAGGGATATGACATTGAGGCGATAATAGAGGTCTTCCCGGAACCTTCCCTCCTTCACCGCCTGGGAGAGGTCGCGGTTGGTGGCGGAGATGAAGCGCACATTCACCTTGACGGTCTGGGTCCCCCCCACCGGGCGGATCTCTCCATCCTGGAGGGCGCGCAGAAGCTTGACCTGCATGCTGGGAGGCATGTCGCCCACCTCGTCCAGGAACAGAGTTCCGCCCTCCGCTTCCTGGATCAGGCCTCGCTTGCTGGTAATGGCGCCGGTGAAGGCCCCCCGCAGGTGACCGAAGAGCTCGCTCTCCAGCAGGGTCTCCGCCAGGCTGCCGCAGTTGAGGGAGACGAAGGGCCTGGCCTTGCGCGGGCTGTAGAAGTGGATGGCCTTGGCCACCAGCTCCTTGCCGGTGCCGCTCTTTCCCTGGATGAGGACGGTGCTATCGGTTGGGGCCACCTGGCGGATCAAGCGAAATAGCTCCTGCATGCGCGGGCTCTTACCGATCAGGTTGGCGAAGGAATAACGGGTCTCCAGTTGCTCGCGGAGGTAGCGGTTCTCGTGATAGAGGCGCCTCCTCTCCAGGGCGTTCTGGATCAATATGCGGAGGCGATCCAGCTTGAAGGGCTTGGTGATGAAGTCAAAGGCCCCCGCCTTGATGGCCTCGATGGCGGCCTCGATGGTGCCGAAGCCGGTCATGATGATGATGGGCAGCTCGGGATCCCTTTCCCGAAGCGACTTGAGCAGCTCCATTCCCCCCATGCGGGGCATGCGTAGATCGCAGATGGCCAGATCGGCCTCCTCCTGGGCCAGCAGGGCCGAGGCCTCCAGCCCGTCCTCGGCCAGGAGGACGGAGAACCCTTCCTGCTGGAGAAACTGACGCAGTGCCTCCCGCAGGGAAGGCTCGTCATCGGCTACCAGGACGGTGGCAAGTGGGGCTGTTTCCTCAGGGTTCGATCCGGGTGGAATGGTCATTCGCTGTCACCTCCGGAGGTAATGGAAAGGTCGCTTTCCACTCCGCCGGGCGAGGAGGGCGAGGAGGGCGAGGAGGGCATCCGTTGATCCTTCTGATCCCTTTCCGGCTCTGTTTCCTCGCCAGGGGAGGGGAGGGTTCCTCTCCCTCCTTCCCCGCTCTCCGGGGCGGGGGGAGGGGAGGGGAGGGCCGGTCCCATCTCCGGCAGCTCCGGGGGAGCGGCCTCGGGTTCTCCGAAGATCTTCTTTATCACCGGTCGGGGGGGGATGTGAACCAGAAAATCGAGGCCGGATTGTTCCCCCCCCGGGGACAAGGAAAGGTGGAGGGGGGAGGGGGAGGTGAGGGCTGATCCCTCCGGGAGATAAGCAGCATCGAGGGTCAGCTGGTACTCGCCCGCCCGCAACCCCTCGAAGAAGAAATTCCCCTCCTCGTCGGTGTAGGTCAGAAGCTTCTTCTCCTGGGAAGTGGCCACTACCAGGACATTGGCCATCCCCTTCTCTCCCTCATCCACCTCCCCGTTGCCGTTGCTGTCCTCGATCACCCTTCCCGACGCTTTCCCCAGGAGCAGGAAGGAGAACTCTACCTGGGAGGTTCCCCGCCTCTTCACTTCCACCTTGCGCCGGGGCTCGCCCGCCAGGTCGTAGTCGAGAGGGATCTTCTTGGTGTCCAGGGAGAGGGTATGCTCCCCCATGAGGATCCCGGTGAAGGAGAACCGACCTTCCTGGTCGGTGGTGGCAACCGAGCCATCCTCCAGCTGCACCCGGATCCCGGGCAGGGGAGGCTCTCCCTGGTCGCGGAGGCCGTTGCCGTTGCGATCGTCGAAGGCGATCCCCACGATGGTTCCGTAGCCGGGGGGAGGGGCGCCGGGGACGAGGGGGGCCCGGGAGGGCGGGCGCTGCCCCCAGGAGAAGTTCTGGGAGGCCCGGACATAGAGGCGGTGTTCCACCCGATCGGAAGGTCCCATCAGATCGTCCAAGTCCGAGCAGCGATATTCGGCGTAGAGGGAGAAGTTCCAGGGTAAGGAAGCGGTTACCGCCAGATAAGCCTCTTTCCTTTCCGTATCGGCCGTATCCAGGCTGTTCCGGCTGCGAGAGTAGGAGACCTCGCCCCGGAGAGAAAGGGCGGGAAGGATGCGGTAGTCCGCCCCCAGCCGCAAGGTGTAGGTATCGGTGATGGAGGAGGGATCGTATCTTCGGTACCGGTTCCACTCCCCATTGGCCCAGGTGTAGGAGCCATCCCCGAAGGTCCGGCGCAGCTCCAGGAAGTAAAGGTCGGAGGTATAGTCGGAGGAGGGGGTGACCTGGTCGTCGTAGTCGTAGCGCTGATAGCGGATTATGGGCAGCCATCCCCGATAGCCGGAGGAGAGCTCGGCGGTATAGCTCTGCAGGCGGTTGTCGGTAGGGCTGGGCCGAGGATGTCGGGACTCCTTCTCCCCGATCCCGTAGCGGAGGGTGAGGAGGGGAAAGGGAGGGGCCCCCAGACGGAGGCCGAAAATGGCGTTCCGGGTCTCGATGGTGGCCCGGTCCGGATCTTCCTTCAGGTTGTTCCGGTAGCGATCGGCGCTGGAGAAGAGGGAGAGGTAGGGGAAAGGACGGTACTCCCCGGAGAAGAAGAGGCCCTCCAGGTCGCTGCCATAGAAGCGGCTGTAGGGGCGATAATCGGGGCCGATATGACGGAAGTTGGCCTCCAGGGAAAGGCGGGGGGTGCGCAGGGAGGGGCCGAGGATCAGGGAATAGTCCCATCCCCGCTCCCTTTCCCCCTCCATATCCTGTTTCCGGTAGCGGGCGAAGCTCACCTCTCCCTGGAGCAGCCGATAGCCCGGCCAGGGCTCTACCTCGGCGCTGAGGGTGTAGAGGTCGTTGCGGCGATAGAGGGGATAGGTGATCTCATCGTCCTGGGGGGAGTGGCCGAAACGGAGGATCTGGGCCCCCAGACGGAGGCCGGGAAGGAGGCGGAAGCGGGACCGGGCGCCTACCAGGGTCTCTCCCAGATACTCCACTCCGGTACCGAAGGCCCCCCGGAGGGCCACCAGATCCCCGGCCAGGAGCTCTACCTCGCCCCTATCCGAGGTCAAGCGGGCCCGCGCCCCCTCCACCACCAGGTCGGGGTCTATCAGGTTGGAGAAGCGGAAGGGTGGCTCGCCGATGAGGGAAGGGCGGAAGATGCTGTCTCCTACCGCGGCATCCAGCTTGGTTCGATCGAAGTAGAAGTCCCGAAATTCCAGCAACCAACTGCCCCGGCGGTGGTAGTAGGGCTCGTCGCTCCAGTTGACAAAGCCAGAGAGGCTGCCCCAGTTTACGGTCTCCTGGGTCAGGGAGAAGCGGTAGTTGGTTTGGGGGTAGGAGGTGGTGGGTCCGATCCGGGGATCGGTCTCGGTGAGGCGATACTGGAGCTCCAAGCTGGCGCTGCCCGGAGGGAGGGCGGGAAAGGCCGGGGAGGAGAGGACCAGATAGGCCCCCAAGGTCAAGAGGAAGAGGGAGAGCAGGGAGGGGGGGGATGCTTTGAAAAGATGAGGGCCGTGGGGTGCCACCTCCTACTTCCGCGCTATTCAGCGATGGAGAATCTCCTCTCCCCGGCCAGGAGCTCCTTGCGGCCGATGTCCATGACCAGCTCCGCCGTATATTCGCCTGGCGGCAGCCTCTCCTCTCCCTCGACCTGGAAGTCGCGCCGCGACTGGGGCAGGATGGGCAAATCGGGCAGGGCCAGCTTGGCCCTCTCCTTTCCCGCCTTGTCCCGGATGAGGATCTCTCCCCGGGTGCGGATGTGGACCTTTCCGGTATTCTGGAAGGAAACGGTAAATTCGGGCCTCCCCTCCGGGCCTTGGCGGAAGCTCAGGCCTATGATCTCGCCGGAGGGGAGGGGCCTGCCCACGGTCTGGTAGAGGATGGTAGCGATTCGGCCCTCCAGGGCCACCCGTCTCCCCTCTCCCGGGGCGGGAGGGGCGAAGGTGGAGAAGATGATGGCCGCCCGGTAGCCACCGGGAGCAGCGTCTTTGGGGACGGTGAGGGAATAGCGTACCTGCTGGGACTGGCCCGGGCCCAGGCTGAACTCCCGGGGGCTGACCCTGATCCAGGGGGCGGCCGAATGGGGCAGGCTCCCTGGCTTGGCGAAGACGATGGCCCCGTCGGGGGTCAGGGACCAGTCCTCGATCCTGACCCGAATATGAGCCGGCGAAGTGTCGTCGTTGAGGATGGAGATGGCATCGGTGATGCTCCCCCCGGCAGGGACATTGTGCTCCACCCGGACCGGACTCACGGTGAGGGAGACCGCCCCGACCGGGGAGGAGCCGGCGAGGTAAAGCCAGCCCAGGAGGGCCAGAACGAGGCCGCCGAGGTCGATGGGATCCTTTTTCATCGCCTTCCTCTCTCTCCTTCAGGGTGCGGTCAGGGTGAAGACGATCACCTGGGAATAGTTGCCGGTAGCATAGTTCCAACTGTTCTTGAAGAAGAAGCGCAGGCTGCCGGTACTGTTGGCATTGCCGGTGCCGCTGGCCACCACCTGAGGGGTGGCCTTGTCCAGTCGGCCATCGACGAAGGGGAGGGGCTGGGCGGTCCAGGTGACATTGCTGATGGGGATGGTGTTGGAACCGGAGACCAGATCGCCGCCAGCCAGGACCGTAAGCCTCCAGTTGCCCCAGGGATTTCCGGTCACCCTCACCCGTACCGAGATTGGATTCTCCGCTGCCGCCACGGAGGGGTAATCGTCCGGGTCGGCGCTTGGGAAGTTGATGGTCTCGCAGCTGAGGTCGAGTTCGACCCGCACCGCCGCCTCGACCTTCAGGGCGGGGGCCAGGGCCAGGAGCAGGAGGAGGCTGGCAAGAATGGCGAATCGCTCTTTCATGGCTTCCTCCTATATCACATCCGCCTGGGAAGGCCAACAAAAAAGGAGGATGGGCCCTCCCTTCCCATCCTCCTTTTCGCTCCCTCCGGCCCTTATGGAGCCGTGAGGGTGTAGGTCACGATGGCGCTGTAGTTCCCCGTAGCGTAGTCCCAGGAATTAGCCAGGTAAAAGTTCAGGGAGCCATTGCGCTGCCCGGGACCGGTCCAGGATCCTACCGTTACCGGGGCGGTTTTGCTCATTGTACCAGCTTGGAAGCCGCTCCCCGAAGCTACCGTCCAGGTGACATTTTCGATGCCGATGGTACCGTTGGTACCACTCAGGTCCCCATTTGCCTGGCAAGTCAGTGTTACAGCGCTTCCCGGGGCAACCCTTGCCTTCGCCGATACCGACAGCGGATTCTCGCTAGCCGGAATGCTATCGGGGGAGTTGACAGCTACCGTGAAGTTGATGGAGGCACTTGAGCTTCCTCCCAATTCCAGTCTCAGGGCGTTGCCGACGGTGGCGTTCACGGTCAAGGTGGCGTTGGTGCTGTCGGCCAACGCCTCTGCCGCGCCCATGAGCAGGGCGGCGGCTGCGATCACGGTGATGGTCTTGATGGTCTTCATTTAGGTTTCCTCCTTTCTTGAATCTCCTTTGGGTTCGGGCTGGTGTGTCTTCGCTCCGCTGCTGTGCTAGCAATGCAATGCCGGTGCCAAACCCCCCTCCGGCCCGTTAACCTCTCTTTTTTATTGATGAAATCGGATCTCCTCGGATTCCACCGGGTTCCCTCCTCAGCCCGCTGGGATAAAAAAACGGCAATAAATGCCGTAAGGTCCTCATCTATTTCCTCTTTTCCTCGGACCTCTCGGTATTTATTGCCTACTCGTGCCTTCCTCTTCCCTGGCCCCGAAAGCAGCGGGATATCCCCACTCCCTCAATTTATCCCGCAAGCCGCGAACGCTGATCCCCAGGGCCTCCGCGGTCCGGGTCCGGTTTCCTCCCAGCTCCTTCAAGGTCCTCAACACATATTCCTTTTCCACCTCCCTCATGGTCCGGCCCAGTTCCAGGCAGATGGAATTGGCCGCCTGCGGACGCCCCCTGTCTTCCTTTCCCGCCGGCTCGCCCTGCAAGTAGAGGGGAAGGTCGGCCAGGCGGATCCACTCTGCCTCGGCCATCACCACCGCTCTTTCCAGGCAGTTCTCCAGCTCTCTCACATTGCCCGGCCAGTCGTAGGCCAGCAAGGCCTCCATGGCCCGGGCCGATATCCCCTTGATCCTCTTCTCGTTCTCCTGGCTGAACCTGCGCAGGAAGTGCTCGGCCAGGGCGGGGACATCCTCTTTCCGTTCGCGAAGCGGGGGGATGCGGAGGGGGATCACGCTGAGCCGATAGAAGAGGTCCTCGCGAAAGGTCCCTTCCTTCATCGCTCGGGATAGATCCTTGTTGGTGGCGGCGATCAGGCGGATGTTCACCCGGATCGGCACCGTTCCCCCCACCCGCTCGAACTCTCTCTCCTGCAGAGCCCTCAGGATCTTGGCCTGGAGGGAGATGTCCAGGTCCCCGATCTCGTCCAGAAAGATGGTCCCGCCATCGGCCAGCTCGAACTTTCCCTTCTTGTCGGCGATGGCCCCGGTGAAAGCGCCCTTCACATGGCCGAAGAGCTCGCTCTCCATCAGCTCCTTGGGGATGGCAGCGCAATTGACAGCGATGAAGGGCCCCTGCCGGCGCCGGCTGTGGTAGTGGATGGCCCTGGCCACCAGCTCCTTGCCGGTCCCGCTCTCCCCCTGGATGAGGACGCTGGCGTTGGAGCTGGCCACCTTGGTGATGAGGGAGAAGACCTCCTGCATCTTTCCTGAGCTGCCGATGAGGTTCTCGAACCGGTACCTCCGGCCCAGGGCCTCGGCCAGTTGCCGCTTCTCCCGGATCAGGGAGAATTTCTCCGCCGCCTGTTGGGTGGCCAGGGCGAGGAGGTTGAAATCGAGAGGCTTGGTGAGGTAGAGGAAGGCCCCTTTTTGGTAGGCCTCCTTCTTGGTCTCCTCGTCCCCGGAGGCGGTGATGATGATGACCGGCATCTCCGGCTCCCTTTCCTTGATGACCTCCAGCAGCTCCATTCCCCCCATCCGGGGCATCATCACATCGGCCAGGACCACCTCGAACAGGTCGGGATCGAAGGCCTCCGCTGCCTCCATTCCATCGGCGGCCAGGGTGGGAAGGAAGCCCTTCTGGCTCAGGTATTCCTCCAGCAACCGGAGGATGAGCCTATCGTCGTCCACTACCAGGACCCGGTGTTGGCTGGGAGCGGGCATCTGATTCTCCGTCTCTCCTTCCGCCCCGGATGATCGCTCCCCGGTTGCGGGATGCTGCTACTGATTGCCATCGCTCCCCCCTGGGGAGGCGATCCATCTGCGTAATTGCTATTTATACACCTCCAGGCGGGGTAAAGTCAATACGCCTCGCCTGGCCAGGCTCAGCGGGAGATGCTGGGGGCCAGGGCGAAATCCCCTCCCACCCTCTCCATCGCCGCCTCTGCCACCTTCAGCTCGTACAGGGCCTGCTGGTAGTCGAGGAAGGTCTGGCGGGCGGTCCTTTGGGCCTCGATCAAATCCAGGATGGAGGAGGCC
>Ga0123519_10011628_pt1 | contig 12949 bp, 11 predicted proteins | sample YelNatPaOPRAMG02_FD_87396 | JGI IMG/M metagenome (GOLD analysis project Ga0123519, IMG submission 87396) | Hot spring microbial communities from Yellowstone National Park - Yellowstone National Park OP-RAMG-02 (version 2) | ecosystem: Environmental > Aquatic > Thermal springs > Hot (42-90C) ...
AAAACAATTTTATAAGCCCCATGCCTGAGCCGATCGATAGTTGCCGCTCCTAAAATACGATTGGGAAAAACTTCTACCCATTCAGGAATATCTAAATTAGAAGCGATAGTATTCCTCCTTTCATAACGCTCAGCAATGACTTCATGAAAATCTTCATCCTGACCAACCTGTAAAGGCTTGAGCAATATGACTTTTTCCTGTACCACAGGGGCCCACGATTAAAACGCATACTTTTTCTTCTATAAAGCGCCAGGATGCCAGATCCAGAATCTGTACCCGATTAATGTGCGGATTAAAAGTAAAATCAAATTCTTCTAAGGTCTTCTGGTTGCGGAAATTAGGGCCTGTCAGGGGCTAAGTAAAATAAATTTTGGGAGGATATATATTCTATGGAATTTATATGGAGAAACAAATGGATTAAGAAATAAAAAAGCCTGTCATACAATATATGAAGGTAAAGCAATAGCGGCTCAAATACTTAAACGCTATGCGAAAAAAAAGCCGACCAAAAAGCACTGCCTCAAATCGCTAAACTTTTTCGAGTAATCTCCGTTAATGAAGAGATCCATGGGCAAAGTGCTTTACGGATGCTTCAAGAGATTAAAGACATAGAAACCAATCTTAAAAAAGTTTCCATTCAGAAGCTCATATTTCAGGAGTAGATTATAAAGATTATTTTGCCCAGGCGTAAAAGGTAGAGGATAGTTCCACTTTTAAAATTTTTTCCCAGTCCCGAGATATAAAAAATGGGCATGCTCAACTTTAGAAATACGCCCTCGACCATCTCCTGGCCAAGAGATAAGCCACTTACTATGTCTACCAAGTATGCGGCCTTGTCGCTGATGGACTCTGCCCGGAAACCTGCCCCGTTTGCTCAGCCTTTAAAGAACAATTTATGGAAGCAAAATAAGAAAAATTAGCTACCCTTTTCCGGAAAAAATGATCATACCGCGAATATTCTGGCCAGCTTCCAGCTCTTGAAAACCGATATTAATTTCGTCGAGAGAATAACGCTTAGTAATTAGTTCATCTAAACGAATTCTCCCAGCTTTATAAAGGTCAAGAAGCATCAGCAGATCAAGGCGAGGGTCTCCAGAACCATAGTTGCAGCCCAAAATGTTTTTTTCCAAAAGGGGAATTTCATAAAGAGGAAGGTTTAATTTCGCTTCCATCTCCGCCACCCCCATAATTACCAGACTACCTCCCCTTCTAAGTAAATTATAGGCCAGCAAAGTCGTTTCTGCTTTGCCAATGGCTTCGAAGGAATAATCAACCCCCCTGTTTTCAGTGATTTCCATAATTTTTTTATAAGGATCTTCCCGTGAACTATTGAGGGCATGGGAAGCTCCAAAGGATCTGGCTAATTCCAGTTTCCTATCCAAAATGTCAATAGCTATTATCTTAGTAGCGTTAGCCAGTAGTGCTCCCTGAATGACATTAAGTCCTACCCCACCCACTCCTATGACAGCTACTGAACTACCAGGTTTGACTTTCGCCTTATTTAAAACGGCTCCCACCCCAGTTATTACGCCGCACCCCACTAACGCAGCCACCTCAAAAGGGAAATCATTATTTATAGGCACGATACTTTTCTCGCTGACCACATTGAATTCACTAAAACAACCTACTCCTAACATGGAATGGATTTTTAAATCCCCCTTTTGTAGACGAAAAGTCCCATCTAACATAGTTCCGCTTCTGGTTTTATCTTTTTGCTCACACAAATAGGGTTGGTCATGGAGGCAATAATAACACCCTCCACATACAGGTACCCACATTAAAATAACATGATCACCAGGTTTAACTTTAGTAACCCCCGGCCCCACTTCCTGGACAATGCCCGCTCCTTCATGCCCAGGAATACAAGGAAGCGGAGGCATACGAATAACCCCATTTACGACTGATAAATCAGTATGACATAGGCCTGCCGCCATGTTTTTAACCAGCACTTCTTGTTCTCTTGGAGGGGACAGTTCCAATTCTTCAATGACTAATGGCTTCCCATATTCGTACAAAACAGCCGCTTTCGTCTTCATTTTTCTCATCAATTATTGAAGGGCTTTTTCAAAAATATAAAGTTTATTTCATTTTCCTTACTATCAGCGATGAAATAATTGGCCAAAGGAGCAGAGTAATTGCTGCTATAATTAAAATTGCCGATAATGGCCTGGAAAAAAATATAGAAAAACTGCCATGAGAGAGCAAAAGTGATTGGCGAAGGCTATTTTCCATCAAGGGAGTTAAAACCATGGCCATAACTAAAGGAGCCGGCTCGTATTCAAATTTTTTCATAAAATACCCCACAATTCCAAAAATGATCATCAATAAAACTTCATGAGTGGTCCCATTAAGGGAATAAGAACCGAGCACACAAAATAATAAAATAAGAGGAAATAGAAAACTATAAGGTATTTTTAAAATTTTGACCCATATACCAATTAAAGGGAGATTCAATAATATAAGAATTAGATTCCCAACATACATACTCGCAATAACCCCCCAAAATATATCGCTATGATTTTTAATCAATAAAGGCCCTACCTGTACTCCATAGGTGAGTAAACATCCTAACAGCAAAGCCATTACGGGATTTGCTGGTATACCTAAAGTTAGAAGAGGGATAAATGCTCCTCCAACGGCAGCATTATTTGCCGTTTCCGGACCTGCCACACCTTGAATCATACCAGTCCCAAATCTTTCAGGATTTTTGGATAACTTTTTTTCTATCGCGTAAGATGTAAAAGATGATATCGCAGCTCCTCCACCAGGCAAAATTCCCAAAATAAAACCAATTATTGTCCCTCGAAGGATTGAGCCTATTGAATCGGCCCAATCTGCAAGAGTAGGGAAAAGATGAGAAATTTTTGTTTTAAAAATTTCTCTCTCCACTCCTTCTTCGAGATTTAAAATTACTTCCGAAATGCCAAAAAGGCCCATTATTACAGGTATTACTCCCACTCCATCCATCAAAACTTTAATTCCAAAAGTGAATCGTGATGTTCCGGAAATAAGATCAGTACCTATAGTTCCCAGAAAGATTCCTAATACTCCCATCATCAGACCTTTGACCATTGAGCCGTGGCTCATAAAAATTAGTAGAACTAAACCAAGGCACATAAGTGCAAAATATTCGGGAAACCCAAAAACCAAAGCAATCTTGGCTAATGGCGGAGCAATAAGCTGCAACAAAAAAATGCTGATAGTTCCACCAATAAATGAACCCATGGCTGCAATCCCTAAAGCTATTCCAGCTCTTCCTTGGCGGGCCATTTGATATCCATCTAAACAAGTAACAACAGAAGATGATTCGCCAGGAATGTTTACTAATATAGACGTTGTGGAACCTCCATATTGAGCGCCATAATAAATTCCAGCCAGCATAATAATACCTGATACAGGAGGTATATTCAGCGTTGTAGGAAAGAGAAGGGAAATGGCAGCAACTGGTCCCAATCCTGGCAAAACACCAATGAGAGTTCCTAACAATACTCCACAAAAACAATAAAAAAGGTTGTTCCAAGAAAGGGCAACACTAAATCCCTGAATTAAATCTGAAGACATCTCTTTGATCACCTTTTTTTAGAATAAAAGGATAAAACCCCGGGGAAGTTGTAATTGGAACCATAGCTCAAAGATTATATAAGATGAAAGTGCAATTGTTATTGAACTTATAAGTACCACTAACCGTCCATGAGGTTCAATTATTCGTAGCAAGAACCATATGAAAAGCAAAGTACTTAAAAAAAAACCCAGATACTCCATTCCTACCGCATAGCCTATGAGAGCGGTTATAGTTAAAAAAACTTTCAAATTTGCCTTCTTACCAGCCATTGTTTTCTGCTTTTTCGTAGCTTGCAGAGCATTTTGGGTTGATTGAAAAAATTGAACAATTGCCAAGACCATCATAAGTACTCCCGTGACGAAAGGAAGGAAACCTGGCCCTGGACTTTTAAGGTTTCCTAAAGAAAGTTTTGAAGAAGAGAGACAAATTATTGCTCCCAAGGATAGCCATATCAAATTACCCATAATTTATTTCCTTTGGCCAATTTCTTGATAAATTTTGTTCAATTCATTTATAATTAAATCTTTAACATTGTTGATTTAGTTTATTTTTTTAAACTCTTCAATAAATTACTAAATATTTCATAATTTTCTTTTAGTAAAGCAGTATATTCTGCAGGCCCACCATAACTAAGTTTCTGGCCAATTTTTTCCAGTCGTTCTAAAAGAAAAGTTCTGTGATTTTGAATTACTTTCTTGACTGATAAATCAATTATGTCAACGATTTCTTTTGGGGTACCTTTAGGGGCCAGAAGACCCACTATAATTTTTATATTAACTGGATAGCCCATTTCCAAGAAAGTAGGAACTTCAGGAATAAATTGAGATCTTTCTTTTGTAAATGAAGCTAAGGCCCGCATAGTCCCCGCTTTTATATGACCAATGACTGGTGTAAGAGGAGTAGAAACAGCATCGACGTGCCCGCCAAGAACTGCTGTCACAGCCGGTGTACTTCCTTGGGAAGGAATATAATTTAATTTTATGCCCGCTTCTTTAGCAAATAATTCTCCACAAATATGCGGCAAGCCAAAGGCTCCAGAGCTGGAATAAGTTATTTTGCCTGGGTTTCTTTTTGCTTCTTCAGCAAACTCTCTAATATTTTTCCAGCGAGCGTCAGCTCTTACCGCAATAACATAAGTTACTTCAGCAACATAGCTTATTGGCGCAAATGACTCCCAATTATATCCTAAATCTTTCTGAGTTATAGGAACAACTACTACCGAAGACTGCGAAGTTCCCAACAATGTATACCCATCTGGTCTGGCATTTGCCACAAAATTTGCTCCAATTCCTCCAGCCGCTCCAGGCTTATAAAGAAAGCTTATTGGCTGGCCCAGATATTCCGGCATTTTTTCAACAAAGGGCCGCAATATATTGTCAGTATCTCCAGGTTGAAATCCTATAATTACTGATATGGGCTTAGATGGAAATTTTTTTTCAGATGAAAAAGCTCCCCCATTTATCAAAGAAATCATTACCAACGCTATTATAATTGTTATAAAAATTTTTTTGAATCCCATATATAACCCTCCTTTTTTTATGTTTACTTAATCTTTATTATTGATTCCTTTGGGAATTAAATAAATTGATTCTTTTTTCTAACTTTTTATTTAATTTCATCTTGAAAAATTTCTTATTTTTCAAATAAATGGATATTTATTATTAATGTTAAATTAATTTTTAGTCATGCTAAATAAGCTTTGCGCAGTCTTTCATCATGAAGTAGAATATCTGGTTTTTCTTCGAAAACAATCTTTCCCAATTTAAGCACATAAACGCGCTCTACTATCCGAAAGGCGGCACGCACATTTTGCTCTACAATAAGCACCGTAGTTCCTAATGCCTTATTTAACTCAAGAATCTTATCCATTAATTCTTTCACCACCAGAGGAGCTAGTCCTAAAGAAGGTTCGTCAAGCATCAAAAGTTTAGGCTGGGACATCATGGCCCGCCCAATGGCCAACATTTGTCGCTCTCCTCCAGACAGGGTGCCCGCTTTTTGAGTAGTTCGTTCCTGAAGAATAGGAAAGGTTTCGTAGACCAACTCTAATGATTTTGAAATAATCTGCCTATTATCCATTACATATGCTCCCAATTCTAAGTTCTCCCGCACCATCAAATTGGCAAATACTCGCCCTCCTTGAGGAACAAGGGCCATTCCAGAACGAACGTGCTCTTCAGCCGATTTATTAGTATAGTCTCTACCTAAGTAATTAACTTGCCCACTCCATGCTCTTAGCACTCCTAAAATTGCCATAAGAAGAGTACTCTTTCCCGCACCATTTCGGCCAACGATGGCTACTTTTTCTCCCTCCCGAACATTAAAAGAAACTTGTTCGAGGACCATCTTTTTATAATATCCTGTGCAAAGGTTACTAACAGAAAGAATAGGATGATTATATAGTTCCAATTCTATACTCCCAAATAAACCCGGATAACTTCTTCATGGGCTTGTATATCGGCAGGCTTTCCTTCAGCAATTATCTCTCCAAAATTCAAAACAATAATCCAATCGGAAATGTCCATAATTGCTTCCATATTATGGTCGATAAGCAAAATCGTTTTTCCCATGGAAATTAATTCTTTAATAAGATATTTTAAGTGACTAATCTGCTCGTCAGAAAGTCCGGAGGCAGGTTCATCCATCAAAAGAAATTCACCATCAGTAGCTAGCAACCTACCAATAGAAACTAACTTCTGATCTCCCCAAGAGAGGTTGGCCACCATTTCGTCTGCCTTTTCCGTAAGACCAAGGAAATCCAGAATTTCCTTTGTTCGCTGCCTTAGGATTTTCTCTTCATCTCGCAAAGTGGTTTGGGGAAGGAAAACTCCTAAAACCTGCTCCCGCTTTTTCCCGGGAAGAGCTAAAAAAATATTATCCCAAACCGATAACCGGTAAAATAGACCTAAATGCTGAAAAGTTCGAGCCATTCCCATAGACACAATTTCATGGGGTTTACGACCCGTTAAATCGTGGCCTTTAAAAAATACTTTGCCTTTATCTGGAATAATAAATCCAGAAATAAGGTCAAAAATGGTTGTCTTTCCTGCGCCGTTGGGACCAATTAGACTCGTCAAGCTTCCCTTCTTTACCTCAAAAGAAACATTTTTAACCGCCTGTAGTCCGCCGAATGATTTTGATAAATTTTGCACCTTAAAAAAATAGCTATTTTGAACCATTAAATTAAACCCCACTACTTATTTTTTCTGGCAGTAATCCTTTGGGGCGCAACCGAAGGAAAACTAATAAAAGCGTTCCATAGAGAATTTCTCTAATGGGTGAAGCCACGGTGGTAGGCACATCTAAGAAACGCAGCATTTCCGGAATCGAAATTAAAAGCGCCGCTCCTACGAAGGAGCCGAAAACATTTCCCGCTCCCCCTATAATAACCAATGCTAAAATAAAAATTGATTCATGGATAGTGAACGTAAAAGGATCTATATAGGTGATCAAGCAGGCATATAGAGCTCCTCCTATACTGGCCATCATAGAAGAAATAGTGAATACTAAAATTTTGAAGCGTTTCACATTTTTCCCTATTGAGGCGGCAGCTGCTTCATCCTCCCGAATGGCTCTTAATACTTTTCCAAATGGGGCTTCCCCTAAGCGCCAGGCCGCCCAAAGGCAAATAGCCATAAATCCCAAAGATAAAAGAGCATATTTTAAAGGGCTTCCAAAAGAAAATCCAAATACTTGCGGAGGAGGAATTTGGCGAATGCCAAATGGGCCTTGCGTGAGACTGATCCAATTCAAAAAAATATTATAAATAATAATTTGAAAACCAAAAGAGGCTATAACATAATAATCACCCTTTAAGCGGAGAGTGGCCCAGGCCAAGCCACAGCCAATAATTCCAGCAACAGCCATCCCAATAAAAATGGTGGCAAAAAAATTGTACCCCATTTGGGTAAGCAAGATCGCTGTTGTATAGGCACCAATACCCATGAATGCGGCCTGCGCTATTGAAAGGATGCCTGTATATCCAACCGAAAGATTCAAAGAAATAGTTAAAATGCTATAAATGGCAATAAGACTAATTACATAAATAAGATAATTCATTTTCTAACCCTCATACCTTGTAACTTTTTGACCAAAAAATCCGCGGGGGCGGAACAAAATAAACAAAACTAATACACAAAATGTAATGGTATTTTTCCATTCTGAGGGAATTTGCCAGATTCCTAAATTTTCTGCCACTCCAATCATGAAACCAGCCAGGGCCGCACCAGTATATGAGCCCACACCCCCTACTATCATGGCTACCGTCGCTACCAAGACCGCATTAATACCAATGGTCGGTTCTAAACCTTTATCAACCGCATGAAAAGTAGCTGCAATCGCTACTAAAGTAGAACCAAGGAAAAAGCTCACCAACCGCACCTGTGCTGTAGGAATGCCAGTGATGGTAGCACCTAATGGATCATTTTCTACTGCGCGCATTGCTTTGCCCACTTTTGCCCGTCGCAAAAAAATGGTTACTCCACATAAAGCTAAGCCAGAAATTATTACAGTAATTAGATCTAAAGGAGTAAAAGTAAGCAACCCTATCGGAATGCCATTTTTTAACACTTCTGGAATGCGCACTGTTCTGGGGTCACTTTTCCAGATTAGGAGAATCAAATTTTGGAGGATTACATAACCTCCGAAAGAGCTCAGCAGCATTTCCATTGTTCCTGCACCCATTTGGCGCAAAGGTGCGTATACAATCTTTTCAGCTAAAATACCCATTATTCCTGCTGATAAAATTGCTCCCAGAATGGCCACCCCCATTGGCCAATGCCACTCCATAGAAAACTGATAAAGAAAATAGCCGGCAAAAACATAAATACTAGCATGCATGAAATGAAAAATTTTAGTAGGTGCAAAGATGGCTGTAAAACTTATGCCCAAAAGAGCATAGAGACTTCCCGCCACAACTCCGTTTATTAATAATTGCACAAAGAGCCAAAATTCCATTACTTTTCTTTTCCTTTACCTATATTTAATCAACTTAAATAACTACTTCCTGTTAGCCACTTTCTTCCCTTTCCCACTTGCAGCTGTGTTCCAGGAAAGAATTCGTGATTTCGGCCGCAAGGGTTCTTCCTTTGGAATTATGAAGCATCTTTTCTTCCATGCAAAGCAAAGTAAGGCAAGAGCTTGACTCTTGCCCATTTTGGCTAGCTATAAAGGCTTGCCCCATAAAATAAGAGACATCCCCTGATTTCATCATTCACGCTTGTGCCCCTTCACCCAATTAATACCCAACCTTGGTTAGGAGGGAAGGCACAAATTTCCTTTTTACCACTTTACATCAACAAATTTACCACCTTTGACTTCGCGGATTACTGGCGGAGCCATGTTAATTCCATCTTTATCAAAAGTTATAGGACCAGAAACGCCTTCATAATCCTTTAAAGAATAAAAGAAATCTTTAATCTGGGGACCAGTCTTGGCTCCAGCTTTTAAAGCAGCTGCATATAGCATCATAGAATCATACGAATAAGCAGAATAAACGCTGGGCAAAACGCCAAATTTATCTTTATATTTTTTACTGAAAGATTTCATTTTTTCAGTTCCTTCATTATGGAAAACATAATATGCAGATTTCACACCCTCAATAGCATCGCCCGCAATTTCAAAAGTCATAGGAGCAACCATTCCAGGAGTACAGAGAAAGGGAGTTTTTAAACCAATCTGCTTGGCTTTTTTTAGGGCATACCCCAATTCAGCTTCGTGGGCCACCATGAAAATCAAATCTGACTTTACAAATTTTATCTTTGTTAAATGAGTAGTAAAATCGGTTTCCCCCATATTGATGATCTCGGTTGCATTAATCTTACCCCCTTTTTTTTCAAAAAGATCTTTAAAAGTAGCCGCTACGCTACGCCCGTAATCGTTATTAACGTGAATAATGGCTACTGTTTTGGCTTTTATTCCTTCTGCTGCATATTTTACCGTGACATCCATAACCTGATCAGCTAACGGATTTAAACTAAAGATAAAATCGCCAAGCTTCCTAATAGCCAAGCTTTGGGCTGCTGTGTTTACCAAGACAACTTTGTTCTGTTGCGCCACTGGACCAATAGACATGACGACTGGGGTTACTAAAGTTTCTACAATGGGAACTTTATCTATATTCACTAATTTATTCATGGCTGCTAAAGAAATTTTTGGGTCAGCTTTGCCGTCCTCCAGAATAACCCGGATTTTCTTGCCGCCTATCCAGCCAGTTTTTTCTAAGTCTTCTAAGGCTACCTGACTTCCGCGAATAAAATATTCCCCATATTGAGGAATAGGGCCAGTAACTGGCATAATAGCTCCATATTTAAATTCTTCCTGCGCTTGCGCTAAGCTAGGCAGCCCGATAAAAATTAACCCCCACCCCAGGATTAAGGAAATCAAAAAAGAACCAAACAAACGTTGAAAACTTTTTTTTCGCTTCTTCATTTTCCTCTCCTCCTTTTTATTTTAATATTTTGGGATATATTCCCAAATACATATTTTCACCATGCTTCCCTGAGAATGCCCATTATTTCTTCAATACTCTTGATAGGTTGCGGATTCTCAAACATAGGCACTTCCGCCATTACTGCTTCAGCCAAGGGTAGCAAATCTGATTCTTTAACCCCTACATCTCGTAGACGAGCCGGGCACCCAAGATCTTGTATTAACTTGCGCACCGCATTTATTGCTGCTTTCGCTGCCTGTTCTATAGACATTTCCCGTAGGTCAATACCGGCAGCTTCAGCGACCAAAGCTAAGCGTTGGGCAGCCGCCGGGAGATTGAACTTCATCGCAGCTGGCAGAATAACGCAGGAGGTCTGCCCATGGGGAACCTGACACCTTCCACCCAATTGATGACCGATAGCATGGCTTATTCCCGTACCTACGTTAACCATGCCAAAAATAGACATCCACGCTGCTAACTGGCACATAAGCCTTGCTTCTAAATTTGAAGGGTCTTTCATAGACCGCGGCAAATTAAAGAATAAATAGCGCAAAGCCTGCCGACATAAAGCTTCTACAAAAGGCTGACATTGGGGAGAATAAATTCTTTCTATAGCATGATCTACCGCCCTCATCCCTGTAGAAGCCCATAGCCATGCAGGAGTGTTTAGGGTAATTTCCGGGTCTAAAATAACTATGCAAGGAATAAATTGAGGAGCACCGTATAATTCTTTTACTCCCTTTTTTTCATCAGTAATGCCAAATCCACTTGTAAATTCACCTGCCGAAAGTGTGGTGGTAATCGCAATGTGCGGAATAACTTGGCCCAAAATGGGCTTGGCCTTTGGGCCCCTACGGTAATTGTCCAATTCACTTTCAGAAACAACCCCGGCCTTTAAACAAAGGGCTACCGCTTTTGTGCCATCTACTGGGCTGCTCCCTCCCAGGCTAATGAGAATATCGGCCTGAGCTTCTCTTGCTTTTTTAGCAGCTTTGATCACATCGCTTCGAGGTACATGCTGAGAAATCGGGAAAAAAACTCCGGAGCAACGCTCTCCCAGAATCCTTTTTACCCGATCTAAAAGGTTAGTTTTTGTAGCTATCGTATTACCAGTAATAATAAAGGCCTTTTTTTTCTGCAAACGATCTACTTCTTCTGTTAATTGATTAACAGTACCCGGGCCAAAAATCACTTTTTCTTGAGGAAGAAATGTAAATGAGCTGGCTCTTCTATTTATTTCTTCCACTTTTGCCTCCCTTTATAGGATGACCTTCTTCTCTCTTAATTGGCTTATTTCTTCCTGACTATAACCGCATTCGCGCATAACTTCGTCCGTATGTTCCCCATGTCGAGGAGGGCGGCGTCTTAACTTAGGCTCAATTCTTGAAAAATAGAGGGGAAATCCTACTAAGGAAACCTTACCAAGTTTTATATCCTCCATCTCCCAAATCATATTTTGGGCTTTCACTTGCGCATCTTGCAGGGCCTGGTCGACCCGGTTCACGGGCGTGGCTGGAACTCCTGCTTGTTTTAAAATTTGCAATAAAAATTCGCGATCATAACGACCTATAGCATCTTGCACCATCTTTTCCAACTCTACTCGGTTTTTTACTCTTTCCATATTGGTGGCAAATTTTGGGTCATAAACTAAATGGGTCAAACCAATAGCGTTGGCAAAGCGTTTCCAAAGATTATCATTGGGAGCAGCGATAAAAACCCACTGCCCATCAGCACAACGAAAATTCCGGTAGGGAGAAGTGCCCGGTGCCCCTGAACCTAAGGCTTTAGGGACTACCCCAGCCAGCAAATAACCCTCAGCTTGAAAATTTAGCAAACTTATCGCCGTGGTAAATAAAGACCCATCTATACGTTGGCCTAATCCGGTCTGCGCGCGCTGATATAAAGCGGAAACAATCCCTAAAGCGCAAAGAATGCCTGTAGTCAAGTCGAGAAAGGATACACCGCAACGCACGGGCGGTCCATCAGGCTCACCTGTAATGGACATTATTCCAGTGAAGGCCTGCATAAGAGCCTCATAACCAGCTTCATGGGCGCGTGGTCCTTTGCGCCCAAAAGCAGAAATGGAGCAATAAATTAAACCGGGATTACTCTCAGCCAACTGCTCATACCCCAGACCAAAACTTTCCATGGTACCAGTACGAAAATTTTCGATGAGCACATCAGACTTTTGGGCCAGGCGGCGGATTATCTCTAACCCCTCAGGAGTTTTCATGTCTACCGCAATCCCTCGCTTATTGCGATTATTCACTAAAAAGCAAGCAGACTCCCCTTCTTTATGAGGAGGCCAGGTGCGAACTTCATCCCCGCTCTTGGTATCTTCTACTTTGATGACATCTGCACCCATATCTCCCAGAATGGCCCCGCAAAATGGACCGGCCAATACGCGAGATAAGTCTAAAACTCTTATTCCTTCCAGAATTAGGTTTGATTGTTTATTTGCCATCGATTCCTAATTCCTTTCTGCTAAATATTTATTACCTTTTCCTCACCTTCCTCGAAAACGAGGTTCTCTCTTTTCCAAAAAGGCTTTTATCCCTTCTTCATGATCTGCTGTGCCAAAAAGATGAACAAGAGCCAAAGCCTCGTATTGGAGCTGACTGGCTAGGTCGGGCGCTCGCAGTCCTTGATATAAAGCCCGTTTGGAAATGGCCAGAGCCACAGGAGGCATTTGAGCAATTTTTTTAGCCAAGGCATAAGTTTCTTCCATTAGTTTCTCGGGAGGAAAGATTTTATTTATCAATCCAATTTCTTTTGCCTCTTGCGCATCGATAGTTTCGCCGGTAAAGACAAGTTCGCAGGCTTTGCCCATGCCAACTAATCTGGGCAGATAATAAGTAGAACCAAATTCTGGCAAAATTCCCAAACGCAAGAAGGGAAAAGTAAATCGGGCCGCAGATGAGGCAACTCTAATGTCACACGCCAGAGCTAAGGTTGAT
>Ga0123519_10011631_pt1 | contig 12944 bp, 8 predicted proteins | sample YelNatPaOPRAMG02_FD_87396 | JGI IMG/M metagenome (GOLD analysis project Ga0123519, IMG submission 87396) | Hot spring microbial communities from Yellowstone National Park - Yellowstone National Park OP-RAMG-02 (version 2) | ecosystem: Environmental > Aquatic > Thermal springs > Hot (42-90C) ...
CAAAAAAGATTTTGATAGGTAAGAGCGTTACGAAAGGTCTAGGCGCGGGTGGATACCCGGAAATTGGTGCAAAATCAGCCGAAGTCGACAGACCACTGATAGAGAAAGAGCTTGAAGGCGCGCACTTGGTATTAGTGTGCGGTGGTATGGGCGGCGGAACTGGTGGCGGTGCAGCACCGATTGTCGCGCAGATCGCAAAAGAACAGGGCGCGATAGTAGTCGCGATGGTAACCTACCCATTCGCTTTGGAACGCGCAAGAAAGAAAAAAGCAGATGAGGGCATAAAATTGTTGAAGAAGAGCTGCGATTCTGTTATTATATTAGATAACAACAGACTCGTCCAATTGGTACCGAACCTCCCAATGACCGAAGCATTCGCAGTTGCCGATGAAATTTTGGCAAGAGCGATCAGCGGTCTTGTTTGGACGATTACCCAGCCATCGTTGATTAACATCGACTTCGCGGACGTCCGCGCGATTATGGAAGGCGGCGGCGTTGGTTTCATTGCAGTAGGCGAAGGCAAGGGCAACGACAAGGTAAGGGCAGCAGCAGAGGGCGTCATAAAGAACAGACTGCTCGATGTTGACTTTGAAGGCGCAAAAGGCGCTTTGATCCACATAAGTGGCGGAAGCGACTTGACCCTTGGCGATGCTATAAAAGCAGGCGAATTGATCACAGAAAAGATGGACGCCGAAGCAAATGTTAAGTGGGGCGCAAGAATAATGCAGAACTACGAAGGCAAGTTAGAAATTGTCGCGATAGTAACTGGCGTCAAAGGCGCCTCTGTTGGCGGTTCTTCTTCTTTCGCCGAAGAAGAGACAGCAGTACCTGCTTACGGCGAAGAACTTGAAGTTTTAGGTTAGTTTTTTATTTTTTCTTTCTATTTTTTTTCTATTTTTTGTTGTATTGCGAAACGAAACTGACTGATTAGGCTTTACAAAGATTTTTAAATCAAGACTTCTAATTAGCAACAAGGCAATATGCAGTAGGTGAAAAAATGGTTGGAATGATTGGGATAAGATTGACTAGTTGTGATTTAAAGACAAAGGAGGATGTTCCGCCAAAGGGGATTACTGTTGATTTGAAGATCACCAAACTATCGAAAACCGAAAGGCCAGATTTGTTGAACGCTAAGTTTTCTTATATCGTCAGTTATGCACCTAATACTGCGGTTTTGAAGATTGAAGGTGAAGCCTTGTTCGCCGATGATGCCGCGGTCATAGAAAAACTGCTTTCTTCATGGAAGGAAAGAGAGAAAGTCGACGAAGAGACCGGCGCGATAATGCTGAACTCGATAAACCCCTATGTCACTTATAATGCGCTTTTGATACTGCGCGTTTTCAATCTTCCGCCGCACGTTTCACCGCCACCGATAATACCGCAAAAAAAAGAAGAAAAAAAGAAGTAAAGGGATAAAAAATGGAACTGAAGTCAGTATTCGCAGCTTACGGTGAGCGCCCTTTTCTCTTTATGTGGACTTCTGTTCTCTATGTTTTTTTCTCTCTGGTAGTTTTTTTCGCCACGATTGGCATCCTGCTTTTTTCATCGCTCGCGCTTTTCTTGATCGGCTATCCGCTTTCATTCGAAAACAACATAAGCTTAGCGCTTTATGGGGTAGCATTGTTTATCTCGTTATTGTTTTTGGTTTATATGAATGGCTGCATAACCGCTGCGACGGTGTATGCGTTAAAAAAAGCGCTAAACGGGTCGCCTGTTTCGCTTGTTGATTTTTATCATTATGGTTTGTCGCGCGGTCCAATGATGTTCTCTATCGGAATATTGAGAGATTTTTTCATGTTTATAACGATCGGTGTTGGCGTTGCAGTCTACTTCTACGGTTTGCAAAACTTTGAGTACGGCATTCACCTGCTTGTCGGCTACTCTGCCATCGTGTTTTTCTTTTTCCATCTCTTAACGAAACCCGGATTGATCGCGTGCGGTCTTGGCGACAAGCCTTTCGAGGCATTTAAAAGATTGTATACGACTTTCGTTAAAAATCACATATACTTTTTGCTGATGTTTGCGCCTATGCTTTTGTTTGGCTGCTTAACTTTGTCCCGCTTCTTCAGTTCATCTCTCTATTGGTTCTTTACCCGCTTTCGTATAGCGCGCTCGTAAAAATGGTTGATGAAACAAAGTGATATTATGGAACGATTATACGAGGTTGCTTTGGATAAAAAATCAGCTTTGACAAAGATACTGGAATCTGACCCGTACGCCGAAGACAGTTTCGCTCGTGTCGGTTATCGCATTCGCGACGGTGCATCTTTGGGAGAAGACAAAAGCAAGATCTATCTTTTCATTTCATCATCAGAGAATTTCATAAAAAAGGCAGATGCTGCTCTTAAAGATGTTGCCACGCCTTTGACAGGTCAAACCGCCGAACGAATAATCAGCAAGATAAAGGCAGAGGAGGAATCCGCAGAGCAAGGTCTTGGTTCTCTTTTCGGCTGATTTTTTTTCTTCAATACGTTAACAATAGGCAGGTTTTTGCAAATTCGTCCTCTGCTCAAATTTCGCTAAATGTAAACATTTATAAATATAAAGAGTGTTAATATATATAACAAAGCGGGAGTATAAGTGTGGGTAATATGAGAGTAAAGTACAACGGGAATAACACGAAAGATTTAAATACTATAAGCGATAATAATCATACGCCGAGAAGTTTCTCGGAAAGATGGGGGGCCTTTAAGAAGGTCGTGAAAAAAGTCGCAATGTTTATGTTAATGATAGAAGGTGTTAATATGGCGCCGGTTGGGGGTACGTTTGTTGAAAAAAATTTTGGTTTGGTTTATGCACAGACTACGAAAGAAGAACAAAAAGTTTTGAAGAATTTTTATGACTTATATAAGAAGATAGCAGGATTAGAACCAATTAAGAATACTGGTTTTATAAATGTCGATGCCGAACATGGCAAAAACTTAATCTCTCTTGTAGAAAAAATGGGTTTCACGAAAAAAGACGACGGGATTTACTACGGCGACAAGTTGGTTTACAAGTTCATGGAAGTAAAAATAGAAGGCATTGGAACTTTTAAAGCAATACAGATTTTTGATCCAAAAACTAAAGAGAAAATCTTTTTTAGTGCAATAGCAGCTGCTTATAACGCGGGCCAAGTACAAAGCGCGGTAGAGGAAGCGAATAAGAAACTTGCAGAAGCAAAAGAAGTGCCTCAGCCACCATTGGTACCGCTTGTGCCGGCAAAAACGGGGGAAAAGCAAGAGCCGAGGCCGGCAGATCGCCAGATTGTTGCTGAAAAGGTCGTTCCGCAACCGCTTGCTCAAAAAGGTGCAGAAGAATTAGATCTCACAGAAGAATTAGATCTCAAAAAGGTTAAGGATTTTGTTGAATATCTAGGTAGGTTGAAAAAGAGATTGGAGTATGATTATGGTAAAATTTTAGATAAAGATTTTCTTAATAATTATAACAAACTTTCACAATTGTTAAAAAAATCAAAAATCGATAACCAAAAAGTTATGGAATATGTTGATGGATTAGCAGAATTTTTATTACAAGATTCCCCCTCCTTAGATGTATACAACAAGTTAGATGATCCCAACAATAAAATAAAAATGCTATCCGACCACATCCAAATGATAGGTCATATTCTTGAGGAGGGTATATATCACCCTATAGAAAACCCTCAAGACGCGCAACTTACGAAAATTAATCTTAAGGATCTTAAAAAATACACTAAAGATTGTAATCTCGTGCTTGATGGTGGTAAAACCAAAGTACCTTTGTTAAGTGTTGTCGGAGCTAGATTATGGTTCGCTTTGATCAACGACGAGAGTTTAAGAAGACACCTGGATGAAGAAGCTAAACCTTTATTCAAAGAGAAGTTTGATAAAAAAGATGAAAAATACAAGGAGATATTTAACAAAATCGTAGATATCGAAAAGCTTAGATTTAAGTATACTAAAGGTCTCATCAGTCAAGAAGAATTTGTCTTAGAAGCATTTAAGATAGCAAAACAATATGGTGATGAGGCCATCAAAAAATTAGCTGAAAACACCGAGGATGGTAGTAAGAAATATGATATAATACAAAAAAAACTGCCAACTGCTGCTTATACTTTATTATCTATGACAGAGCTTAAATTATTAATAGATCTCCAAAAAGAAAGAAAAGTGGCATATGATAATGATGCAGTAATGTTCCTAGATTATGCAAAAGATCAGTATCTGTGGACTTTTACTGAAAACATAACAAAACCAGAATATAAACCGCCAGCGTATTTTAATGATAATGTACCTTTGATAATGGCAAACTTGGGAATAAACAAAATCTCTACATATTTTGCTGATTTCTACGCTCTTATTTATAGACATTATCCGCAAAAGAAAGAAGAACCGCCATTGAAGGAAATGGTATTCTATGTGTTAGAAAACTCTCTGAAATATCCTTTTATTCTTAAAGGACTGCAGACTGGCAGTTATAACTATTTAAAACGAGATGTGGGTGGTCCTGATGATGTTGTTGTTGGTTCTTTTTTCACAAATGTCATCTCACCTAATGACAAAAGATTTGAACCATTTATTGGCGGGGCTCACCAATCATTTTGGCCAAGTTTAATAGAATACAACAACCAAAAATATAACCCATATATCGGAGATTATTTTGTTTCCGAATATGTTACTAAATATCATCCAGACAAGTTCATGACGCCTGTTGCTGATAATTTGATACTTCTAAACCATGTGCCAGAGTTTAATGAGTTTAAAAGTTTGGCTTTAAGTAATCTTAAAAACAGCAGGGTTTTTGGTTCGTTAGTAAACGAAAGGAATATTTTTAGCGGGCAGCTATATCCGCCATGTTGGTTATTGTATTCTCCACCAAAAGAAATTAAAAAACCAGATGACGAAAAAAAAGAACCACCGCCGCCTCCACCGAAATCATACCCATCACCAGAACCTATCCGGGTAGACATTGAAGAAATAATAAAAGTGCCTCCAGGTGAAGGGCACTATTATAGTGATGTTGGTACGCTCGGCCCTGACTTTTATAGGAGCCATGACTTACCCCAACCAAAGGGCGGCAGTCGTCCAACTGAAGATGCGATACTTGATTACTTGAACGGAGCATCTGTCAGTGATTTGAAGAAAAAATATAATCTGACTGATAACCAAGTCACAACAATAGAGAATATTGTAAAGAGTGGAGATCTTGCGAATTATCTTGGTGGCAGTAATTTGAATATATACAAATATAGAATAGAAAAAGATGGTTCTGTCCGTGTTAATACAATGCTGGGCGCAGACGTAACACTGCACTTTGGTAAAAGCCAGAAGGAAGTAGAAGACCTAATCAATAAATACGGTTTTGGACTTTTTACAGGTATAATTACGAATGTTGTCTACTCTTCCCAAAAAATAGCAGCTAAAGTATACGAAATACCATATGGAAAAGGTGAAGAGAAAACATACAAAGGAACACTTGAAAATAAAGAGTTAGAGGTTCGGTCGAGATTGGGTGTGTTAGCAACTCGTTATTTCAAACTAAATATAGATGTTGATGTTGAGGTTGATTGGACTAAATTAGACGAAATCAAGACTAGAGCAAAAGAACCATTGACATTTAAAGATGCCTATGGTGCGCTAAAAAAAGTCGGTGTCAATCTTTCAATTCCAATTACCGAAAATTTAACAGTAGATTTAAGTGGAGGAAAATACAATCTAATAACAGGGTCAGGAAAAGGGATTGAATATGATCCTGGTAATTCATACGCTGAGGCTTTTATTTCTTATACCTGGACGTTCAAAGATAGTTGGCTTAAAAATTTAGAAGTTTATAGCGGCGCAGTAACAATCTGGCGCAGCGGTCTTCTTCCAAAAACTTACATACTGAGCAGCGGTGTCGGCGGAGTTGCAGACCTTAGTAAAGGTAATTATATATCCACAACGATAGGCTCGAGTGTTGATATTATGAATACGAATGTAGATATCGGTGCTACTATACTCTACCACAATGAATTTCTAAAGAAGTATGGAATTAGTGGTGCTGGTGTTGAATCCAAAGTTGATTTAAATGGAAATTTCCAAGTTTTATTTAAGCTCAACATAGGAAAGACATGGTAAAATTAGGTGAACAAAATGTTTGAGGAAAAAGTTGATGAGGCCCTTTGGGCGATTGAGGTAGCCGCGGGAAAGAAAAAAGCAGAAAATGCAAACGATCTCGCGCGTTTAGTCGTGAATTCTACGAAAATCCTCCAACTTTACGAGATATCGGAAAAATTGAACGGATGGGCGAAATACGTATTTGACAAGAGTAATGCAGTGTTGGGCAATAACGCTGTTTACAAGTTGCGCGCAGCGAGAAAAGATGCGCTTATGAAGCTTTCTTCGCTCGGTACGAACGAGTTAAAAGCGATAAAAGAATCTTTAAGAGAGGATTTCGTAGGGTTGAGAATATTCGACTTTGAACCAGAGGTAAGATTAACTTATTACAAATTATTTAACAGCATAATAAGCGAGACTGATATGAAGCATTTCAGGATTGCCCTAACCTCACCAGCACCAATTACGTTCTTGACGAGCGATATTGGTTATATGATCGTTGCCTTGGACAGGATCCACTTGCCAGAATCCTTTGTATCAGAATTCGAAAACGAGGGCGATGCCTATGCTTTCTTTTCAAACATTATTACTCTAATGCTTTACGCAAAGCAGAAAAAATTATTAGATGCAGAACAGATATCGACCGACAAGTTTGCTTCTAAGTATGCAAAAGAATGCTACAAAATACTAACAAAGAGTTCAAAGAACGAGACTAACATCAACATTGCCGAATTAATAAGGGAAGGCAATCTCTGGGATGCTGTTGGGGAACTGCAGATGAAAGAAAACTTCTACAATGCATTTAAGTATATGTGGAACATCACCCTTGTTTCGTTTGGCTTTGGCGAGATGAAATTTACTTCTTTTGTTTCTGAAAGTACTTTCACGATAGACAAATACGGCCTTGAGAGAATGGCAGACGCTTTTGAGAAAAACAAAAACGCATCCAGAGAATATTTCACAGCAATGTTCTTGTTGAATTCTGCGATACAAGATTACTTCTTTGATAAACGAATATATCTCTCAAGAGAACTTGAACCAGTACTGCCATCAGATATGGGTTGGGCATTTCCTTTGACCATAAAGGCAGAATGTACTGCTGATTGGAAGCCAGTTGTTCCGTTGAACAATATCCCTGCATCCTGCTTTGGTATAAAGTCAATAAGAATAGATACAGCTGATAATAAGTTCTTCTATCTTGCAAAAGCGCCAGAGGATTTCAAAATAGATCCTGTTAATGGTTCAATAGCAAAGGCAGAGTTATATTCTGTTGCAAACGCAGACTTTGTGAAAGGCGGTTATTTCTTTATTCCTGAGTTTAGCACTGCGCTGTTAACTATCGCAATAAACAGGAGAATAGACCAAGATGTTGTTAATCAGTTAAATCTTAATCCTACCTTCCGTAAATTCAGTTTTGTCTCAGAAGACGGAAAGAACGGCATTGCAGGTTATTTCTCAAGTTATATCAAAACAAGAGAAGTAGAGGGGAGGATGAAAAAATGAAAAAAATATTATTTTTATTATTTTTGTTTTTATCTTTGTCTTTCGCTGTAGAGAGAACAGTTCCAATCCACTATTACGATCCATACATTCCCCAGTATGAGTGGTTTGATACTACCCAGAAATTTATTCTTGATACGCCGCAATGTACTTTTAGCGGAAAAATTCTTGAAGGCGACCCCTGCAAGGAAGGTATTTCTAAGGTTTGCCAGGGTGGTGTGATAACTTATACTCCGCGTATTGAAGGAATATGGGGCGGAAGTAATACAGACATTATTCAAGATATGTTTGGGTGTAGTCTGGAAGAACCCCCATATTGTCCAAATGAATCTATGAGCGACTATAATGCTAAACTTTTTTATCCTATTAAATGGTTGAGTTACAGTGATTATTATAAATTTGATTATGAGAATGGCAAGTGTCCTGATAGTTATGTGTTAGCAAGACCTTCAGATGACCCCATAAAAGTAACCAAAGGTTGCATTCAAGATCCTTTATGGTTCGAATGGATGAAGGAGCCTGCTTTGCAGATTTATAAAGATCTTGGTGGTTCTTCAACCTATAAAGATCCATTCTCAGTAACCTATATTAATAACCCAGGATTTAATTATTATTATAATAAGAAAGCTTATCCAGTTGTTTTTTGTTATGCAAAGTATGAATTAAAAGACGGTTCGAATGTATATGCTAGTGGTGAGATGCCTGCTTCTGATCTTAAACAACATACGATAATATTCAATGATAATCCAGGTTCTACTCATCCGTTCGGCGCTAAATTGTATGATATTGGTTGTTTTGCTTCTTCTGTTAGACACCCAAGAGATGATACTTCTCATACAAATATGTTTGCAATTCAGTTTTATGGCCGGGGTTTTGATATGTCGCCGAATTCAATAATCGATAGTCACGCAGTAAAAGTTGTTGACCCAAGAGCGAGGATGGAAGTTCTCAGTACTGAGATTGTTGCTAAGGACGGTTTTGGCAATTACTTGCTTAAAACTACTGTGAAAAATACCGGCGATTCTGTAGATGATGTATCAATAAAGGTGAATGGTACCTATGCAGAGCTTCCTGGTTCGTACGCAGAGAAATCAACTTCACAAAAATGCAATTCTCGTTTTAGTACTAAACCAGTTCATGAATGCGACGATTCAAATCCAAATGGTTATGACACCAATTTTAATCCTGGTCAAGAAATGGTTCTTTATACAATATTTTCCTATCCAGGCAAGGAAGAAGATCTTTGCAATCAAACAATAATGACATTGGAATACACTTCAGACGAGAAAACGTGTTCTGCTTACGATAGCTGGAAAGTTGCTGTAAATGGGCCGTGTGGTGTGCCGAAGCAGGATCTATCAAGATGCGAGATAAATCCACCTAACCTGATTGTCAATCCTTTTGAAATCCACGAATGGACAGTCACGTGCTTTGACGAGAACAACAAACAAACTGCTTGCGCAGGAAACGATTGGAGATTTGACGGGTTAAAAGGCGAATTTCTCAAAAAAACAAATCAAAATGCGCTTGCTTACATAAGCGAAGATGGTACTGGCAAGATTGTTTACGTTCAAGGTTCTATGAGATGCAATGCTACTGTGATTTCTGATACGCATTCTTTTCCATATATGAGCTGTGTGTTCAATCCTTCGAGTGCGCAGTTAAATGTTAGTGAAACAGAAGAATTCAATCTACGTTGTTCAATTTCTGATATGTTCAATCGAAGAAGTATCAACCTTGTTTCTACTGAGTACGACGCGGTTAATGGTCTTGTCGGAGATGTAAAACCTGATCCAGTAGATCGTTCTTTGGTTAATTTTACAGGTACAGAACCGAGTTTTGGTAAGTTAAGAGGAATAGCATGGTATACTTATTCTGGTGAACCTACTTTGAGAGGCGCAGTTGCTTTTGCTCCTATCGATGTCAACTCAGCAGAACTCGTATGCGATGAAAACAAGACAAAAGAATGCCACACAGAAGTAATAGATACGCCGTTCGGTCCTTTGCCATATGAAGTTTGCGAATGCGTGCCAAAAAATGAAACACAACCCGGCGGTCAAGAAGGCAAGAAAACAAGTTGTGTTATCTCCCCGCCAAACCAACAAATCTCTCCTCTCCAACCTGGGTGGGCAACTGTTACGTGCGTTGATGACAAGAACGAGCAGATCGATTGCGGTTCTGTTAAGTGGTCGATCGATAATAATAACTTGGCTAATCTACTATCAACTACTAACCCAACTGTTATGTTTACTGCCAAACCTGGAGCTCAAGGAACTGGTACGATAACTGCCGATGTTGGCAATAATGTAGAATGCGAGGCTAAGTTCGAAGTTAGTCCTTACACCTGCCTTGAGATAAGTTAGCATGCGTAGTTTCGACATGTGGATGTCAAAAACGACCGAGTCAGACCAATTTAATTTTTATTTCTTGTCTGCGAGTTCAGAGCCAACTGCGAGCAAGAATTCGTTCAATTTAGATGATGGTATAGACGCACCCGCAGCCATTCTGTGGCCGCCGCCAACACCACCGCATAGCGCTGCAGCTTTTTTCATTATTAGCCCCAAGTTCCCGCCCTTTCCTCTGCTTGAAACTTTTAGTTGATTGTTATTGCTGTTCGCTATGCCAACAACAGGCTTTTTCCAATTTGCATTTAACACCATCCCGCATATTATACCTATTATGCTTTCGTCTATTATCCCTCTTCCGTCAATAAAATAAAATTCTCCGAAATCTTGAATGTTTGCCGAAGCATACGCTATCCCCTCTCTCAACATCTTTCTGTGTAGTTGAAGCAGTTTTCTTGCTTCCTCAAAATAGTCCTCTACGCCCAAGGCAACACCAACACCTATATCGTCCCTGTTATGCCTGCCGCACGCATTGAGAAGAGTGGAAAACTCGCCAGCTTCATAGCTTTCGTTCATCTTGTTTTTCGGAAATACATAGCTCTTTGTTATAAGCTCGTTCACTTCCTTTATTTTTCCTCTTTCTATTAATATCTCTGCAATGGCAGATATCAGTCTTGTTTTTTCCTCTTTCGTGAGATCAGAATACGTCCTATACTTCTCCCCGTTTTTTAGCGGTATTTCGAGAGTTTCAAGTAGTTGAAGGCATCTCTCTTCACGATAGGATAATCCAGGTATATAAGGTTCGTCAGAATACTGCAGGAATTGAACAAGCGGTCGGCAATATCTTCCGTAAAAAGAGATGTCCTCTTCCACTCTCACTCGTCCATCCTTCTCGCCGATTTCTACGAGTTCGTTGTTTTTTCCTATGAACGGCAGCTGCATATCACCAACAGCGCCTGTTATCGCCAATTCTATTCTTTTTCCGAATATGAAATACGCTGTCCCAGCAGCGCATAATTCTGTGCTTCCGTCTATACCATACAAAAGCGGATTTACTTGAGGTTTTTCTATTCCATCTGTTTGGTGGTGGTCGATAATCAGCACGTCCTCCAATTCATTCACTCGTTTGTTTCCGCCGCCAAGATCTACAAATATTATTTCTTTTTCCTTTGCGAGTTCATCTATTGCCACGTCGTCGAGTTTTTTTATGCATCTTCTCCTATACGGTCTCCGCTCGTCTATAAACGCGCCGGTTACTATCGCGCCTGAAGTTATTCCATCGGTATCGTAATGATGGACTATGAGTGGATTGGAAAAAGAAAATGCAATTTTTCTTGCTTCTTCGCACGCTTCTTGAAAATCCATAATTTCACGGTTGTGTCCATTCTATCTCGTAATACTCGTATCTGCTTCCGGGAAGTTCTATCTTCTTTATGGCATAATATGTTACGCCGCTTTCCCTGTCGCTTATCGCCATAAGCATCTCTAATCCATAATACTCGCATTCGGCAAGCGCCTTTGCCAATTCTTCCCCGCCTATGTACTCGTCTTCTGTAAGCGAATACATCAGGTACTGCGGCGATCCGGTTTTTGGCGTCTCTATTCCATCTTTTTTTCTGTGATAAAGTAAAAAATCAAGCCTTGGTTTTTTTTGGTTTATCTTTATCTCTGTTTTTTTGCCTGGTATCGCCAGTATGAAAGTCTTTCTCACGCTATGCGCCACTCGAATTGCTCTCGCCCATTCAGATATCAGCATCTTGTCGTTTCTTGAGAACACGTGGATGACGTGTTTCGAATGTATCCATTCTTGGCCGGTATTTACTGGTGAAGCGCCAGGGAAGTATATCCTGAAATGCGTACCAAACTTGAAACCTGTTTTTACGACGTAGCCCTTGTCCCTCCAATCCTCGTAAACCGCGTAAAGATCGTTCAGATATTTTATCCTCTTCTGACCTGTTTTGAGTATGCCTTCCAATGTCGCGTTTTTCAATCGCAATACGCCTTTTTTCAATAAGAAGATCGTCTCGTAAATGTCGAACTTGCTTATCTTTCCGCGATGCGCTGCTTTATAAGTCCCAAACTGCCCAAGCCAATATTTTTCGTAAAAAAATTTTCCGAAATATTCATCGTCAACTATTGTTATCAGATCATCTTCAAAAAAAAGTCCTTCTCCGCAGATCTTATCGATCTTTAATTCTCCGTTTTTGTATTTTTTCGTTGTGCTTCTTCCGTACGCGCCGCTTGCTTCTTCGGCATAGCGGGCTATCAACCCCTTGTCTCTCCAATCCTTGTAAGTGAGGTATCTTGCCAAGAGCTTTTTTCTCTTTAGATATCTCTCTGCAATGTCGTTGAACTTGTACTCATTTCCTGCTTCGTCGAAACATCTGCCATTTCTTATATCCATAAGATAAAGTGCTTCCTCTATCGAGAGCACTCTCTTTTCAGTTTCCTGCCTTCCGTAAAACCCATTTTGCAATGCTGTTACATCAGCAGGTTCTATCGCATATATGTTTTTTTTATCCCATATAAGTTTTATCATTGCGCTCACCTCGGTTTTTCCGAAAAGGCGATATGCGCGTTATCGTCTTATGATACTCTGTTTAATAATTCTTTTAAAACCTGGCTTTGCTACGTTCTGTTTTTTTTAAGGCACTAAGCCGCGTCGTAAGTCCTGAAGCAGAAAGCCACAAAAAAGGCGGACAATATCTATTAACCGTAGTCCAGCCTCAGGGTTTTACAGCCCTATTTTTTGCCCTTAGTATAACGTTAGCCAAAAAACGGGAACGCGGGCTTTTTTACCATCTGAGCTACCGAGGAAACGAGGTAGCGAAGAGATGTGAACGAATCATCGTTCGCATAGATCAAGAAAACATAAAACCAAAAAAGGGCGAAAGTAAATCAAAAAAAACCGGAGATTAACCTCAGGGTTTTTGGGTGCGCGGGCTTTTTTGCCCTAAGGAAAACATAAAGCCAAAAAAGGGCGTAAATAAATCAATTCACCGGAGATTAACCTCAGGGTTTTTGGGTGCGCGGGCTTTTTTGC
>Ga0123519_10011632_pt1 | contig 12943 bp, 11 predicted proteins | sample YelNatPaOPRAMG02_FD_87396 | JGI IMG/M metagenome (GOLD analysis project Ga0123519, IMG submission 87396) | Hot spring microbial communities from Yellowstone National Park - Yellowstone National Park OP-RAMG-02 (version 2) | ecosystem: Environmental > Aquatic > Thermal springs > Hot (42-90C) ...
AATCTTCTTGATTTGGATAAGACATATATTATTCCTTTCATAGAGTTGTTTGTTATTGCCCCTATGAAAAGATATGTCTTGTCCTTCATATAATCAAGATGAATTATGATCACCCCTCATTTAGATAAAGTAATGTTTTTCTTTAAAGCTGAACCCGAAGGAATTATTGTAGCCAAAGATAATGATGAAATTGTGGGCTTCGTTATAGTTACGGTAAGTATGAATGCTTTAATGAAGCGAATTATGAAAAACGGGCATTTTTTGAAATATATGTTCAAATTAATGCTTGGTATGTATGGTTTTAATATAGGGATTGTTGGAAAAATTATTTCCGCTATTTTTAGGTTGTGCCGAAAAAGCAAAAATATCACGGAAAATATAGTTTCTGATTCTATTATCTGGTCGCTTGTGGTCAAGGCTGAAAAACGTAAACAAGGTATAGGCACAGAATTAATAAAGAAAGCTTGTGAATATATTCATAGGCAAGGTATTAGCGAAATAGGAATCGAAGTTTCTCCATCAAATGAAACGGCTATAAGTGTGTATAAAAAATGCGGATTTATTAAGAAAGGAATATTACAATCGAACTACGGTCTAATTTATATGACAAAAAAATTAAATGATGTTTGAGAGTTAACAAATCATGATAAAAGTTTTGCATGTAATTACCCGCATGATAAAAGGTGGAGCACAAGATGATACTTTATTGACGGTTGTAAAACTAAATAAAAGTCGTTATCAAGTATCATTAGCAACTGGACCATCTATTGGTCCAGAAGGCGAAATTGAAAGCAAAGCCAGGCAAATGGGCGTTGATTTAACCGTTATCCCAGAGTTAGTCCGTGAGATCAGCCCAATTAAGGATGCTATTGCTTTGTATAAATTATATCGCTATATAAAAAAAGGAGGATACGATATCGTCCATACACACTCATCAAAAGCAGGTATCTTGGGACGTGTCGCAGCAAAGTTGGCTGATGTGAAAATAATCATTCATACACCACATAGCCATGTTTTTTACGGTTATTATGGGAGGTTTGTAACGCAGATTTTTGTCTGGATTGAAAGATTTGCCGCTTATTTTACTGACAGAATCATATCGTTAACGCCTCTTGAGACTAAAGAGCATCTTGAATTTGGTGTAGGTAAGCCGTCTCAATTCACAGTAGTTTATTCTGGTGTGGAACTAAAGCCTTTTCTGAATGTAAAGATAAATAAAGAGCAAAAACGTCAAGAGTTTGGCTTGAATGATTCTGATAAGGTCTGCATTTTTGTAGCCAGACTTGTACCGGTTAAAGGTCATCAATATCTTATCTCTGCAATGCCCTACGTTATAAATGACATTCCATCAGCTAAATTGGTGCTTGTTGGTGATGGTGAGTTAAGAAGCGAGTTAGAGAACCAAGCTTTACGATTAGGAATAAAAGAAAAGGTAATATTCACGGGCTTGCGTGATGACATTCCAGAATTATTGGCTATGTCTGATTTATTTGTTTTGTCCTCAATAAATGAGGGTATGGGCAAAGTATTAGTAGAAGCTATGGCAGTTGGTTTGCCAGTAGTAGCAACTAATGTAGGTGGGGTTTCGGCAGTAGTGGTAGATGGCGAAACAGGAATTTTAGTCCCCCCCAAAGATCCAAAGGCATTATCTGATGCTATTATACAGTTACTGAGCGATACAGATATAAGTAATCGGATGGGAGAAGCTGGACGAAAACGAGTAGACCCTGATTTCAGCGTTGAAGCAATGATAGAAAAGATAGAAAATATATATGAAGAGCTAATTATGCAAAAAATGAACAAAACAATCAAAAATGAACATGTTCAATAAAGTTTTACCAATAGCGTTTCCTTTAGAAATTGCCGATATTTTGAAAGCAATCGGGCATAGTAATGATTTGGAAGTTTTTGAAAGTCAATTTGCCAATGTCTTTAATCTAAATTATTGCATAGCTTTATCCTTAGGTAGATCAGCCTTAACACTTGCGTTAATAGCACTTAAAGAAACTAATCAGGGGAAAACAGATGTTATAATTCCTGCTTATACTTGTCCAACTGTTGCGCTTTCCGTGGCAAGGGCAGGACTAAATGTAAAGTTATGCGACATCTCTATTGAGACATTAAATATTGATGTCTCTATAATAGATCAGCTTGTTAATGAAAATACCCTCTGCATGATAGCTGTCCATAGCTTTGGTTTTCCGTGTGATATGGATAAGCTAACAGAAATAGCGAATAGAAAGGATGTATTTTTAATTGAGGATGTCGCACAATCTGCTGGGGCGAAATGGAAAGGAAAGACTCTTGGCAGTATTGGGCATCTTTCTTGCTTTAGTTTAGGTAGAGGGAAAAGCCTTACTACCTATGAAGGCGGAATTTTAGGAATCAATAATGTTAATGAATCAATAAAAGAAAGGTTAAAAGCTTTATCTGATCCATTAAATAGACCTGGTAAAATTCATTCGTTTTCAGTTTTTGTTCAATTAATCGCTATGTTGTTTTTTCAAAGACCGAGATTATGGTGGTTTATTAGTAAATTACCTTTGGGCTTTGAAAACCAATATCATTCTATTGACTTTCATATACAAAGGTTAAGTAATTGGCAGTCTGCGTTAGGTTTATCGGTTTTGCGGAAATTAGAATCTATTAACACTATTAGGAAACGCAACGGTGAATATTTAATTCAGCAATTACGGGATGTTAAAACAATTACTATTCCAAAAATAATAGATAATGCGGAACCTGTTTATCTTCGTCTGCCCGTTGTTTTTCAGAACAAGGAAATGCGGGAAGAAGCATATCACAAATTAAACAAAGTAGGAATCGGAGTGTCAAGAATGTATATAAACCCGCTTCACCGATATGATTATCTTAAAGGTATTGTGCCTCGTGGAAATTATCCTGTTTCGGAATATGTAGCGGACAGGATTTTAACAGTGCCAACTCATCCCCTTGTTACCAAGAAAAACTTAGAAGTTATCGCTAATGTTTTGAAAAATCTTGCTGAAGGCTAAAATGAGTGGAATAGAAATCTGCTGTTATAATGGAAATCAAAAAGAATGGAATGATTTTGTTGAAAATCATCCTGAAGGTCGCTTTTTTCAACTTATAGGTTATAAACAGGCAATTGAGCAAACTTATGGTTACGAAGGACTTTATTATATCTTTAAAAGAAATAGTGAGATAATTGCATTGTTGCCATCATTTAAACTGAATAGTGTTATTTCCGGAAAACGTCTACTTTCTTTACCGTTTGCTGAGTATGGCGGTTTATTAGGAAACAACCTTTCTTTAGAAGAATTATATCAAATATCAGAACTTCTACAACAGGTCCTTCTTGATAATAAGTTTCCGTTTTTAGAAATACACGGTGGTTTAGGAATCAATCCTGAATTAATGAGCAAGATATTTTATACCGTTCCCATGTATCAATATGCCATCTTACCATTGGGAAATGCCAAAGATATATGGGATCATTCCGTGGATTATCAAGTTCGTAAAGCTGTGCGTAAGGCACAAAAAGCTAATCTTGTTGCTTATGAACAAACAACTGAAGAGTCGATAATAAAGAAGTTTTACCCGTTATATTTACTTTCTATGAAAAGATTAGGGACACCACCTCATCCAAGTAGATTGTTCTTAAACTATCTAAACTTTTTATCAGATAATATGAAACTCTTTTTGGTGGATGATAAAGACGCAACGATTGCCGCTCTGTTAGGGTTCGTTTTAGGCAAGAGGGTACACATTATCCATATAGCATCTGATCCAAAACATTGGGATAAACGACCAAATGATTTAGTTCATTGGACTTTTATTGAATGGGCATGTGAAAATAGCTATGAGATTTTCGATTTTGCTATTATAAGATATGATGGGCAGCAAAGATATAAAGATAAATGGGGAGTGCAAAAGTTTAATTACTCCTACTATTATCTGCTATCAAAAGAGAAAAATAAGAAATATATAACACCAGTTGATCCATCTGTCCGTCAAAGTATAAGGCTATTTTCATGGTTTTGGAAGAGTTGTGTGCCTATCTGTTTATCAGAAACTCTAGGCTTTCCTATTAGGAAGCAATTAGGAAGATAAAAATAGGATTAAAAAGATGCTTCGGCTGGATAAATTTACACATAATCACCCTATATTTTATCATGCTAAACATGCCTTGTTTGGCTATTTGAAAGAGATAGTTTATCAAATAACTGGCAATAGAGATAAGGTTAAGAAAATAAAGGAAAGAATTTTCAAGCAACAAAAAGCGATATATTCAGAATATCTAAGTAATAGGAAAATACTGGATATAGGGTGTGGACGTGGAGATTTTCTTTCAAAAATCTGCCGAGAATACAATTCAACGGGCATTGGTATTGATATCTCTTGGGGGATGCTTAATTTTGCTAAATCAAATAATCCAGGTGTATATATAATGTCTGATTCTGGAAATATACCATTTAAGGATAAAAGTTTTGATGCGGTTGTTTTGAAAGGTGTTCTGCATCATCTTCCCACTGAAATTCGATTAAAAACCTTAAAAGAAGCAGAACGTTTATCAAAGGAAAGCATTTTAATTGAAGAGCCCTGTTGCTTTGAAAATCGCATTTTGAAACTCATTTCAAGATTATATTGGAAAATAGAGGATCATGGATATTATTATGGTTCAGAAAAAGATTGGGCAGAAATTATAGGTGAAGGAATTATTGAAACTATATTGGGCGAAGGTTTTGTAAGATACGTAATGTTCATCAAAAAGTGCAAATAGGTAAGCTTTGAAAAACATATTAACGATAGATCTGGAAGATTGGTATCAAGGTATAGAGCTTGCTCCATCAGCTTGGGATAGTTGCGAAAGCAGGATAGAGCATAGCGTTGGTAAACTGCTTGAGCTTTTGGATGAATCAGGAACCAAAGCAACATTTTTCGTTCTGGGATATGTGGCAGAAAATTGTCCTCACTTGGTTCGGGAAGTATCGTCTCAGGGGCATGAGATCGGGACGCATGGATATAGTCATCAGTTGATTTACAAAATTAATCCAAGTGAATTTTCATCGGATATAAAGAAATCATTATGTATTTTAGAAGATATTACAGGCAAAGCGGTAAAGGGTCATCGTGCGCCGTATTTTTCTATAACTAATAAATCTCTATGGGCTTTAGATATTTTGGTTGAAAATGGTATTCATTATGATTCTAGTATATTTCCGATAAATAACTATCGCTATGGTATTCCAGATGCGCCAAGACATCCATATAGAATAGAGACTAAAAATGGTTATATTTTGGAAATTCCAATATCAACTGTAAGGTTATTCAGTAAAAATTTATCGTTTACTGGTGGATTTTATTTGAGGTTCTTTCCTTATCGGCTTATTAAGCAAGCGATAAAGAAAATAAACGATGAGGGATTGTCCGCAGTAGTTTATTTACATCCATGGGAGCTTGATCCCGATCATCCGAGGTTGAATCTGCCATTGAGGATTAGTTTGACACATTATCATAATTTGGCAAGTACTGAAAAGAAATTAAGGGCTTTGTTAAACGATTTTGAGTTTCAACCAGTAACAAGCATGATAAATGAGATAGACAAATGAATTATGTTGTTATTTTTTTCCTATCCTTATTGCTTTCGCTTTTAATGGTTCCTGTTGTTAGGCGGATTGCCATAAAGTATGGCTTTGTTAATAAGCCAAAAGAGGATCGCTGGAAAAATCAACCAATCGCCTTAATGGGAGGGATAGCTATATTCCTAAGCTTCGTGGTTGCTGCGTTGTTGATGACTGAATTACAAAAAGAAATAATAGTTCTGCTTTTAGGTGGGTTAGTGATATTTATACTTGGCTTTCTTGATGACATTTTCGGAACGTATCACGTAACGAAGTTTACTGTTCAGGTTGCAGTTGCTTTAGTGTTGATTGGCTTTGGCGTAGTTAGTAAAATTATGCCTTATATTTGGTTAGATGTTTTTTTGACTGTTTTTTGGATAGTTGGATTGACAAATGCCCTGAACCTTTTAGACAATATGGATGGTCTTTCTAGTGGAATTGCTATAATTTCCGCATTGGGAGTATTTGGGCTTTCTCTAATAAATGGTCAAATAATGCCAGCCTTGATGTGTATAGCATTAATTGGCGGTTGCTTGGGATTTTTGAGATATAACTTCAATCCTGCAAGGATATTTATGGGTGACTGTGGAAGCCTATTTTTAGGTTATACACTTGCTTCATTAGTGATATTAGGTGGATGGCAACACAGCTCTTCTATTGCTTCAACGTTTTTTTCCCCTGTTCTTTTGTTAGGAGTGCCTATTTTTGACACAACACTTGTCACGATTCTTAGGCTCGCGCATAAGAAGATGCCGTGGCACGGCGGTAGAGATCATTGCTCACACCGATTAGCAAAGATTTTTAATGGCAATGAAAAATACGCTGTCTTATTGCTATACGGTGTTGGTATCTTGTCCAGTGGTTTGGGAATTATTGTAGCGATGTTTGGTTCTTTGGTTAGTATTATTGTAACTGTTTGCTTTTTCTCGGGTATGACTATTTTTGGTATGAAACTATCAAAAGTTGAATGTTACCAAGGTAATTTGGACATAATTTCAAATCAAAGTAGCGAACCCGCGAAAGAATAAACAATTAGATATTGGGGATAGATATGAATGCCTTAATAACAGGTGGTGCTGGGTTTATCGGTTCTCATTTGGCAGAGGGGTTATTGGAAAGAGGCGATAACGTTTATGTAATAGATAATCTTTCAACTGGAAATTATAATAACATAAAGCATCTTCTGGAAAACGAAAGATTTACATTTGTGCAGGGTAGTATTCTTGACCAATACTTGACAGAAAGAATAGTGCGCAAGGTTGACATCATCTATCATTTTGCTGCCGCAGTAGGAGTAAAATACGTCATGGATAATCCGTTAGCATCTATTCAATGTAATATCCATGGCACAGAAATAGTGCTTGAGTTAGCCAGCAAGTGGAGACGTAAGGTCTTGATTGCATCAACATCCGAAGTTTATGGAAAAAATGGTAATTCCCCATACAAAGAAAACGGAGACCTTTTAATGGGTGCAACGACAATAACGAGATGGAGCTACGCTTGCACGAAGGCACTAGATGAATTTTTGGCTTTTGCGTACTTCAAGGAACAGGAAGTGCCAATAGTTATACTTCGTTTATTTAATGTCTGTGGACCTAGGCAAACTGGGCGGTATGGTATGGTTATTCCTCGTTTTGTCAAAAACGCTCTTTTAGGTAAACCACTTGAAGTGTATGGAGATGGCTTTCAATCCCGATGCTTTGTCTATGTTGGAGATGTTATAAATGCTATCATTATTCTTTCGGACATGGAAAAAGCCATAGGAGAAATTTTTAACATTGGATGCACTTGTGAAATAACAATTAGAGATTTGGCTCAAAAGGTTATTGATCTAACCGATTCTAATTCAGAGATTAGATATGTCCCATACAGTGAAGTTTACGGTAGCGATTTTGAAGATATGATAAGGAGAGTGCCTGACATAACAAAAATTCGTGAATTCACGGGATGGGAACCTAAAGTAACCTTAGATGAATTGCTTTTGAAAGTAATTGATTATGAGAGATCAGTAATGAAACCGGAATCCGATTCCAGCAATATATTATCGGATTTAGCCTTGGCAAAAAGCGATCTTCAATGATTTCCCATTTGATTTGGCTTACAGAAGACCACTAACGAATAAGTTTAATTATCCTTCTTGACTTAATAGCGGTTTCTATAAATACAGTCAGGAATATTTTTTTCTGCATAACTAATTTGAAGGGGAACCTTTTGTTATTGCGGTTTAACATAAGATGGCTTTATATATTTCTTTTAACCATAGTATTTTTACTCATTGTTTCGGTACAGACCTTTTCTACTTCTTTGGTGAATGTCCCACTAGATCATTATTCCTACAAATTCATTGAGAGGTTACAAGCAAAAGGTATACTTGGGGGGTTTTTGAGTGAATCAAAACCATATTCTCGTGGTAAAGTCTCAGAGATGATTATGTATGTTTCGCAGCTTCTCGAAAATGGTAAGATCCATTTAACTGATGTAGATATGGATTTACTTGAGGAGATGAAAAAAGAGTTCGCTCAAGAATTAACGGAATTAGGGCAAAAAGAAACCCAGAGATACAAACATACCTTGGATTGGACGTCAGGGAACAAAATATTCACATTTGTATTGGGGTTCACACAAGATGGCTCTTTCAGTAAAAGTGATAAGATACATACTAGCACGTTAAATACCATGTTTTATGGAGATATATCAAAGAATGTTTCATTTTATAACTATAGCAAAGCATCTTATGAAATCGGCGGAGAGAAACCTATATGGGTAGGGCTTGATCCTAGATACATTAGATATCCATGGAGAGGATTAAGTGATTCATACATTATTTTTGGTGGTTCATGGGGTGATATCCAGATAGGCAAAGATACTGTGCTCTGGGGACCGGGGTATCACGGTGTTATCGGATTGGCAGGTGTTGATCCTACTTTTGATATGATAAGATTTCGCACACGCGTATGGAAATTGAATTTTACCAATCTATTGGGATTTTTAAGGGACGATTTGAACAAAAAATACCAAAGTGATGTTCCAAAAAAGTATTTGTCAGCTCATCGCTTTGAGATAACTCCATATCCAGGGGTTTGTATCGCATGGCAGGAAGCCTATGTTTATGCAGAGAATTTGCAGATAGAGCTACTGAACCCTATCATGCCATACCAAATGGCAGAGGATTATCTGGGCGATATAGGAAACAATACGATGGAAGGTGATATTGTAATTACTCTTATACCCAATATGAAATTATACTCCGCTCTATTCCTTGATGATTTTCATCCTGATAAGAACCCATTTAAGTACTCGGGATTTCCATGGGCTATACTTGGTGGGATAATAATTGCAGACCCTTTCAGGATAAACAACACCGATGTTATACTGGAATATGCGAGGGTCGAGCCATGGACATATACCCATAAAGGCACTGTCCAAAATCCACCCATTCCCACTGCATATAAGCACTTTGAAGTGCCATTAGGACATTGGATTGGACCAAATTCTGATGACTTATTCGCACAATTGGACTGGCAAATTAACAAGAACCTAAGCGGACATGCTTCATATGATAGAATACGACATGGTGAGATAGGTGGAAATATGTATGATGTGGCTGACTATGGAAGAGAGGAAAAGAGATTTCTTGAAGGAATTGTAGAAGTCAAAAATATCTTTGATATTGGGCTGAAATACATGATTTTCAACAGGTTCGAGATGAACGTCAGTTATAAACAGATAAGAACAAAGAACAAGCAAAATGAGGAAACTAAGCTTCCCAAATATGACAAAAGATGGCAAAGCTGGAAACCCGGTTGGAATATCATAATAAATGAACTTGACATTAAATTGAGCTTCAGATACTAATCTGATTGCACAAATAATACAATCGCATTGGTTACGCCTTTATATTTACTAAGCTTTTCTGCACTCCTTGTTGCGCTATCTTTATTATCAAATTTACCAACTTGCACTCTGTAAAGTGCTGGATTCTCATTTGGTAATGGCGAAACAACGCTCACAGAATATCCTTTTTCTTTCAACTGTTTCGTTAATTCCTCAGCACCACTGCTTTCTGTAAAAGCTCCAACTTGGACAGTATAATAACCAATATTTTCAGATTCGGTGTCTTTCTTACTTTTCTCAGAACTTGCAATTTGGGTTTGATTTGAATTTTGGATTGGTTTTTCTTGTCCAAGATCATTCATTTGAGTTTTAGGTGTTTGATTTTGTAACCCCTGTAAACCTGAACTTAATTTTTCAGTTTTGGCAGGTTTCGGTTGTGATGAGTCTATTATCTTATTAGAATCTGCTATAGTTCCAGAACTAAATGTGAATAATTGTGGTCGGACAACTAAAAGTGTCACAGTAGTTATAGAACCGAAGACCCCAATAATGATCAACCACATAATCAATGTTTTCCACAGCAAACCATGATCGCTTTCTATGAAAATCTTATCGTCTGCATAAGCATCTATCATACCTGTCAGCCACATAAGTATCAGCATGAAAATGAGCAACAGCTGTGCTAATTGTGAAGAGGGAGCTATGAAGATCAGGGACAGTATAAGGGCGGTATAGATTATGACAAAATTAACGCCTTTCCACACTTCGCCTTTATATATCTGCCCAAAACCGCAGTAGATTAATGATAATATCAATGCTAATTTACGATTCATTTGTGATCGCTTTAATATCGCTTGCCTGTAAGAATAAGAAAGGCTATAGCGATAGTTGAAATGTCTGATGCCATTTTAACGATATATCCCCAAGTTGTCCTATCAGGCTTTCTTGGGATAAATATTGTATCTCCATCACTAAGTTTCGGCAGTAAAGAAAATTCTCCTTTTGTCAAAACTTTTTCTAAGTTTACCTTTTGCTGCTGTTTATTTTCCGATCCATCTATTTCATGTATTAAAGTCACTTTTGCTAAATCAGCTTGAGATGAGTGTCCCCCTGCTAACTTTAAGATGTCAAGCATACTTACATTAGCGGAAACTTGATATATATCGGGTTTAGCTACTTCTCCGATTATGCTCACACGTATAGTAGGAAAGAAGGCGGAATGGACTGACGGGATCCTCTTAGCTCCTTCCATCATAGGGACAAATATCGTATCACCTTTTGTTAATAAAGGATTATTGTCTTCATTACCAGAGATCAAATATTGTTTGACGTCAATTTTTATTTCCTCAGGTGTTCCAGAACTAATGCGTATGATCGTAACTTTATCAATGGCAGATTCGTCAGCAAACCCACCAGCCATATAGATAGCATCAACAAGCCTTGATTCTTCTGTAACTGGATAAGCACCGGGCTTGATTACTTGTCCGATAACGTTTACATAGAATGGCTTTTTTTCCTTAGGTTCTGCGGGGACAAATACCGTATTTCCTAATCCGATTATCGGATTAGCATCTGGGTTCTCTCCCTTCAAAAAACTTGTAAAATCTATACGTTCCCGTTTATAATCTCCGTCTCCAGAAGCGCTAAACACTACTATTTCTTCAGGGACAGCATTATTAGACAGTCCACCAGCTTGGGTAATCGCATCCATTAAAGATAATGGTTTTTCTGTCTCAAATGTACCAGGCTTCACCACTGCTCCAACTACGTTTACATATTTTATACGTTCTGATTCTGACAATCTTGGGACAATTATAATATCGCCTGATTTTAGGGGTGGATTGGCAGAACGATCTGCCTTTTCAATAAATAGATCAAGATTTAATATTTGCTCGGTAACCTCGTTTCCTTGAGGTGTCCCGATCTCTTCTTTCTTACGAATTAGGACTATACGCTTCTTATCAGCTAGCGGTGTAAAGCCATTCATCATTCCAATAGCTTCTTGGACAGTAGTGCCTTCTGGAACTCTTATGAATCCTGGTCTCTGCACCTCACCTAATACGTGCACCATAAAGCCCTCAGCGGGAATTATATAAACATAAGCTGTTGGATTGACAAGATAATCTTTTAGTTTTCCAGAGATTATATCGGATATTTGTTTAGCTGTTAATCCCGCAACATAAAAAGAGCCAATAGGCATTGGTAACGTCACATTACCGTTGAGGTCGACAGTTACATTTCCTGATAGCGACTGCTGTTCTACAACAGTAACAACAAGAGAATCGCCCGGTTTGGCAACATAATCGTTTACTGGGACCCCATTAGATATTAGCACTACAAAATATACCATTAATGTTAATGCGTTCGCCACTTGACCTTCCTATCTAGTTTATGAAACTGTTATATAACGATAACAAAAAAGTTTTATAGAACTACAATAGCTATCCCCCTTCCAATCATGTTAGAGTAGCATTAGAGATTATTGATGATTATAAGACAGAGTATTGGAAAAGTCAAAAGAAAAAATTTCTACTTAATATTGAAATTGCCATAGTTCGTTTTAGATGTTGCTTTTCTTTCCAAACCATTTTTATGTCATGGTTATCTATGTGCTTTTAACATCTTTTGCGTTTGTTTAATTTGCCTTGTCATTTGCATAATGATAGTATCATGCCTCTCTGACATCTCTTGTATTTACATTTGCGGCTTATTTTACCCTTATCAAGTTGGCACTTGAAAATTCCTCCCACAGAAGAATAACAAATATTACCTACTAAAATCAATGGGAAAACGTAGATTAAGAAGCAGGGTAGATCTTATATCTCTATGAAAATCGAAAATAAAAGGATAAAGTCTTTGGCGTTTTTAATCTCAATAATTTTCTGTTGACTCAACAAAATAGGTTTTATAAAATACCAATGTTTGATTTATAAAGTAAACAACGAAAGCTATGATGATTTGGTCGTCGGCATTGGCGACAGAAAAGATAGTTCCTATGGAAAAATCTGTGAAGGCAAGACTTCGGATAGATTTTATCTTTTATGGGATCTAATCGCAGCTATTTGTTGACCATCCTATTTTATAGAAGTTATCTTTTAACACTGAACTATGAAAACATTGATGCCATAGATTTGAGCTATCAGTGGAAGCTTGTTACAGCAGTGAAAATAATGTGGGTCTCGCTAAAAAGTATTGGCATTCTAAGGAAGATAGTGGCACTGCAATGAAAAAATAGTGGCATTTAGACAAAAACGTGGCACTGCAGTGAAGAAATAACAATTCTTGAAATTTGGCTAAACCCTTTATTTATAAGGTTCTGGCAGTTATTATCTTTGTGGAAAACTTCGAATCTAACTATTTTAAACCTAAATTTCGTCCAATGATGAGTTATTTTTGGTAATTTCACATCAAGCAAAATAAAAGAAAATACAAGCCATTGCGACCTTTTTAAGGTATCATAAAGATAACACAAACCTTTAACCTTAAGGAAGATCAACAATGGCAAA
>Ga0123519_10011635_pt1 | contig 12942 bp, 12 predicted proteins | sample YelNatPaOPRAMG02_FD_87396 | JGI IMG/M metagenome (GOLD analysis project Ga0123519, IMG submission 87396) | Hot spring microbial communities from Yellowstone National Park - Yellowstone National Park OP-RAMG-02 (version 2) | ecosystem: Environmental > Aquatic > Thermal springs > Hot (42-90C) ...
AGGGATTTTGATATTCTTGATTTTATCTTGGAAATGAAACTATCAGAGAAGATTTCCTTATCTTTTTCGCCATATTCAACAATTAATTCACTGCCGATAGTTTCAAACCCATTTTCTATTGATTTTGCAATTAAATCAACGTAACTATCAGAACCTCGCATTTGCTCTAATTTATGCTCTACATCTGCAAACAGCTTTGAAACTAATTCTTCCTTTTTCTCAAGTAGAATTCTTCTCGCTTCCATCTCTGCGGAAGAGGATATTTTCTTTTTCTCAGTTTCTATAAGAGGTTGCAGTTTAGCCCTTTCTTGCTCTCGGATCGCTTTTGCATCTTCTCTTGCGTATTCAAGGTCTCTTTCTGCTATTCTCTGTTCCCTTTCAACAATTGTTGAAGCCTGTTCCTTCGCTTGTCTAAGGATTTCATTTCGGAGAGTTTCTATGTTTCCAACCCCGCCCATTTTTGCACCCTCTATTTCTTTATGCTTTTAAACTCTGATACCAATAAGCCTTTGGACTACTTCCATTGTGGACTCTCTTCCTTCCATCGGTCCGAGACGGTCAGGAATTTCAAGCACAACAGGAGTGGTCATTTCTAATTTTGCTGAGTCCACCAACGATCTTATTCCTGATGCTGCTCGCTGTGTTATAAGTATGATGCCAATTTCTGGATCGCTAAGTGCCTTGTTTATTGCTTCACTGGCATCTTGTGAGCTATGGACAATAGTCCCTTGGATACCTACTAATCTATATCCAAGAACCGTATATTCATCGCCAATAACAAAAATTTTCATATCAAAATCTACGATTAATGTTAAAGATAATTAATTTGTTAAGAGATTTTAGAGTTTACCAAGGATCATTATACTGATAATAAGACCATATATAGCGATACCTTCGGCTAACCCGACAAAGATAATTGACCTACCCATAACTTCGGGGCGTTCGGCAACTGCACCCATAGCAGCAGAACCGACCATTGCAACTGCGATACCTGCTGCAATAGCAGAGAGACCCGTAGATAACGCTGCTGCCAAGAGTCCCATACCCATCGACGACTTCTCTGTGGTAGCAGATGCACCATGAGTTTCGCCAGTTGTTTCCTGTGCAAAGGCTTTGTTCAGTCCTATATCAATATCTACCCATAGAAGCGTTGCAAGTCCTATTGTTATTGAGATCGCCAAAAGAGCAAAATTGCTCATCTTGATCCATTTTATCATTGAACCTAATTTAATCATTATGACCTTTCCTCCCTCAATCAGGTTATTTTTAATGGTTTGTATTCTATGCCTTCGCCAGCAAAGAACTTTGAGAAAAATTCGTAGTATTCAAGCCTCATACACTGAATCCCTACAATTAAACCCTCAAGCATTATGACAAATATATTTGACGCGATGTCACTTGGCAAAGACAAAAAGAGACTCTGTCCTTTCGTCAGTGAATATGCTGCCATCATTAAGCCTGCATGACTTAAATCAAATGCAGCCACACGGATATATGAAAGCGTATTAGCAAGATAAGCCAAAGCAACTTCATATATCTGAAAGCCTGATTCAATTAAACTCTCGCCATGTTCCTCTTCTTGTCCATGGTGCGATTGTTTATCTTTGCTTATCAGCTTTGATATTGGTTGCTTAAACATTATAGGAAGCAAAAGCAAGACTATTATAAGAACTTTGTCCCATGAAAATTGACTTTTGCTAATATACAGATAGATAATCAACCAATAAGCAATGATGCTTGATACCCCCCATTGCCCGAAAAATGCCTCTTTTAAGTTTCTGCTCCTGAAATGTTGTGCTATGCTCAGCAATACTCCAAGACTTATCATACCGATTCCAAAATATACGCCAACAGATAACATCCGATTAACTTGGGTTGGCTCCATATGTTCAAGTGAGAACCAAAGAGGAGTAAGTATTCCCTCTTTTCCAAATAGATTGCCAAACAATAGTCCAGTGATTATTGATGCAGCACCACAGCAAGAGAGAAATGCAAACATCCTTCGCAAAGGCTTTAGTTGAGGCAATGGATAAACTGATGCCAATAAGCCTATAAGAAATAAAACGCTACCATGCCCTACATCGGCAAACATAATGCCAAACATCGCCATAAAGGACAATGACACAAAGACTGTCGGGTCTATTGCAGAATATCTCGGAATATCAAATGTCGTTATTAGTCCTGTAAAAGGTCTTAAGAAAAACGGATGCACAAACTTTGTCGGGACTTTTGGGCGATAATGTTCTGACTCTTGGGCGGTAATAGCTTCGGTAGCGTTCATCAAAACACTGTGCGAATCCATTTTTTCTAATTCTTTTTTCAGCTTGCCAACTTCTTTATAAGGCACCCAGCCACATATAAAATAAGACCTTTCGGTTTTTCCAAACCTTTCCATAGATTCCGCAACATTTTGATTTACAATGATTTCAGTTCGTAATTCCAATAATCTTTTACGCCACGTTCGTCGCAGGTTTTGAATCTCTCCTCTAAGTTCCGCTATATCCTCTCGCTTTGACCATATCTCATATTCAATCTTATCAAGGATCTCAGGGATACTACCTTGATAATCTTGTGGTATGTCTATCTTAGAAAAATAAGCACCTTCAAGAGCATTTACTATAATATCTTTATCAGTCATAAGAGAAAATACCAATATCTGCTGTCTGTTTCCGACAGTCTCCCCCTGTAAAACAACGCAGGGAATTCTTTCTAAGCTATCAATCAATCTTCTAAAATGTTCAAATTCCACAGGAATATCGCCAAATGCGAAATAAAGAAACCGCATATTCAGCAGGTCTTCTAAGTTTATACCATGGACTTCAAGGGAATGAAGTTGCTTTGAGTCTTTCTCTAATTTATTCATCTCTGATTGCAATTGAGCAATACGTTGAATAATAGGATTTATTTCACTCTCTATCTCCGTTAGTTCATTTTCCACTTTGCTGGCAACTTGGAAGGGATCAATTTCTATTTCACTTTGGCTTTTGCTTAATGTAGGCAAATATTTTGTGTCAATTCCCATTTCGGAAAGCAAATTATTTATTCTTACATTAATTTCGGACAGCTTATCCTTTAATGGTTGAATATCTACATCCTTTAATAACCCATCATTTATAGGGAGGTCTTTTTTATCAACTATGTGCATTATGCCGAGTTTTGTGACGCAATCCAATACCTGCGTTAGGTTACTGTCTAACGTGGAAATATTTACAAAACTCATTTTTTCAGGAGTAAACATATCTCCGCTTATCCTATCAAATCAATTTAGTCAATTGCTAATGCAAAGTGATCAGATATTTTCTGATCTGATCCTGAGGCAATCCTAAACTTTTACCGTTGAAGATAGCCATTATATCCCTAATTTCCATCTCTTTCATAATAAAAAAGCCTAAAAATGAGGCTATGTGGAGAGGAAATCCCTGCAATGCTTTTGAGCTTTGATTATAAAGAAACCTTAGTAATGTTATTTCAGCACCTAAATCTGCATTGTCATTTATCGGTTCTGACAAGTCTAAAACACGATCATAAGGACGGATATGATGATCTTTAATTGAATCCAAAATATCACCACTTGCTATAATCCTCCAAAAGACCTGCCTTTGAATTTTCCATCCATTTGGCAATATATATTGATATATCTGTTCAGGCGATAATTTGTGATATTCCTTAAATCTGACCATCCAAGTTAAATTGATTATGTCATAATCTATGCCTAAAAGTTTTCCCGCTATTATCTTATCAACAATCCCAAGTGAATTAAAATCGCTTTGCAATCTGGAATAGTAATCTAAATCTAATGCGATCTCCAAAGGCAGGGAACTCTTTTCTGCTTCATATTGTTGATAACCTATTTCAATGGGACGGAAATAAGGGGTATTTTCCATTACCCTTAAAAGCTCTCCCATATTCCTCGCTTCCAGGGCTTTCTCTATCGGTATCTTATGATACTTCCCAAGAGAGAATATAAACGGGGCAGATTTTTCTGTTGATAAGTTTTGATTAATAAGTGATCTGATAATTGCTTTCAAGTTGAGTAGATCAAATTTTTCTAATAAGGTAGTTACGAAACGGGCAGGTCTGCCTCTAAGGAAGGTCAATATTTTTATATAATTTAGGATAAGGTTTTGTTTAAGACCATGTTCAATTTCACGAGACGTGGACAGATTTTGAACTTGTTCCCAATAGTCTGTTTGACTTAATAAGGACATTACAGATTGAACATCTGGCGATTGTAGTAAAGATTCTATTTGTGCCTGTCCAAGAAATTTCCCTTTTAAGGCGCGCATTCTTGCATAAGGTGCTGAATATGTAATCATAGTCTTAATTTATAATGGTTTGTTTGAGATTATATGATCAATAACGAAGTTGACAGCTTTTTCATAATTTCGCTGATACAATTCTTCCCAATGTTGAGCTTGTTTTTTGGCGTCATCTAATATATCATTCCGAATTTGGGCAGACAGAGTTCTGACATCATTCAGAATTCTTTGAATCTCCTGCTCTTCTTGTGCTTTAGCATCTTCTAAAATTCTTTGAGCTTCTTTTCTTGTCTGATCCCGAAGTTTTCTTGCCTCATTTTCAGCCTTTTCTACAATACTTCGGGCTTCAGCTTCGGCTTCCAGAAGAGCGGTCAATGTTTCTTCCAGCCTTTTCTCCATCTTTATCTTCTTCCTTTTCCCTTTGCTTTCGCACTTGCTTTACCCTACGCACTTCGTAGTATATAAGATATATTAATCCAATAGCTATAAGTACTCTAATGATGATGAAAATCACCAATACCACTTGCGCGTAGGTATCCATTTTTAGACTCCTTTTCGGATCATATAGTTCTAAGCTGCTTTTCAGCATCAACTACATCGCGGTTTATCCGGGAGATACAATCGTTGATCTTATAATATAATGAATCATCTATTGAAACAACCCTTTTTATCTGTCTGAGTAAATCACTTGCTAATCTAAAATATCTAACCAAATCACCAGGAGGAGCATCTGTATAATTCTCTAATTCCTCAAAACTACAACCTCTACTCCATTCATATACAGCAAGACTAAGTTTTGTGTCAAGCTCTTTAATAGTGGGAACAATTCCCATTTCGCTTTCTTTACTGATTATTTTTCTTAACTTATGGACAGGATCAGAAATTATGGGACTGATAACGCTTTTCTCCATCATTTTATACCAACAGTCCCGTTTTGATTCAAATACTATCGCTGTTACAAGGACGTTTATCCAATCTTGATCAAGACGATGAAAGTATCCATCAAAAAATAACTCTGTTACCTGAATCTCATATCCATATATTTGAGATGCTATTCTCCCCCTCGGCAATAATTCTTTATGATCTATATAACCGATTTCTCTCAATAAGTCAAGTCTATTTTTTATCTGATTTCTCTGATAATTTTCAATATATTCTTTTTCTTGGGAAAGTTGGCGAATCCGATCGTCAAGATCAGCTAATTTATTTGTCGCTTGAAGGCATTTTTTTAGGTTTATACATTTATGGCATTTGACGGACTTCATCATCGCCATTATTTTTGATGCACTTTTGCTAATTTTTAGTAGTTTTCTTCTTTTCTTTTTATTATTTCTGCCGTATCTTTTTTCTACATTAAATATTTCCTGCTCTTCTTTCAACCTTTGTTCAAGATTTCTGTATTCCCAAATTCTTTTAGTGTCATCATCGTATATACAACTAATGGATTCTAATTCATCTTTTTGACTTTTAATCTTATTCAAAGATTGATTTATATTCCTCAATGTTTTTACACTTTGATAGTTTCCAAGGCTTTTTTCGCAAACATCGTATATTTTTTCGCCATATTTTTCATACAAATTCAATATACTGCTATAAGAGAGATTGAATTGGCTTTCAATTTTTTCTATTTCACCAGAGACAATGTGTTTAATCTCTTGGAATTCATCATATTCAACGTCAACATGAGCATAGACAAAGCCTTTTGTATCTATTCCACGCCTACCAGCACGTCCAGCCATTTGATGGTATTCTCTCGCTTTCAGATAACGAAACTGCACACCATCATATTTTGCTAAATTGCCAAACACAACTGAACATGCGGGCATATTGATCCCAAGTGCAAAGGTTTCGGTAGTAAAGAGCAGTTTTATATAGCCAAGCGTAAACAAACGTTCTATAACTTCTTTTAAGGTTGGCAACATCCCTGCGTGATGATATGCTACGCCGTGTTCAATCAATTTTCTTAATTCTAATGCACTTGAATCTGTCACTAATCCGAATTTTTCGCACAAACTATCATACTCATCTAATATTATATCACTTTCTTCTGGTGATAGAAAGTTCCGATTTATATTTTTCAGTGCGTTTTCTTCGCAACTTTTTCTGCTAAAACTGAAATAAAGGCATGGAAGTTGATTATTGATCTGGACATGTTCTATGAGATCGACGCCGTCAATTGGAATGATGTTTGGATTGGGCGATTCTAAAAGGGCAACAGTAGTCTCTGTTTGCTGTGCTTGACGGTTGCCTCGTGATCTATTTCCTTTCGGGATTATGTAGGCATTTTTCTGCAACTCTTTTAGTTCATCTAACCATCCAAGCCCATATCCATGAAAATAAAGCTTGTGTTCCAATGGCACAGGACGATGAGTCTCAACAACTATATCTATTTTGCTATGTCTGACGCTTTGCATCCAATTTGCAAACTCGCGTAAGTTCGGTATTGTGGCGCTAAGACAGACAAAATTTATATGCTGAGGGGCAAATATTATACATTCTTCCCAAACTGTTCCTCGTTCTATATCGTCAATATAATGTATCTCGTCAAATATGACGTAACGGACATCGTTCAGACGATTAATATCGTCAAAGATGATATTTCTGAGTATCTCAGTTGTCATAATCAAAACAGGGGCATTATCGTTTATGACAACATCGCCTGTGATGATGCCTATTTTATCCCCATAATCTCTGCTGAAATCGCGATATTTTTGATTGCTGAGGGCTTTTATTGGGGCGGTATAGATGATCTTTTTGCCTGATTGCAGATGTTTTTCCAATGCGTATTCTGCAATGAGTGTTTTTCCTGCACCTGTCGGTGCTGCAACAATGACAGAATGGTTTTGCTCTATTGAATTTATCGCTTCTTCTTGGAATTTGTCTAATTTATATTGTTTATAAAACATGAATTATTTTTACTTTTTCTCCATTTTCACTGAATTTTACTTTTAACTAACTCTATGATGTTTTTAGATAAAATCAATGCCCGTTTTGCTTCCTCAGGATCATCATAATATTCGGCAGGTATATCCCCGGGCAATCCATTTGGATATCTTGTCGGAATATAATAATCATCTAACCTTTTAGCATTTTTTATTGAATCAAAATCCTTATCTATCTCACTTGCAAATTTTAACAGATCAGATACAGAATGTGTGTATAGATGCTCTTCTTCTTTAAAATATATGTATGCTTTTAAGGCTTTCTCTGCACTCTGTTGACAGAGAAAGAGTGAAAGATAATAACGTTCAGCATTCATTAGGAATTCCGCATCTTTGATTTCCTCTTCTGCCTGAGCTAACCATCTAAGCGACTCTTCTTTAATATCAGGTCTCATATATAACCTTTCCTGTTTCTAATGCATGCCTCACGAATCTGCTTACTGGAATTAAATTCTCCAGTTCTTCAGGTGTATAGCACAAAATATCACAATCAACGTTTCTATCTATTTCATCATATACTTTAAGCATCCATTTTTTTCCGCTCATCGTAGGTGGCATAATAGCGATTATATCAAGATCACTTGTGCTTCTGACATGACCTTCTGCATAAGAGCCAAAAACGATGATTTTTAAAGCACCCATAGCTTTCAACTGCTCCGATATTCTGACAAGCTCAGTCTCTAACAGTTTACGTCTTTTTTCTTTACGTTCTCTAATATCTTTTAAGCTTATTTCTGCCATAGAAAATCATCAATGACTGTGAAAAATTTCATTTAATCTATTATTATAAACGATTTACTGAAAAAAGGATTACAGATGATCAAATAATATTATTTATTATAGCCATTAACCCATCAAGAGATTGCTTTGTTCCATCAATTTTTGAGCCGTTTTCAGCAGTGCAATGTGTCTCAAGGGCGATAACTCCTTGATAATTATCTCTCAAAAGTGCCTTTAATTGTCCCTTATAATCAACATCTCCTTGTCCAATTGGTTTCCATATTCTATTGCCTGCGCCATCAAAGATCGCGTCTTTAACATGAACGTGTATGATCTTATGTTTTATCTTTTCATATCCGTTTGGATAGGGCGTCTTTTCTCCCGCAGCATAAGCATTGCCAGGGTCCCAGATCAGCTTTAAGTTTGGCGAATCAAAATAGTTAAACATCCTGACAAGATCATCGCTTGTGCCGATATTGCCAGAACTTACGTTTTCAAAGCCAAGTATGATGCCTTCTCTTTCGGCGATCTTTATAGGAAGTTCCATCTTCTCAAATATCCGATCCCAATTTGGATTTTGCTCTTTCCAGAATGAAAAAAGTCGCACCACATTAGTATTAAACAAAGGGGCGATCTCTATTGATCTTAATAAATGCTTGATATGTTCTGAGTATTCCTCATCATTTGACAAATAGCATCTCAACGTCAAAGAATCTATATTAGTGACTGTCATTCCGCTTTTCTTGACAATGCTTATAATTCTGCTAAGCGTGGCATGATCAACATCGCAGATGTTTTTTCCCCAGACGTTATGTAGCTCTATATATCGCAATCCCCATGATTTTGCTACCTCTATGGCTTCTACTAAATCAACGCTTATCTCATCTGTAACAACGCCGATCTTAAACATCAATGCCTCCTATTAATCTAATCTGACAAGTTTAGCTTCCGATATAGGGTCTAACGATCTTATCCTCTCAATGACATCCTTTGGGACAGGGTTATCAAGAGTGAGGACCGCCATCGCTTCACTATAAGGTTTTTCTCTACCAAGGCTCATTCCAGCGATGTTGATGTTATGTTCGCCAAGAATATTGCCCAAAGCTCCCATAACACCCGGTCTATCGTGACGAGTTTTCAAGAAAAGCAAATGTCCAGATGGCATAACATCAAGATGATACCCGTCAATTTCAACTATCCTTGGCTCTCTTGTCCCAAAAATTGTCCCAGCTATTCGCTTTTTAACTTTATCAGTTCTGACTGTGACGGTGATCAGATTTACGAAATCCTCAATTTCAATGCTTTTCGTTTCTGATACTTTTATGCCTCTCTCCCGACACATTAAAGCGGAATTAACATAGTTGACAACGTCTCCGAGAAAAGATTGAAGCAGTCCTTTTTGAATAGCTATACTTATTATTTCAGTAGGGGAAGTCGCTATTTCTCCGTTGTAATCTATGTTAATTTCAATCACATGACCTTCCACAAGTTGTCCGTGGATATTGCCAATTTTCTCGGCAAGGTGCATATATGGTCGGAGTTTTTCTGCCTCACCGAGATCAAGTGTTATCATATTAACAGCATTATGAACAGGTCTGCCTTTCAAAGCATCTATTACTTGATGTGCGATTTCCACTGATACATTGACTAACGCTTCTTTTGTAGATGCGCCTAAATGTGGAGTTGCAAGGACAGAATCAAGTGAGATCAAAGGGCTTCCTGTTGGGGGTTCATGTTCAAATACATCTAACGCAGCACCTGCAACTTTTCCACTGACAATCGCATTATATAATGCTTTTTCATCGCATATTCCGCCTCTTGCACAGTTTATAATTCTGACGCCATTTTTCATCATATTAAAGGCTTCATCGTTAAGAAGATCGCAAGTTTCTTGATTTAAGGGGAGATGAACAGTTATGTAATCTGATCTGCGGAAAAGTTCTTGGTTATCTACGAGTTCAACATTGAGTTTGTTAGCGGTTTCTGGGGCAATATAAGGGTCAGAGGCTATGATTTTCATTCCAAAAGCCTGAGCACGTTTGGCTACTTCCGTTCCGATTCGTCCAAGTCCGATTATACCGAGAGTTTTTCCATACACCTCAACTCCCATAAATCTTTGTCGCTCCCATTCTCCGCTTTTCATAGAGGCACTTGCAGGGGCGATATTTCTTGATAAAGCCAATATAAGCGTCAAGGTATGTTCCGCAGCGGATATAGTATTCGCATTTGGCGTGTTGACAACGATTACACCTTGCCTTGTCGCAGTATTTACGTCAACGTTATCAACTCCGACACCTGCCCTACCGATAACCTTTAATTTTTTCCCTGCTTTGATCACATCCGCGGTAACTTTTGTCCCGCTTCGCACAATAAGGGCATCATAATCAGCTATTCGCTTTATCAATTCCTCATAAGATAGCTTTGTCTCTATATCTACTGATATATCGTCTTCATTTTTGAGGATCTCAATCCCTTTATCGGATAAATACTCAGTGATCAATACCTTCATCATTTTTTACGCCTTTTTATCAACGTCAGTCTTTATACGGTCTATAATTGACTGGATTGTCATAGCACCGAGGTCTTCTCCGCTTCTTAGTCTAACCGCGACAGTATTAGATTCTGCCTCTCGTTTTCCGACGACTAACATATATGGTATCTTTTCAAGCTGTGCCTCTCTGATTTTGAAGCCAAGTTTTTCGCTTCTTAAATCTGTGGAAACCCTTAAACTATGTTTAGTCATCTCTTCTTTTATTTTTATTGCGTAATCATCAAGATCGCTTGTTACTGGCAGAATTATCGCCTGAACAGGTGAAAGCCATACAGGAAAAGCACCTGCATAATGTTCTATTAGTCCGCCAAAGAAACGTTCCAAAGACCCCAAAACGACCCTATGCACCATCACTACTGGATGAGGTTGACCGTCTTGACCGATATAAGTTACATCAAATCTTTGCGGTTCGTTGAAATCAAATTGAATTGTCGGTCCTTGATGTGCCCTTCCAAGTGCATCTAACAATTTTATATCTATCTTCGGTCCATAGAATACCGCTTCGCCTTCCATACGTGTATATTCTAAGTTCCTCGCTTTAATAGCTGTGATCAAGGCAGATTCTGCTTGCTCCCACATCTCATCAGTTCCAAGATATTTGTCTTTATGCTCATCTCTAACGCTAAGCTCTATCTTGAATTCCTCATAACCGAAGGTCTTTAGCATAAATAAGGCTAAATCAAGTGCAGATAATATTTCGTCAGGGGCTTGTTCAGGAGTGCAGAAGATATGGGCATCATCTTGCGTAAATCCTCTGACACGAAACATTCCCGTCAAAGTGCCTGAACGTTCATAGCGATAGACAGTTCCTAATTCTGCGTATCTGATAGGCAATTCGCGATAGCTTCGCATCTTTGTTTGATATATAAGTATGTGACCAGGGCAGTTCATAGGTTTCAAGACGTATTCCTGATCCTCTACTTCAAGCACAAACATATTTTCACGGAAGAAACTGTAATGCCCTGATGTGTTCCATAGGTCAGATTTTGCAATGTGCGGGGTGATGACAAGTTCATAGCCACGTTTTAGATGTTCATCTTTCCAGAAATCCTCTATAATACGACGTATAAGCGCCCCTTTTGGATGCCAATATACAAGTCCAGGTCCTGCTTGCTGTTCATGTAGGCTGAATAGGTCAAGCTCTCTGCCAAGCTTTCTATGATCCCTTTTCTGTGCCTCTTCTATTTTATGGAGATGTGAATCAAGTTCCTCTTGGGTTTCGTAAGATACGCCGTAGATTCGTTGAAGCATCTTCTGCTTCTCATCACCACGCCAATAGGCGCCTGCTATGCTGAGCAGTTTAAATGCTTTAATCCTTCCAGTGCTTTTAAGATGTGGTCCTCGGCAAAGATCGACGAAATTATCATGTCTATATACGGTAACCGTATTATCGTCTATCCCTTCTAATAATTCAAGTTTATACTTTTCGTCAAGTTCAGTAAAAAGCTGAATAGCGTCTGTTTTTGATATTTCACTGCGGAAGAATGGCAAATTGGCATTAATTACATCACGCATTTTTTGCTCAATTCGCTCTATGTCCTCAGGTGTGAACGGTTGATCAATATCAAAATCGTAATAGAAGCCGTCTTTGATAGCTGGTCCTATAGCTAATTTAGCATCGGGGAATAGCATTTTTACAGCGCTCGCCATCACATGTGAGGTGCTATGCCAATAAACTTCCTTGCCCTCTTCGCTATCAAAATTCACTATTTCAAGCTTGCAATTATCCTTTAATTTTTCAAATAAATCAGTTAGTTGACCATTAACTTTGACAGCAATAGCATTTTTAGCGAGATTTTCATCAATTGAGGAGATCACATCAAAAAATGCCATATTAACAGGAAAAACTTTTTGCGACCCGTCTGGGAATTCAACAATAACTTCAGCCATTTTATCTATATCCTTATAAAGATAATGTTAATTTAAAAAATAAAACTTGTGGAAAAAACGATGATGGCAGTTTTCTATTTTCCCTCCCCCCTACGGGAGGGTGATTGTGGACAAACTAATGAGATGTGGATCATTGGCAAGGTTAATATTTGACATAATGGGCTGAAAATGGTGGGCGGTAATGGATTTGAACCAATGACCTCTTGCATGTCAAGCAAGCACTCTAGCCACCTGAGCTAACCGCCCGATTTAGTGAACAGAAGTCAATGATTAGTGTCAAAAATTTATTGCTTTGTCTATTACAGATTTCTGATCACTTTTCATGGAGGCGGCGACCGGAGTCGGACCGGTTAATAGTGGTTTTGCAGACCACCGCCTTACCGTTTGGCTACGCCGCCATATAAAAAATTAAGAAAAATGGAGCGGGAAACGGGGCTCGAACCCGCGACAACTAGCTTGGCAAGCTAGTGCTCTACCAACTGAGCTATTCCCGCTCAAAAATTCCTTTTAAATATCTTTTGAATAATATTTTATCATAACCCTAAACCTTTGTCAATAGTTTTTCTCCCTGATTCACCCT
>Ga0123519_10011641_pt1 | contig 12936 bp, 9 predicted proteins | sample YelNatPaOPRAMG02_FD_87396 | JGI IMG/M metagenome (GOLD analysis project Ga0123519, IMG submission 87396) | Hot spring microbial communities from Yellowstone National Park - Yellowstone National Park OP-RAMG-02 (version 2) | ecosystem: Environmental > Aquatic > Thermal springs > Hot (42-90C) ...
CTTCATGAGGGGGAAGAGGAGAAACAATAATAGGTTTTTCTTTTTTTCTTAATATGTGATTTTTTAGCAGAAAATAAGAAATAAAACCTAAAATTAAAATTAATATTAACCACAAAAACCACATAGATGGTTTTCCTGCCGATAACTGGGGCTTTATATCTTTTATCGTGGCAGTATCTGGAGGAGAAAATGTTATAATTCTCATTGCTATTGGTTGGGTTTTAAGTGTTTCTGCAATTTGTTCTTTTAAAACGGCAAAAGAAAGAGATGGTATGGTACAATTTTCGGTAGAATATGTTGTGATAATATAATCAAAAGTTATGCTGTCGGCATTTGATTTTTCTTTTTTGCTGGTATTCCAATTTTTAACAGTAAATTTGCCAAAATCGTTTTCTGTTGACGGTGGGACAATATTGCTGCCTTTAGGAACTATCGTTATGATTTTAAAATTTATAGGATCTCCAAGAAACATGCTGTCTTGATTTACCGAATAAAAAATCATGCTTGAATATGAATTATTAAAGAAAAGAAAAAAAATAAATAATAAAAAAATTTTTTTATTTTTCATTGGTAATATTTTATTAAACATAAAAAAATTGTTTAGGAGAAAAAATAATATACTTTTTAGATTTTTTATATTACGTATCTGTATTGTTTTTTATTATCTTATGCATAATTTTATAATAGCACGAAAAATACAATATCTTCGTATATAAATAAAAACAATAATTAAAATATTTAAAAATTGTTTGTAGCTTTTTTAAATTTTTTATAGTATTTATTTTAATTTTGTCTTATAATTTGTTTTATTTATTAAAATAATCTTGTGATATTAATATGAAATTTTCATATAAATTATTTTACCAAATATCAATAAAATCATTTTATGTTTTTTTATTTACGGCAATATTTTTTAAAAGCTTTGGCACAGATACCTGCACATTTATTAAGAAAATAAAATTTGCTCCAGAATATCATTTTAACCAGAATTTACATTCATTTTTTTTACAAAAAAATAAGGAATTTAAGGAACGTTATTTTTTGGAATGGACAAATTTTGCAGAATTAGCTTTTTTTTCTGTAAATAACAAATTCTTCTTTTGGGGAGAAATGGAGGCATCAATTGGACTTGGGAAATGGGAAAATAAGCCTATATTATTTGATCCTAGAGAAGTGGATGCCGGTTTTGGTCCTATGTTTGAATATCGGCTGACAAATATTTATTTATCTTTGGGTTTAGATCATCATTGCTTTCATGAAATTGATACTCTATATTATACTCCTGTTTATTGGAATAGAATATTTATTGGTATTTATACACCATATTTTAGAAATAGTAATATTTATGCAGTAAAAATAACAGGAAAAAACAATCTTAAATTTAGAGATAGATTTTTATGGAATACAAATATTGGATATTATCTTCATGAATTTTTTGGCTTAGACACTTCTGTTGTTTCTTGGAATAATGATCATTTATTTGACATTGTTCCTAAGGCAAAATTTATTGTATATAGCAATTCTTGGCTGTTTGCTATTATCGGAACGCAAAGTGACGTGATTTTTACAAGAAAGAGCGGAATATTATTTAGACAGGATATTAATACAGAGCTTTTATCAATGGGTGAAAAGTTTAGTTTGGCATTATATGCTAGATGGATAATTGTAGACCAATTACAAATGAGATTAAATAAAGATAAACTCTTAGAAATAGGGATAAAAGGATTTTTTTAGAAGGGATATTTTATTTTTTATAAATTATTTTTATATTTCAATTATGAAAATAGAATTTAACATACTAAAAGTCTTACAGCAGAACGAAGAAAATCTTTCTCCCTATGCAAAAAAAAGTAAAGAATCATTGGGAAGAAAATTTCCAATTAAAAAAGATCCATTCCGTTTAGATTTTGCAAGAGATGAAACAAGGATTCTCCATTGTCCCCCTTTTAGACGACTTAAACACAAAACTCAGGTTTTCTTATCACCCGACAACGATCATATATGCACAAGAATGGAACATGTTCTTCATGTGTCAAGCATAGCCTATGTGATAGGAAGATGTCTTAATCTTAATATAGATTTAATAAATGCAATTGCTAAGGGACACGATTTAGGTCATCCTCCATTTGGTCATTCTGGAGAAAAAGTTCTTGATAAACTTTTAAAAGATGAAGGCGTATCTCATGGATTTAAGCATGAAATTCATGGTTTACGAGTTGTAGATATGCTTACCAATTACGGTGCGGGCTTAAATTTAACTTATGAAGTAAGAGATGGAATTATTACTCATTGTGGAGAAAGTTTTGATAGAGTTCTGGAACCAGACAGAAAACGGGATTTAAAAAAATTAGAAACTATCACAGAAAGAAATTTTTACCCTGCAACTTTAGAAGGGTGTCTTGTAAGAATGGTAGATAGAATTGCCTATCTTGGAAGAGATTTGGAAGACGGCATAAAAGCAGGGCTTATTAAAAAAAGTGATATTCCAGTTAGAATATCAAAAGAATTGGGAACAGACAATGGCGCTATTATTGGCCGTTTTGTTAATGATATTATTGCCAATAGCATAGATAAAGATGCAATAGTAATGAGTAAAGAGGTTTTAGAATTAATGCTTGAGCTAAAGGAATTTAATTATAAATATATATATAATCATCCCGATGTAGAAAGTAAAGCAAAAAAGTCTTGCCATATCTTAGAATTATTGTATTATGAATTAAAATCTATTCTTAAAAAAACAGAAAGAGGAAAGGATTCGGGAGTTGTTGCTCAAATAGAACGGGAAGCACCAAATTTAAAGGTTTTTTTTGATTTTATAAAAAATACAAATTATAACGAAGAAACACCAGAATGGAGAATTGTAGCCGATTATATAGCAGGCATGACAGATCAATTCGCAGAACGAACATATATTCAACTATTTGTTCCAACACCCGTAATATGAGAATTTATTTTTATAAAAATGGATAATCTAAAATATCAGAATAATCATAATAACTTTAATCATAAAAAAGAATATCTTTCTTTTTGGGAGAGTTTATGGGATTCTTTCTGGAATCCTCCACATGAGACTTGTCCTAAATGCAAGAGTACAAATGTTGAATATTATGACCCATTCTTCTTTGCACCAATAAGAACATTAAAAGGGCACAGAAGAGTAAAATGTAAGACTTGTCATTTTATTTGGCGGCCAACAAGAAGAAGGAAATCAATGGGGCATTTTTTTGGATTTTTTGAATAAAGAATAAAAAAAATATTATTATAAATAAAAATTTATTATTTTTCGTAATAAAGATATATGAATAATAAAATATTAAAAATCTTATTAATAATTTCTTTTTATTCTATTATTTGTTTCTCACAATCAATAGATTCTTATAAAACTTCAGAAGAGCAAAAAAGTATAGGTTTATCAGATAATTCTAAGTTGAGTATACATCATAGTTTTAGTATGGGAATGAGCTCTTTTAGTGGCTCATCAATTCAGTCGCAGGGATTGTATAGTACATTGATTACATATAAATTTTCTAAACCACTTACTTTAAATCTCAATTTTGGTTTTCCGGTATTTTCTACCTTTTCACCACTTCAGAATTTAAATGTTCAAAATATTAAATCAGCAGATTATTTTAAAAATATGCCAATACAGGCATCAATGTCGTGGCAACCTAGGGAAAATATGTATTTTAATGTTAGTATTATTAAATTACCAGAGAGTTATTATTATTACGACAAATTTTTATTTTTTGATAACTATTACTCCCCATTTTATTTAAATAAATAAGTAATTTAGAGCTTACCAACAATTCTTAAAGAAATAAATGAATAATTTTCTTTATTAAAAAATATTTACTTTTATACAAAGTAAATTATCCTAACTATAGAATTATTATAAGAATATTTAATCCGATTTATACATTAGAAATAATAATAGAGTTCTTCCATAATTAAGTTATTCTTCTTTAAAAGAAGTTTTTTTGGGACAAGGATTTCATTTCAGATAAAGTTTTTTTAAGGTTTGATAATTTTTTAGATAGGATTTCAAGATTTTGGCCTGATTTTTATCTTGCATGATAACACCTCCTTTTATTGTATATAGATGTCAATCGTTCATCATGCTGTCGCAGGACCCATTGGTTTATCAAGGCTTTTAAAATGATCCTCGGCAAAAAATGCGCTCTTCAAAACGAAAATTGAAACGCGTAGAGCCTATTCTCCAGTTAATTCCTGTGATATGAGGAGTTTACTCATCATATTTTTTGATAATAAAATATTTTGTCTGGTGGGAGTAGTCTTACACCGTTTGTTATTTATTTTTTGCTTTAATTATGCGAGTTTTTTTAATATATGACGTTATATTTTACAAATGATAGAATATTAAAATTACTTTTGTTGGAGAAAGTCTTGCTATTTATTTTTTTATATATAAATAAATATTTCTTATGGTGAGAAAATTCTCCCACTTTATTAGCTATTTATTTCTAATTTTAATTTTACAAATTTTATGATAAATTTTTAACATTATTTTTTATAAATTTAAAAAATATTTTCTTCAGGTAGCGAAAGTCTCATTATCATTTTTCTTTTATAATAAAATTTTGTTTCTGTTGGGGGAAGTCTCCCCCTCGCTGTGTCGCCGCGAAGCGTCCCGCCCTAGCGGGATAACCCGTAGCTTTTGCTACGGGATGCATGAGGATAGGTTTTTATTAGTTGAAAAAATTAATTTTTATTTTTAAATATTAAAAAAATACCTCTTACATTTAAAACAAAAAAATTAAAAAATTGAATAATAATTCTATTGCATAATTTGGGTTTATTTATTTTTCTGATGATTGTTCCAGTTCTTTAATTTTTCTTTCTATGGCATTACCAACTTTTTGCCATAGTTCTTTTGTTTTAATAGGTTGATCCTTCCTTAATTTAAAAGCCTTAATGGCTTGTTCAATTTCTGAATCAATAAGCTTTTTAGTAAAACCATAATGAATTTGAAAGTATTCACATAATTCTTGTTTGGTATGCCATTTAAAAGAATCTGATCGTCTATTTTTTATATTTTCTTGCATAATAAAATACCCCTGTTTTGATTTCGTTAAAAGATACGATTAATCTAAAAGTCTTACACATTAGATGAAACAACCAAGGTATTAAAGTTTAATTTTGATTTTATTTTATCATAATCTTTTTTTGATTCTATTATACCAAAAATACATGAACCAGATCCACTTAAAATAGCGTTCATGCATCCTGCTTTTAGTAACATATCTTTTATTCTTTTTAGTTTATCATTTTGATATAATACAAACATTTCAAAATCATTATGCATTAATTGAATTACTTCGTCAAAATTATTTTCAGAGAAGGCATTACGCATAAGCAGAGTCTTATTAATATTTTTTCCTACCTTAGAATAATCTATGTTTTTATATGCTTCTTTTGTTGATATGCCAAAATCTGGTATAGCAAGAACAATATTAAAAGACAGAGACGATTCTATTGGTTCTAACAATTCTCCAGCTTCTGTATCAAAAGCAGTATTTCCTATAAAATAAAAAGGAACATCCATTCCAATGTTTCTGGATAATTCAATCATTTTTTCTTTTGTAAGATTGAGCCCCCAAAATTCATTTAATAGTAAAAACATTGTTGCCGCATTTGCGCTTCCACCTGCAAGTCCGCCCATCACGGGAATATTTTTATTAATTTCTATAAGAACATTTTGAGAAATGTTAAAATTATTTTTTATTAACTCTACAACTTTCCAACATATATTATGTGAATCGTTTGGGACAAGAGGATGGGAACATTGGATTTTAATTTCTTTTGATTCTGATATAGATATAATATCATATAAATTGATTTTATGTTTAATTGTAGAAAGCCTGTGAAAATTGGCATATTTCCCTTCTTTTATTTTTTCTAATATATCAAGAGCAAAAGTAACACGTGTATATGATTTGGCTGTAAGCTTTTTCATTATTATCAAAATATATTATTTACATATTACCATCATTTATCTTTTAAAACATGAATGAAATAGAAAGAAGACGTTATCCACGAATAAATTTATCTCATGTTACAGTAGAGGTATATACTTCTTTGGGAGAACTTTTGGAACCTGAATTGTGTTTTGTAATAAATGTAAGTGAAAATGGTATGCTTTTTAAATCCGAAAGTAAAAACATAAATTACAATGCAGGAATGTTATTAAGACTAACATTTGGTTTGCCAGAAAGCAATTTAATAATAAGAACAGATGCAACTGTAATTCACACAAGAGCTACCGAATTATCACAATATGTTGGTGTCCAATTTAAGAATTTAGGTTTAGCAGAAACAAAATTTTTAAGAGATTATGTAGAAAAAAAGCTGAAAGAAGAAACAAAATAAGAAGGAAATAATATTAGCAATTATTTTTTATTTTCTTAAATAGATATTAGATGAATTAACCAAAATAAAAGAAAAGAACCTTACCTTAAAAAATCTTATTAATAAAATTTCTTTTTTAAAAATACAAATAAAACAACAAATATATATTTAACCTAAAATCAAACTTTCTAAAATAAGGAACTTTATTTAATAATATTATTTTTAAATTTAGATTAAAAATTTAATAAAGTTAAAATCTTTTATTTATCCAATCACAATTAATACAACTGATTTTTTTAAAAAAATAAGTTTTTTACGAAAAATATATATATATTTTATAGATACAGGGGGGATGGTAGTTATTTTTGTTATTTCTTCAAGTCTTTAATAGCTTTTCATACCCCCAAGATACAGTTAAAAATGAAAAATTTAAATATTAAAATAAAAATTAAATTTTATTTAATCGTTAAATTCTTTTAAGGGAGGGGTTGTATGTTTAATAAAAAATTAATTTTTTTGTCTTTTATTTGTTTATTGTTTGTTTGGTTATGTTATTCAGAAACATATACAGGTGAACCTAGCAACAGAGTGAAAATTAACCTTGGTGAAACGCCATGGAAATTTTACAAAGGAAATATTGCAAATGGACAAAGCCCCACATTAAATGATGCTTCATGGAAAGATGTTGGAATACCTCATTCTTGGAATGATACAGATACTTATATAAATCAAAAAAGTGGTGGTGGTGATGGTTCTATGTTTGGAGGGCCATGCTGGTACAGAAAACATTTTACAATAGACAGTAAATATGCAGGAAGAAAAATATTTATTGAAGTAGAAGGGGCACACGTTGGATGTCAGGTTTATGTTAATGGAACATTTATTCCAGGAAACAGTGCTGTTAATCCTCAGGCAACTCATGTTATTGGTTTTATGGGCTTTATTATGGACGTAACAAATTTAGTTAAAATTGGCGGAGAAGATAATGTTTTAGCAATTTTGGTCTCAAAAAATGGTGGATTTTATAGTGATCCGGGTTTTTCTCTGGCATTTAGATTTGGTCAGGGGACAGCAGGTCTTTTTAGACCCGTATGGATGCATATAACAGATAAAGTGTATATACCAGAGAATGTTTATTCTGTTGTAAACAAATGGGGAACCTATGTTGCAACAACATCGGCTTCTGATGCTTCTGCAACTGTTAGAGTTCAAACAAATGTTTATAACGAAGGAACAAGTGCTGCGAGTGTAAGTTTAACAACAAAAATTGTAGAAGAAATTACAAATAATGTTGTATGGACAGGAACAGCAACTCAAACAATAAATGCAGGTTCTAATTATGTTTTTGATCAAACAGCAACAATTGCAAATCCTAAACTATGGTATCCAAATAATTCTACATACGGCAAACCAAATATGCATAAAGTGTATCATATTGTAAAGGTTGGTGGAACAACAGTAGATCTGTTTGTGAGTCCGCTTGGCATTAGAACTATTACATGGGACAATAATTTTCCATATATAAATGGGAAAAAACATTTGCTTTTTGGTGCTTCTGCAAGATATGATTATCCTGCTTTAGCAACAGCTTTACCGCCAGAAATTGAATGGCGAGATGCATTGCTTCTTACAAGATGTGGAGGTAGTTTATGGCGACCTGGCCATTCATCATGCAGCAAAGAATTTGTTAATGCGTGTGATGCTTTTGGGATCTTTTTAATTCAGCCCAGCGGTGAAGGTGAAGGCGCTTTTGCAACTTATGCTAATCCACCTGCTGCAAGAGTAACTCTAAAAGCCGAATTACATAGAGACATGATTATAAGAGACCGAAATAATCCTTCTATTTTAGCATGGGAAGCAAGTAATGGAGATATAGACCCGGCAATTGCAGATCAAATGAGAAATATAATAAAAGAATGGGACAATATTACACCGAGGGCCCAGTCGGTAAGAGGTGGTCCTCAATTCGCTCCGGGTGATCTTATATCCTGCACTGTTACTGGATGCGAAATTGGACTTAAAAATGGACATCCATTATGTCCTGCATGGGGAGCAGAAGCTTGGGGAAGGCATGGCGCAAGATTTGCGTATGATAACGAAATAGAATTTGCAGCAGAATTTTTACAAAACTGGAGGAAAAGTGTTCAGGCGAATTGTTTTGGATTATGTCAGTGGTATCTTGCAGAAACGCCGGGTGAAGACTCGCCACTTTTAGGTGTAAGTGGTGATTCTAGGTCTTTTGGTTGTTCTATGATGGATTTTAACAGAATTCCAAAAATGCTTTACAAAATGTATGCTGCCTGTTGGATTCCTTATTCTATCAAGCCCGTAGTTTATCTGGCTCATCACTGGAATAGATCTGGAACTGTTAGGGTAAATGCATGGAGCAATTGTCCGTCTGTAAGATTAAGGTTAAATGGACAAGACCTTGGCACAAAAACACCCAATCCATGGACAGGAACAGGAAATGATATGACAAATACCTCAACTCAGCTTCCTTTCCAGTGCTGGTGGGATAATGTTACATGGCAAGCAGGTACATTGCGCGCAGAAGGACTTGATGCAAACGGCAATGTTGTTTGCTTTGATGAAAAGAAAACTGCTGGAGCACCTGCAAGAATAGTTTTAACAGTAGATTCTCATGTTGTAAAGCCAAATGGTGAAGTATTTCAATTTCGGGCAAATGGAACAGATGCAGCCACAATTCTTGCAACAATTGTAGATGCTGATGGTAACTGGTGCCCAACTGCTACTAATATTGTAACTTTTAGTGTTTCTGGACCCGGAAATTACAGAGGGGGAACCGACCAAATGGTTACTGCGGGTCAGCCACTTGGGTATCATGCACCACTGGATCCAAATCTTTCTGCAGAAGGTGGTATGTGCAAGGTTGCGGTAAGAACCACATTTACACCAGGAACAGTAACAGTAACCGCAACTTCTCCAGGACTTGCTTCTGGAAGCACATCTTTTACTGTTGTACCATTGCCATCAACAACCGTAAGGAAACCTATAGTAGACAAGCAAAATAATAGTTTCACCAATAATATTTATTTATCTGGAAATATTCTTTATTACTATATTGGAAAGCCATCAAAAATTTCTGTAAAAATTATAAATGCAAATGGAAAAATTTTACAGACAATTGTTAATAACACACAGGAATCTGGATGGCACCAGATAAATCTATTAAATAAAAATTCTATTACAAAATCAAAAGGAAGAGGAGTTTATTTTGTTGAAATTGGTATAAACGGTAGAGAATATAAATCAATTAAAAAGATATTAACATTGTAAAAAAATAATTTTTAAAAAATATAAGAGGCATCTTAATAATAATGATGCCTCTTAAAACCTAATAAACAAGAAATTAAAAAGAAAAGGGGGAGTTAATGAATAAAAAAATTTTATTTTTAATGGGGATGTTTATTTTTTTTGTAACATGGATATGCCAGGCAGAAACTTATGTTGGTGAACCCAGTAACAGAGTAAAAATAAATTTAGGTGCAACACCATGGAAATTTACAAAATCAGATCCTGCAAATGCTCAAAATCCTACGTTTAACGATGCAGCTTGGCAGACTGTTGGTATTCCTCATACATGGGGAGATACACTTTCATTTTTAAATAGTGCGGCTGGAGGGCCAGGCCCGGGTTATGATGCTATTACATGGTATAGAAAAAAATTTATATTAGATAATTCTTACGCAGGAAGAAAAGTATTTATTGAATTTGAAGGTGCCGGAATAGGGGCTGCGGTTTATATTAACGGAACTTTTATAAAAGGTAATAGTGCTTTTAATACGAACGCAACACATGTTATAGCATTTATTCCTTTTATTGTTGATATTACTCCTTATGTTAAATTTGGTGGAGATACAAATGTTCTTGCTGTAAAGGTAAGTTCTGCGGGACAGATATATCAGGATCCGGGTATTTGCGTTGCTTTTAAATATGGTATGGGATGTAATGGACTTTTTAGACCCGTATGGATGCACATTACAGATAAAGTATATATTCCAGCAAATGTGTATTCTGTTGTAAATAACTGGGGAACCTATGTTGCAACTGTATCTGCATCCGATGCATCGGCAGAGATAAAAATTCTTACTCATGTTAAAAATGAAAACAGCTCACCACAAACCGTTACTCTTACAACAAAAATTGTTGATGCCAAAACCAAAACAGTTGTATGGAGTGGAGATGCTACACAAACTATTCCTGCAGATTCTGCTTATGTTTTTGATCAGACTGCAACAGTTACAAATCCAAAGTTATGGTATCCTAACAACAGTATTTATGGTAAACCAAACATGCATAGGGTTTATCATATAGTAAAGGTTGCAGGCAAAACTGTTGATGTTTTTGAAAGCCCTTTAGGAATTAGGGTGATTACCTGGAATAATGATTTCCCTGTTATAAATGGCAAACCACATTATTTATGGGGTGGAGCTTCCCGTTACGATTATCCTGCATTAGGTTGTGCCGTTCCAGAAGAAGTTCAATGGCGCGACGTTAAATATATGGCAGATTGTGGAGGCAATTTATGGAGACCCGGTCATGCTACTCATAGCGCAGAACTTACAGCAGCATGCGATGCTTATGGTGTCATGTTGATTCAGCCAAGCGGTGATATAGAAGGGAATCTGGCAACAGCTCAATTAACAGATTACAAAAGAGGACTAAAAAAAGAACTGCATCGCGATATGGTTATTAGAGATAGAAATAATCCATCTATTCTTGCGTGGGAAGTTAGCAATGGACCAATAGATCCAGATCTTGCAAAAGAATGCAGACAAATAGATAGCACGTGGGATCCAGTTCATACACGTGCTATGTCTGATAGAGGCTATTGGCTGGCAGTACCATCTTTTCAGGCGGGTGTTGTGAGCATTATTTCTTGTTCTTATACTGGATGCGAAATAGCATTTCATCAACAATATCCAATGATTCCATCGTGGGGGGCAGAAGCTTGGAGTGGAAGCAGGACATTAAGAGCAAATTATGATAACGAAATTACCTATGCTACAGAATATGTAAGAAACTGGAAGAACAGTAAAAGAGCAAAATGCTTTGGACTTGTGCAATGGTATTTGGCAGAAACGCCAGGTGAAGAAGGAATAGGAAGATCTTTTGGCACGTCTATGATGGATTGGAGCAGAATTCCCAAGATGCTTTATTATATTTATCAGGCATGCTGGACAAATTATTCTGTAAAGCCGGTAGTTAAGCTAGCCCATCACTGGAATAGGTCTGGCAATGTAACTGTAAATGCATTTAGCAATTGCCCCAAAGTTAGATTATTAATAAATGGAACAAGTCAAGGAGAAAAAGTGCCTTTTCCTGATTCATCAAGCGATGCTATGCTTCCACGTCAGTGTCAATGGAATGTTACCTGGCAGGCAGGTACATTACGTGCAGAGGGGCTTGATGCAAATGGAAATGTTGTATGCTTTGATGAGATAAAAACAGCTGGTTCTCCTGCACGTGTGGTTTTAACTGTTGACGCACCAATTGTAAGACCCGATAATGGTGATACTTTTAAGATATATGCAAATGGATCGGATGCTGCCACAATTCTTGCCACTGTTGTTGATGAAAATGGTAATTGGTGTCCAACTGCAAACAACAATATTACATTTAGTGTTACGGGTCCTGGTAATTATCGCGGTGGAGCCGATAACAATACTACAGGTGGCCAGAGTCAGTTTTATCATTCTCCCGGAGATAAGGAACTTACAGCAGAGGGAGGTAAATGCAGAATAGCAGTAAGATCTACATTTACGCCGGGTGTTGTAACAGTTTCTGCATCTGCAAGCGGACTTTCTGGTTCATCGGTAAGCTTTACTACTTATCCTGTTCCAAATGGCGGGGTAATGACAACTGTAGGAAAACAAACATTCTTGAACTATGAGGCTCTTTCTGCTAAGATATTTAATACATCAAAGGGTGTAAGATATTTTTTAAATAGAACAGCCGATATTTCTATTAATGTTTTTGATGCAACTGGAAGATGTATACTTAATTTTTCTAACATTCGTGCTTCTGAGGGATGGCATACTTTGGCTATTTGCAATCCTAATTTATCAAATGTTAAGGGAAAGGGTGTTTATGTTGTTAAGATATCTTCTAATGATGGATATAGGCTAATGAGAAAAGTAGTTGTTATGCATTGAATTTTGATAAAAGGTTGATGTTATAATTTTTTACAAGATAAAAGGTGTCTTGTTTATTTAAACAATAAAAAGACACCTTTTTTTATTTATTATTAAAAAAATAAAAATCTAATTCTATTATTTAATAATTGACAAATAATAAATAGCAATATAAATAAATTCATTTTTATTGAGAGAAGCCTCCAAATAATTTTTCTTTTATAAAAAAATATTTCATCTGTTAGGGGAAGTCCCCCTTTTTAGCTATATATTTCTCATTTCAATTTTACAAATTTATTGATAAAGTTTTAACATTATACTTTTATAAATTAAAAAATATTTTTTCTTTTGTTGTGCAAAGTATTTCCATTTCAATTTTTAAATATAAAATAAATTTTATTTTTGTTGGGGGAAG
>Ga0123519_10011644_pt1 | contig 12933 bp, 9 predicted proteins | sample YelNatPaOPRAMG02_FD_87396 | JGI IMG/M metagenome (GOLD analysis project Ga0123519, IMG submission 87396) | Hot spring microbial communities from Yellowstone National Park - Yellowstone National Park OP-RAMG-02 (version 2) | ecosystem: Environmental > Aquatic > Thermal springs > Hot (42-90C) ...
ATTACCGTGAAACCCTTTGCCCTCCTGTTCTCCAGATATCTCTCCGTTTCTTTTTTATCGAGCCTGTGAAACAGTTCCCATGCAGTATCGCCGAGATAGAAGAATGGTGTTCCGTCTGCGTGGATAATAAATCTTTTGTTGTCTGATATTATCAGTTTCCCGTGGGTTAGGTCAACAGAAGGGCCTTTCCAACGATAGGTCTGAGCTTCAGCAGATGCTGAAAGAATAAGCAGTAAAAGAATCACCGGGAGATGTTTCATTTTTCATAATTTATTGTTATTCATACCTCTTTCTGAAAATCAGTCAGAGGTTTTATCATGAAATATTTTGTGAATTCGGATTAAGAGATTCTGGCATAAACTATCAGGGCAAGGCCAATCAGGTAGCATACAAACATAAGAGTAAGCAGGGTTCCCGTTCCTTTCGGTGCGTCTCTGAATTCTTTCCAGACAAAAATACCCCAGAGAGCTGCCACTACTGGAGCTGCATTACTCAATCCGTATGATATAGCCGGACTTGCCGCATTTGCAGCCATAAAGCTTACGGAATTGCCGAGGCACCATATTGCTCCGCCGAGCAAACCTAGAAGATGAATGCGGGAAGAGCCTTTAAGCCATTCGTTCATGGTGACAGGCCTCCCTTCTACTGGTTTTGCCATAAATACCGGATTAATAATAGCGGTACTTAAAAGCGCGCCAAAAGAAAAGAATACAACAGCTGTATAAGAGGTGATTTTGCCGGCACCGGCAGATGAGAAGTCGGTAGCAAGGGATGATGCCACAAAACGGTAGAAGAAAGCTATACAGATACCGGCAAGGAATGCAAGAAAAATTCCTTTGAAAGATGGTTTTTTCTGATGCTGTGCCAGTTTTCGGTACGACTGCATACTTAGCAATATTGCCGCAATAATTACTACGGTTCCTCCGAACAGCAGGTAAGGATTGCCTTCAGGCCGGCCAAGGTAGTTGATAAGTATGCCAAGGGTCCAGCCTATGCCACCTCCTATCGGGAAAGCCACCGACATGCCTGCAACCGATATAGACGCCACAAGAAGCAATGTGCCAATATTCCAGATAAAGCCTCCAAGCGCTGCTGAAAGCAGGTTTTTAGCATCAGCCTGTGCCAGGTCAGGAAGAAAACTCCTACCCTGGTTGCCGAAACTGCCAAAGGTGAAAGCCATCAGGATGGCAAAAATCACAATTCCGATAGTAAAGTCCCAGTAATATAGTTCAAAGCGCCATTCAGTGCCTATAAGGTTACGGGTGTTCTGCCACGAACCCCAGCAAATCATCGCCATAACACATAGAGCAACTGCAAGAGTATAGTTCTGTACAAGTATCATGCTGCTGTGTTTTTATTCTATAAACTTAAAAAAAATCTTAATATTTAAACTGCCTACAAAAAATTAATGTTTCAGGAAGAAAAATTGCTGAAGCATTACAGGTTTTTATCAGTAGTTTCAGGAATGAATATTATAAAGAATTATATTTGAAACAAGTTTTATTGCTTGTTAAAAGGTTTTTATTTGAACAAAATAGAACGAATGAGGAATGAAACTTAACTTACTTCTCTTAGGAGCCGGTGGATTTATTATTATCCCTTCATGTACCGGTGTTCGCGACTTACCGGAAAAACCAAATATAGTTTTTATTCTTGCCGATGATCTCGGATATGGAGATATTAGCAGTCTCAACCCGGAGTCGAAAATAAGAACACCAAACATTGACCGGATAGCCAGCTCCGGTGTAACTTTTACCGACGCTCATTCCTCTTCCGCTGTCAGTACGCCTACACGATATGGTTTGCTTACCGGGAGATATAACTGGCGTAGTGAACTTAAAAGCGGTGTACTTAACGGATATTCCCGTGCTCTGATTCGTCCCGACCGTAAAACTTTACCGGCAATGCTTAAAGAGAAGGGCTATACTACAGCCTGCTGAATGATTTCATGGCAACATTTGCAGCAATACTAAATTATAATCTTAAGGACAATGAAGCCGAGGATAGTTATAATCTTCTTCCGGCAATTTTGAATCCCGGATATAAAAAGGTTATACGGGAGGCAACAGTACACCATTCCATAGACGGCAGTTTTGCTATAAGGAAAGGAGACTTGAAACTGTTGCTTGCACCGGGATCAGGGGGATGGAGTTATCCTCGTCCGGGGAAAGAAGATAAAGGTTTACCTCCGGTGCAGCTATACAACATTAAAGAAGACCCCTCCGAAAAGGTTAACCTTCAGGACCGATATCCGGAAATTGTAAACGAATTAAGAAATTTACTTCTGAAATATATCAAAGAGGGTCGCAGTACCCCTGGAGCTATTCAAAAAAACGACGGTGAACTACCTGACCTGGTGAGATTCCTGGAATAAAAAAATGAACATTATGAAACCAATGCTGATTGGTAATTAGCTTCCATTAATTAAATTTGTTAAAAATTCGAAAAGATATGAGAAACAACTTTAAAGTTATCACATTATTGCTTCTGGGGCTGGTTGCTTCATGCAAGGAAAAACCGGCTACTGATCCTATGAAAATTTATTCGGAAATTGACCTTAAGGCTTCTCCGAATACTCTTACAAAGAAAGAGGCCGACAAAGGCTGGCAGTTATTATTCGACGGTAAAACAACAAACGGGTGGAGGGGTTATAACATGAAAGAGTTTCCGGATTGCTGGGCAATTGAAGATGGGGCTCTTACAATGAATACCACAGGTGGAGCAGAAAGCCAGGATATTATAACGACCCACAAATACAGGAACTTTGCACTAAGCCTTGAATATAAACTTACCCGGGCTGCCAACAGCGGAATAATGTATCAGGTGGAAGAAGACACCATTTATAAATTTCCGTACGAGACCGGTCCGGAGTTTCAGGTAATTGACAGTGACGGCTGGCCTGAACCTCTTGAAGACTGGCAGTTAAACGGGGCTAATTATGCGATGTATCCTCCGCGGGTAAAGCCATATAAACCTGTTGGTGAGTGGAATCATGCAATGCTGATTGTAAACGGTAACAAAGTGACGCAGATACTTAACGGAGAAATTGTTGTGGAGTACGAAAAATACTCCGATGAATGGAACAAACTTCGCAACAGTGGCAAATGGACAAATTTCCCCGACTGGGGCAAGTTCGATGAGGGTTACATTGCTTTACAAAACCACGGCACAAAAGTCTGGTACAGAAATATAAAGCTTAAGGAACTTGATTGAACTGTAAATCAACCTTGCGCCATATACTTATTCCTTCATCCAACCTTCAATAAAATTGAGGGAATATGGCTGAAGGGGAATTATTTTTTCTGAATTAAAGACTTTTTCATGTTTTATCCCTGTCCAGCGGCAATCGCATACGGCTTCTTTTACCGTTGAACTGTTAAGTGGCCTCAGGCGGAACATGCCTGTCAACCCTTCGAGTTTAACATTCAGCTCGGAATCAGTATAATTTATCAGTACCAGCCTTGCTTCGCCGTTGCCTGTCATTGAAAGACAATCGGCACGGAGAGGTGCAGAGCTGGTACACCTTATTATATTAAAGTCGTTGTGCATGAGTATATATCTGAAGAGATGAAATACGGGGAAAATCATTTCTTTTACCGAGGGGAAAAACTCGGGCCATAAAGGTTCATTTTCTCCCTGTATGATTCCCCTTTCTCCAACGGTTTCAAAATATGTAATACTGTCAGGGTCTGCTTCGCAAAGATACTTCAGGCTGCCGGCGGTCCAGCAGGCTCCGAATAATGTCATTTGCCGCGGATCGACCTGAGGAGGAATACCATCCCCGTTCCAGGGAAGTTCAATAAATGAAATTCCTGCATTAAACCTTTTCTTTAATGTTACGGGTGAGACAATCACTCCTTTCTTGCCTGCAAAACTTTTTGCACTTCTGACAGTATATTCCTGACCTTTCAGATTTTCTATCAGAGAAGTATCGTCCGATGCATGTTCCTGGGGATGAATTGAATAAGTAATATAGTCGTTTCCTGTGTCACCCGGTCTGTTGCGGTTTAGCTGGGCAAAGTTTGCATTTGTTCCTGTTGCTGTTCTGATGCCTGGATTCTTTTCCTGCAGTATGGTAATTACTCCTTTTGCAATATCATCGGGCATTACCGGCATATCGCGGTGAAACAAAAGTATCCTTGCAATGTCAGGTTTTCTCGACTCAAGCCATTCAGCAAACATCTGCGTCTGCTTGTTTATGTCACCTGCAAAAAAAAGTGCAACCTCAAGTGGCCATCCGAGTTCTATTGATTCATTCAATGATAGGTCGGCCGTAACAGGCCAGTCGGACGAAAAAAGATGGATATCGGTGCGATAATGACTGAACCCTGCAGCACGCAAAATTTTAATCTCCTTTAAAGTAAGCATTCTGCCTGAAGAAGAACGGCATATACCTATTGAAGGAAAAGTAAAGGATTCCTCCGGAAGAAGCTGAATATGAATAATATCATCTTTCAATTCCGATGTTTCCTGAACCCCTGAGGCATTGAAAACTACCTTCTGGTAAATTTTTGTTCCTTTTTCAACTTTAACGGGGTAGGGCAAGGAAAGCGGTGTTGAATAGGTTTTGTAAGAATTGTCTGTCCAGTTTCGCTGGTCTTCAGTTTCAAATATGTCTCCTTCGAACTGCAGCCGGCATGTAATTCCTTTGTTTAACCACTTCATTGATTTAATATCTCTGAAAATCTGATGAGGACTGATGTCTTCAGGGAAAACCGACTGTTCAATTGTGCCGTCATGGTGTTCAATAAGACAATTCTGACCGGCATAAGGTTCTATCGGGTGCAGAATACAAAATCCTATACGGTTCTTTTCAAATGTTTCGAGTGCTTCCCCGTTCATTGTTAAAATAAGCGTATTGTCCTCGTGTCCTTCAATAAGGTATTCAGCTTCGAATTTAATCATGCCGAATTCGTAGAGGCATTTTATTCTCACGGCAAATGAGTTCTCCAGCCGGTTGATTTTTTCTTCAATTATACGGGGAATTACAGTTTCCCAGTTCCTGTCCCTCACGGCAGGATACATCATCCTCAGCAATTCATTCTGCCCTGCTGAGATATATCTCAAAGATCCCCGGTCATATAACATTGAAAGCCTTCCTGCTTTAAACAGAGTTTTCATTTTTTAAATTACTGGAGAATTAAATTTATGTCCTGAATATTTTTTTGTGCCATGAAAAAACAAAGGGTGATTAATTTTTGGACCACATCCTTGCTGTTTGCAGATTTATATGAATTTTTTGTTGTATCAAAAAAAATGTAAATATTCACATAAAAATAGCAAATTATTTTAAAAAAATTTCAAGCCATGAAATCTTCATCTGGAAATTTTTCCCCTCTTAAAGGATTTTTTGCGGTCTTTTTAATAATAATGGCTCTCATTCTGGCGCAATTATCATTCAGGAAGAAATCTGCACAGTTGTTTCAGGTTCAGGATACCGTTTTGCTCAGTGATACAATACAGTATCATCCGGTAAGGATAAATAAATCTGATGGGTCCATTCTTCCATGGTTTTCAGCCAATAGAGGGGAATCATACGACACTGTTATATTGCTGGTATGGAATTTCTGGAAGCAGATGGAGACTGATTCGAACGGGCTGAAATATTACATGAATCACCAGGTATGGAGCCCGCGGCATGATATGAGGGGGCTGGGAGGTGATCAGATCAATATGGCCCTTTCGTCGTGGGCGTTGCTTTATGCTTATACTGGTGACCCTGAAGTAATTGAAAATACGAGATATATGGCTGACACATATCTTGAGAGGTCTCTTTCCGGCCCGGATGATAAATGGCCATATATTCCGTATCCATACAATACTGAAGTACATTCTGGAATTTACGACGGTGATATGATAAACGGAAAAGGATTTACACAGCCGGACAAAGCAGGCTCATTTGGCTACGAACTGGTTAACCTCTATAAAATAACCGGAGAGGTCAGATACCTTGAGGCTGCAAAAAAAATTGCCATGACACTCTCAGGTAAAATAACAGAAGGAGACAGCCTGCACTCGCCGCTTCCTTTCAGGGTGAACGCAAAAACAGGGGAAATTGCTCCTCTTCTTGAGAGGAGAATCTCCGGCAGGAGGGTCGGGGAGGCATGTTATACAACAAACTGGACTGGCACCATGCAGTTATTTGAAGAACTTGCAAAACTTGATACCGCCAGCAGGGAAATTTACATGAAAGGCTTTTCCTCAATTCTTGAATGGATGAAAAAGTATCCTCTGAAAACGAATAAATGGGGGCCATTTTTTGAAGATGTTCCGGGATGGAGTGATACTCAGACCAATGCCATCAGTTTTGCAATGTTTATATTGCAGCACAGGGATCTCTTTCCATCCTGGAAAGAAGATGTCAGACGCATAATTGACTGGACTTACAGGGAACTGGGCAATCATGAATATGAGAAATACGGGGTTACGGTAATGAACGAGCAGACAGCCTACAGGGTGCCGGGTAACAGCCATTCGTCACGGCAGGCTTCAGTGGAGCTTATGTATGCTAAACTTTCGGGAGATACATCATATGTGAGAAATGCCGTAAGAACTCTCAACTGGGCTACCTATACAGTGGCATCCGACGGGCGCAACCGGTATATACGCGATGATATATGGCTTACAGATGGTTACGGGGATTATGTCAGACATTACATACGGTCAATGGGTGCTTTGCCTGAACTTGCTCCTGCTTCAAAAAACCGCTTTTTGAAAACATCTTCGGTGGTAACATTTATTAAATATTCCCCGTCAGAAATATATTACAGTACTTATGACGAGGCAACGGATATTTTAAGACTGAAGAAAAAGCCCCGTTCAGTAATATGTGATGGAGTAAAACTGAAAGAGAGAACTGATGAAACCCCTGAAAGCTATTCGTGGAGGGCACTGGAAACAGGAGGAGTACTTGTTGTTAGACATAAAGGTAAAAATGTCGAAATAAGACTCTGAGGACAAATTATATTTCAATGAAAAGATTTAATTTTAAATGATTTTAAGAACAGATTCATAAAATCTTACTAATAACAAAAAGGAGGACAATATGAAACTCGGATTTGTAAGCGCCATTTTACCTGAGATTCCGCTTGAGGAACTTGTTGATTATGCTGCTGAACTCGGCTATAAATGCATTGAAGTATGCTGCTGGCCTGCAGGAAAGGCTGAAAGGCGTTATGCCGGAGTCACACACATTGACGTTGATACACTCGATCCCAGCCGTTCCTCGGAGATAAGAGAATTTTTCAGCAGTAAGAAAGTGGAAATTTCCGGACTTGGATATTACCCCAATCCGCTTGATCCTGATCCTGAAAAGAGGGCTTTCTATATTGCTCATATTAAAAAGGTTATTGACGCTGCCGCACTTCTTGGCGTAAACAGGATGAATACCTTTATCGGAAGGGACAAGACAAAGAATATTGAGGAAAACTTTGAGATGTTCCGGCAGGTATGGCCTGGTATTATAAGATATGCTGAAGAAAAAGGCGTGAAGATAGGCATTGAAAACTGTCCGATGATTTTCACCTACGACGAATGGCCGGGTGGATGTAATCTGGCCACCACTCCTGTAATCTGGCGCAGGATGTTTTCGGAAATAAAGAGCGACTTTTTCGGTCTTAATTTTGACCCATCGCATCTGCTGTGGCAGCAGATGGATTACATAAAACCGTTGTATGAATTCAGAGACAAGATTTTTCATATTCATTTGAAGGATGCCAGGCTGCATCGCGACAGGCTTGATGAGGTAGGGATAATGGCTACTCCGCTTCAGTTTCATACGCCAAAGCTTCCTGGACTCGGCGATATCAACTGGGCAAAATTTATTTCAACGCTCTATGAAACAGGTTATAACGGACCGGTATGTGTTGAAGTTGAAGACAGAGCCTTTGAGGGTTCGCTGGAAGACCGCAAAAAATCGCTTGCATTATGCAAAAAGTATCTTGAACAATATATAATATAAGACGGTTTTTGTTTTACAATTGTCAACATGGTGTAAAAATGAAAGTAAAAAGCGGAATGAAACGCCGTGAATTTGTCAAAACCACATTTATAGCAGCGGCGGCAACAGCAGTGGTTCCCGGAATTCTTACGGGATGTACCCGTAAGGCGGAACCTATGAAACGCGTACTTGGACGCACAGGTTTTGCAGCCACTACACTGGGCCTGGGCGGACAGGCCTCACTCCAGTGGACACCGGAAGGCGTTGATCCGGTTAAGATAATTCTAAAGGCATTTGACCTCGGAATTAACTATTTTGACACATCCAACCTTTACGGGCCAAGCCAGCTGAATTTCGGTAAAGCTTTCCGTATAAAGCATCTTATCCCGGGAGAACCCGGTTATGATGAAAATCTGAGGAAGTCTATTTTTCTCACCACAAAGACACATCTTCGCTACGCAAAGGGAGGTGACGATGTGCCAGGAGTATCGAACTGGACGAACGGAGAACCGGGCAGCAAGACTGTGGATGACCTGAAAAGGTCTCTTTCACAGATGTTCGGCGACGGACAGGGAAATTATCCTGAAGGAGCATATGTTGATATGGTTCTGTTCCATAACCTGAACAGGAGGGAGGAAGTTGATGCAATTTATGAAGGCATTGAAAATACCAGTCCCGATATGGAAAGAATCGGTGCTCTTGCAGCACTGCGGGATTACCGTGACGGTACCAACCTCACAGGGTTAAACCCGAAAAATGAAAAACTGTTGCGCCATATTGGTTTTTCCGGCCATTATGATCCTTCGGTCAATATGTATATGATACAGCGCGATAAGTACGATCTTCTGGATGCAATGCTTGTTGCAATAAATGCCAACGACAGGCTGATGTTCAACATGCAGAACAACGTCATTCCACTTGCTAAGGCAAAAAATATGGGTGTTATAGGAATGAAAGTCTTTGCCGATGGTGCTATGTACACAAAACCCGCACAGTGGTCAAGAAATCCTGAAGATGTGGTGATGACAGTCGGAGACAAAAACCTCCCGAGCAGACCACTGATACAGTATGCATTAACTACTCCCGGTGTTGACCTTGTAATAATCGGAATAGGTCATATAAGTGATAATGAAGAGGAGTGCCAGCTTGTGCAAAATCTCGCTGCTGCACAGATTCTACCCGGCGGACTGACGGAACAGGAACGTATTGAAATAGAAACAATGGCAGCCAGAGTCAAAGAAGGTAAGACAAATTATTTCCAGCTTCCTGCCAGGCCTCTTACAGCTCCTTCTGAGGTGAAAGTGAGTCAGGAACTTGCCGGTAATGCAAGGAAAATAACTGTTGGATGGAATACTGCATATGCAGCCGCATCACCGTTAAAAAAATATGAAGTTTTCAGAGACGGTGTAAAGGTACATGAACAGGATTTTAAGCCTCAACTGACAACAGAACTGTTCACCTGGTCGGAGACTATTGCTGATAAAGAGCAGCATTCATATGTGGTAAGAATAGTTGACGCCTCAGGTAATACAGCAGATTCAGAGGCTGCTGCTGTTGAAAAAGTGTAGCAATAAACTTCTGGCAAATAAGATTATATGCTTCCGGTTGTTAAACCGGATATGTAATTCCTTTTTTCGTAAAGCACCAGGCTGCTGGATTTCAAAATTGCGGTATTACCTCTGTTATTTAAAATTAAATCAATAAATAAATTGCATGTTCCCGCTGAAAGGGTTTAAAATTATCTTTTAATTTTATGGAGATAAAAGATAAAAATTAAACCAGGGACTAATCATAAAAAATTCAGCAAATGAAGAATTTTAAAATTTTATCGATTGTTTACGTTTTTACAATTCTTACGGTATTGCTTTTCGCATGCACCGGCAAACCTGCTGTACATCAGGAGCAGACTTTTACACCTTCCTTTACTTCCGATATTGAATCATTCAGACAGTATCGTTATCCAGAATGGTTCAGGGATGCCAAGTTCGGTATCTGGGCACACTGGGGCCCTCAGGCAGTGCCAAGGCAGGGCGACTGGTATGCCCGCAAACTTTATGAAGAGGGAGGTCCGGTTTATAAATATCATCTAGAACATTACGGTCATCCGTCAAAATTCGGATATAAGGATATCATTCCTCTCTGGAAAGCAGAGAGGTGGGATCCCGACAAACTTATGGCACTTTACAAAAGGGTTGGAGCAAGATATTTTGTAAGTATGGCAACCCATCACGACAACTTCTTTCTATGGAATTCAAAAATCCACAGATGGAATTCTGTGAATATGGGGCCGGGGAAAGATGTTGTCGGTTTATGGCAGGAGGCGGCAAGGAAATATGGATTGCGCTTTGGTGTCTCCGAACACCTTGGAGCCAGTTTTACATGGTTTCAGGTTAGCCATGGAGCAGATAAAACGGGACCGATGAAAGGAGTACCTTATGATGGGGCAAATCCTGAATATCAGGATCTCTATCATCCACCAGCTGCACCTGACGACAGAGGATGGCTGACAAAAGATACTGCCTATCACAGAAGATGGCTTGCCTGCATAACAGAACTTATTGATATGTACAAACCCGACCTGCTATATTCCGACAGTGAACTTCCCTTTGGCGAAACAGGCCGTAAAATGCTGGCACACTTTTATAATCAGGATATAGTTAAGAACAACGGAAAGCTTGAAGCTGTGTATACCTGCAAACACCTTGCTTCAGAAGGAAGGTGGGTAAGAGATATTGAGCGCGGGGCTATGGATACCATTAGTGTTGACCCCTGGCAGACTGATACATCTATCGGCGACTGGTATTACAGGACAGGTCAGAGATACATGACAGGTACACAGGTAATTCAGATGCTTGTTGATATTGTGAGCAAAAACGGGAACCTTCTTTTAAATGTGGTTCAGACCCCCGAAGGAGACCTCGAACAGGATGTTCTTGATATTCTTGAAGAGATAGCCGCATGGATTGCCGTCAACGGTGAAGCCATTTACGAAACACGCCCGTGGAAGGTTTACGGTGAAGGTCCTTCAACAAAAAAGCAGGAGAAAGGACGCTTCGGCGGCGTAAAAGATGTCAGGCCTTACCAGCAGAACGATATACGCTTTACATCAAAAGGCAATGTCCTTTATGCTTTTGTGATGGATACCCCTGCGGAAGATATTAAAATTTCATCCCTCGGGAAAAAGTCCGCGACTGCCATCAGGAAGATCAGGTCAATATCACTGCTTGGAAGTGATGAGAAAATAAAATGGAAACAGCAGGATGATGCACTTGTTATAGCATTGCCTTCAAAACTCCCTGCATGGAAAGTTGCAGTATTCAAAATAATGCTTTAAAGCCATGATAATACAACGCATTGTAAATCTGCTGTTTATAATTTTATTATGCAGATTGCCGGCTAACGGTCAAAAGATTTATCTGTCACTTTCGGGAGATGACAGTAATCCCGGGACTGCTGACAAGCCGCTTGCTTCTCTTACTGCAGCACGCGACAGGGTAAGAGAATTACGAAAAGCCGGAAAGATTTCAGGGCCGGTTGAGATTATTGCCCTGCCCGGTGAATATACTATGCTTCAGCCTCTGTATCTAACCAGTGAAGATTCAGGAAAAGAAAGTTCACCGCTGGTTTTCAGATCGGAACCCGGGGGTATGGCAATCTTTAAAGGGGGTCTGGAACTGAAAGGTTTCGAAAAGGTTAACGACAGACTCTGGAGATGTTTTGTTCCGCAGGTTGCATGGCATAATTTTTACTTTGAACAGCTTTATGTAAACGGTAAAAGGGCAATCAGGGCAAGAACCCCTGATGAAGGATTTCATTTTGTGAAAGGTGTTACGGAAACAGTTCTTGAAAAGGGCACCGGAAGGTCACCCGAACTGGCCGTGCAGAAAATCGCCATCGACACTGCCGATGCAAAATTTCTTAAGTCGTTTACCCCTGATGATTTCAGAGATGCTCTGATAGTTTTTTACCATAACTGGGATAATACCCGGAAACGTATTCTCGGATACAGTGACGAAACATTCTCAATTTACACTGCAGGTGAGGGTATGAAGCCGTGGAATCCCATAAACACCAAATCGAGGTATCTGATTGAAAATTGCAGGGCAGCACTCGATTCCCCCGGCGAATGGTTTCTTGACCGCACCGGCTATCTCTGGTATATTCCCCGCGAGGGCGAAACAATCGAAAATGCAACATTTACTGCACCGGTTCTTAATGAATTCATCGTTATTAAAGGAGAATCATCCGAAAAGCCTGTTTCGTATATCAGCTTCGAAAACCTCTCTTTTCGTTATTCCGGATACCTTACACCTGCTGACGGCAACGAACCTGCCCAGGCTGCTGCGCCAATCGGAGCCGTCATTACTGCTGACTTTGCTGAAAATATCTCATTCATCAACTGTGAAATAGCCCACACCGGCACCTATGCCTTCTGGTTCAGGCGGGCAGTGAATAACTGCCTTGTATCAAAATGTTATATGCACGACCTTGGCGCAGGAGGAGTCAAAATTGGCGAAACAACTATTCGTCCTTCTGTTAATGAAATAACAAATCACATTACGGTTGACAATAATATTATAACCGATGCAGGACATATCTTCCCCTGTGCAGTGGGAATAATAATATTTCATGCCAGCGATAACAGGCTTACCCATAATGAGATATCAAATCTGAGGTATTCCGGTTTTTCAGTGGGATGGGTATGGGGATATGCCTACAGTCCATCAAAAAGGAACCTGGTAGCTTACAATCATATTCATCATTTGGGGTGGGGTGAACTTTGCGACATGGGAGGAGTTTATACCCTGGGTGCATCGGAAGGCACGGTTGTGGCCAATAATGTTATCCACCATGTCTATTCCTTCGATTACGGAGGCTGGGGACTATATACCGATGAAGGATCATACGGTATAGTGATGGAGAACAACCTTGTTTATGCCTGCAAAAATTCAGGATTTCATCAGCATTACGGGAAAGAAAACATCATACGCAAT
>Ga0123519_10011649_pt1 | contig 12926 bp, 13 predicted proteins | sample YelNatPaOPRAMG02_FD_87396 | JGI IMG/M metagenome (GOLD analysis project Ga0123519, IMG submission 87396) | Hot spring microbial communities from Yellowstone National Park - Yellowstone National Park OP-RAMG-02 (version 2) | ecosystem: Environmental > Aquatic > Thermal springs > Hot (42-90C) ...
ATGAGGTGGCGGGCCTGCAGAGGGTTATCACCAACGGCCTGGTGGCTCTCGGCCAGCGCCGAAAGGCCGCGCCGGGCGGCCAGCCGGGCGGGCCGGAGGGCCCACCGGCATAAGTTACAGGACGTGCACAGGCGTCTCTTCCTTCTCGCGGGGCGGGAAGGAAGAGAGGGGATGGGCGCCATACCGCGGCCGGGCGACGGCGGCTGATCTGCCCCGCGAGGCCGGCGTACTTTCTTCGTGCGAGCTCTTTGACACCGGCCTGGCCGTTGTCTATAATCAAAACGCCAGCGGTCGAGGCGTGGCCCGGCCGCTGGCGTCTGTGAGGTGCGCCTCATGAAGTTTAACGTAGCGCAGTTGCTCAAAGAGCCGACCGGCTCGCGCCGTGAGTTCGAGCTCGACGAGGACATTCAGAACATCGATCACGACATCGAGCCAAGGGCGCCGCTGACCGGTAAAGTGCGCTTCACGCGCACCGCCAGCGGCATTCTGGCGACCGGAGGCCTGCATACCGTGGTGGAGATGGAGTGCCGGCGATGCCTGCGTTCCTTCACCACACCGGTTGACTTTGACCTGGAAGAGGAGTTCATCCCCTCGATCGACGTGACGACCGGTGCGGCATTGCCGACCGAAGGCATCGAGGAAGCACTCCTCATCGACGAAAAGCACATGCTCGACCTGACCGAGGTGGTCCGCCAATACCTGATCCTGTACCGTGAACAGTACCCCTTGTGCGATGAAGCCTGTGCCGGGCTGTGCCCGGTCTGTGGCAAGAACCTCAACGAAGGCCCCTGCGGTTGCCAGGATGCGCCGCAGGACCCGCGTTGGGCAGCGTTGCGCGAACTGCTCAAGCCAGACCACCCCGGCCCATCATCGTGACGGCCCGGCCATCGCCGGGCGAACGGTGCCGGGGTCCAACCATACGAACACGAAAGGATAATCCGCAACCATGGGTGCACTACCGAAACGCAAACTGTCGAAGGGGCGAACCGCCCGCCGGCGCAGCCATATGGCCCTGCAACCGGTCCATCTGGTCCCTTGCCCACAGTGCCACGCACTGCGCCGGCCGCATCACGTGTGCCCGAATTGTGGCACCTACCGGGGCAACCAGGTGCTCGAAGTCGAGGCAGGCAGCCGCGAAACGGCATAACCCACCCCAACTCGGTTCCGGTCGGGAGGCAGAATGCCCGGTCTCGCGCTGATTTTCCCAGGGCAGGGCTCGCAATATGTGGGCATGGGGAAGGACCTCTATGAGGCCTCGCCCGCGGCCCGCGCTGTGTTCGATGAAGCGGTCCGCGCCGGGCATGGTAGCCTGCTGCGGTTGATGTTCGAGGGCCCGGCTGCACAGTTGACCGAGACGGTCCACGCGCAGCCCGCGCTCTACGTCGCATCGCTGGCGTGTCACGCGGCGCTTTACGAGGCGTTGGGTGATGGCAGCGCAGCAGCCCGGCCAGCGTATCTGGCGGGCCACAGCCTCGGCGAGTACACCGCCTTGGCGGTGGCCGGGGCTTTCTCCCTCTCGGCTGGCCTGCAGCTCGTGTACGAGCGCGGCCAGGCCATGCGAGAGGCGGGCGAAGCCGCCCCGGGCATGATGGCGGCCGTGCTGGGCCTGCCGACCGAGATCGTCGCCTCTATCTGCGAAGAGGCGGCAGCGACCACGGGCGAGGTGGCGGTGGTTGCCAACGACAACGCACCCGGGCAGATTGTGGTCGCCGGCTCGCGCGCAGGCGTGCAGGCCGCAAGCGACCTGGCCCGGGCCAGGGGCGCGCGTCGTGTGGTGCCCCTGGCCGTCAGCATAGCCGCCCATTCGCCCCTCATGGAGCTGGCGCGTGCGCGCTTCCTGCCCGCCCTGCGCCGCACAGCCATTGGCTCGCCCCACACGCCGGTCATCGGCAACACCCAGGCGCAGCCACTGGCCAGCGCAGACGACGTTATCGCCGAACTCCAGGCTCAGCTCATCTCACCCGTGCGCTGGACCGCCACAATCCAGCGCATGATCGAGTTGGGCGTTTCGACTTTTGTCGAGGTAGGGCCGAAGGACGTTCTCACAGGCCTGGGGAAGAGGATCGCCCCCGCCGCCACCTTCGTGCCCTGTGGCACACTCACCGAGGTGGCGCAGGTGGTTGCGCTCCTGCGCCAGCAGGCCCCATCGTAGCTGCCATCGCCATCCTGCCCAGCCCTGCCGGGCAGGAGAGAGGGGATGCGGACGGAGAGTCGCAGGTGGACATGACCGGAAAGGTAGCCATCGTGACGGGCGCCTCGCGCGGCATCGGCCGTGCAATCAGCATCAAGCTGGCATCCTTGGGAGCCCAGGTGGTGATCAACTATCGGGCCGATAGCGCGGGCGCCAACGAGGTTGTCGGCACCATCCGCGCTGCGGGGGGCTGGGCCGAGGCCGTGCAGGGCGACGTCCGCCTGCAGGCCGATGCCGAGGCGTTGGTGAAACATACCCTCGAGGCCCTCGGCCGCGTCGACATCCTCGTCAACAACGCGGGCACCACCCGCGACACACTGCTCATGCGCATGACGGCCGAAGATTGGGATACCGTCCTCGACACCAACCTCAAGGGAGCTTTCTTCTGCACCAAGGCGTGCCTGCGCCCGATGATCAAGCAGCGCTACGGCCGCATCGTCAGCATCGCTTCGGTGTCGGGCGTGGCAGGCAACGCCGGGCAAGCCAATTACTCGGCGGCCAAAGCCGGGCTGATCGGCTTTACCAAGGCAGTGGCCAAAGAAGTGGGCAGCCGCAACATCACCGTCAACGCCGTGGCCCCCGGCTTTGTGCTCACTGCGCTGACGCGAGACCTGCCCGAAGACCTCAAGGCCAAGGCCATCGAGATCACTCCCCTGGGCCGTTTCGGCACGCCGGAGGAGATCGCGAGCGCCGTGGCCTTCCTGGCCTCTGACGAGGCCAGCTACATCACCGGGCAGGTCCTCTGCGTCGATGGCGGGATGGCGATGTGATATGGCAGAACAAGAGACCAGCGAGGCACCGGCTCCAAGGGAGAACCTTGGCACAGTACGCATAGCGCCCCGTGTCCTGGCCACCATCGCACGGCTGACCGCCCTCTCGGTGCCCGGGGTCAGCCGCCTGTGCCCCGCCCCGGTGCGCAGCGTGGGCACGCTTTGGAGCGGCCATGGCCCCAACGCCGGGGTTCGCGTCGACGTGGTCGACGACGCTGTGGTCATCGACATCTACCTGATGGCCGAAGCCGATGTCAACATGCTCACTCTCGGGCGCGAGGTTCAGTCGCGGGTGACGCGCGCTGTGCAGGATATGGTCGGCATGCCCGTGCAAGCCGTCAACGTCTTCATCCGCGACGTCGAACGCACGAGCACGGAGCCATAGGGGCTCTCACGCGAGGTCCGTCTGGCGAGGGGCCGGCGCCACGGCCAGGGGAGCCCAGGGGCAACAGCTGCGCCAGCCGGCGGCGACAGACGGCGGGAGACCTGCGGTGAAAGTACGACGCCAGGCGCGCATCGTTGCGATGCAAGCGCTTTTCGAGATCGATATGACCAGCCACGACCCGGCGACGGTGCTCAATGAGCGCTTTGCCGACAAGGAGCTGCCGCCCGAGGGCGAGGCCTTTGCCCGCGCCCTGGTTACCGGCACGCTCGCCCACCGGCAGGAGATCGATGCGCTCATCGCCCGCGTGGCGCCCGAGTGGCCCGTCGACCAGATCGCTGGCGTCGACCGCGCCATTCTGCGCCTGGCCATATACGAGATCGTCTTCGACGGCACAACCTCGCCCAAAGTGGTAATCAATGAGGCGGTCGAACTGGCCAAGCTCTTTGGCAGCGATAGCTCGCGGCGCTTTGTCAACGGCGCCTTGGGGGCGCTCGTGGCGCAGCTTCCCGACCTATCGGCCCAGGCGAGCGCCCTACGGCACGAGGGGTAACCCTGCGCGGCCCGGCCTTGCGGCGCGCCCGCCCGCCTGAGCCCGGTGTGCGCCGCAAGGGGCAAGCGGCCGCCGCACGAGTGGTTTCTAGAAGAGAGGCTTCGATGGAAATCTTTGGCATTGGCCTGCCCGAGATGCTGTTGATCATGGTCATCGCGTTGATCGTGTTCGGGCCCGGCAAGCTCCCCGAGATCGGTGCCGCCCTGGGGCGCGCGGTCAGCGACTTTCGCCGCGCCTCCCGGGAGCTGACCAGCGACCTCACCGAGGGCATCTCGCAAACCCGCGCGGAGGTCGAGCAGACGGTCAGCCAGACGCGCAGCGAGCTGGAGAGCGCGGGGCAGGCAGCCCAACAGAGTACCGGGTCGCCCGCGGCCACGGCACCCGCCACGCCCCCGGCCGCCGCTCCCGCCTCCACTGCCCCCGGCGATGACGACCTGTCGGAAGCCGACAAGAAGTGGCTGGAGCTCGGCGTGGCCCGCGATGATGGAGAGCAGGCAGGATGACCGACCAGGACCTGTCGGGTGATGTCAAGCTCACCATCGTCGAGCACCTGGAAGAGCTGCGCGACCGGCTGATCGTCAGCGTCTTGGCGCTGGTGGTCGGCACTGGTTTCAGCCTGGTTTTCACCGAGCGGCTGCTGCAGTTGCTGATCAAGCCACTCGGGGCGACGCCCATCGCCATTCACCCGGTCGAGTCGTTCATCGTCTACTTCAAGGTGGCGCTCATTGCAGGGGTGGCCGTGGCCATGCCGGTCATTCTGTACGAAGTCGTGCGTTTTCTCCTGCCGGCCCTCACGCCCCAGGAGAAACGCTACCTGTACCTGCTGGTTCCCGGCGGCACTCTGTTCTTCATCCTCGGCCTGGCCTTTGCCACCCTGATCATGCTGCCCGCTGCGATCAACTTTCTGCACAACTTTATGGGCAACATTGTCAACCAGCAGTGGACCATCGAGAACTATATCTCCTTCGTGACGACCATCATGTTCTGGATGGGCATCATCTTCGAGCTGCCGCTGGTCATGTTCTTCCTGGCCAAGCTGGGCATCGTCAACACCGAGATGCTCACCAAGTTCCGGCGCTTCTGGATCGTGGCCGCCGCGGTCATCGCCGCTGCCGTGACGCCTACGCCCGACCCGGTGAACATGACCATCGTCATGGTGCCCCTGATCCTGCTCTATGAGGTCGGCATCCTGCTGGTGCGGCTGGCCGGGGGCGGCAAGCGCCGGGCCGTACGCGCCACCCAGGCATCGTAGAGTTCGCAGGCGGGAGCGGGGTGGCGCTTCGCTCCCGCCTGGCCAAGCACAGGTCAAAGGAGACACCGTGCCCACCCTGCGCAGCTTTTCCGAGTTGCTGCAGGCGGCGGCGTGCCCGCCATTGGCCACCGTCGCCATCGCCGGGGCCGATGAGGTCGAGGTCCTCGAGGCAGCCGCCGAGTGCTCGCGCCTGGCCCTGGCCCGGCCGATTCTGGTGGGGCCCGAGGCGCGCATCCGCCGCCTGGCCAGTGACCATCGCCTCGACCTGGCCGGCTGCCAGGTGCTCGACTGTGAGGGCGCCGCTGCCGCCCAGACCACCATCGACCTGATCCGCTCGGGGCAGGCCCAGGTGGCAGTCAAGGGCCTCGTCTCGACCCCTACACTGCTCCAGGCCGCCCTCGACCGCCAGACAGGCCTGCGCACCGGCAGGCTCGTCTCTCACGTGGGCGTCTTCGAGATCCCCGGTTTCCCCCGCCTCCTCTGCATCTCCGACGGAGGCGTGGTGCTCTTCCCCACCCTCGAGCAAAAGATCGAGATCATCCGCAACGCTATCGGGGTGGCGCGCACGCTGGGCATCGAGCGGCCGCGGGTGGCCCTGCTGGCCGGCACCAATCAGGTCGCCGCCGACCGGCCGGTCACCTGCGAGGTTGCCAGCCTGGCCGCAATGGATACACTATGGGAGGCGGAAGGCGCCTGGGTCGATGGCCCCTTCACCCTCGATGCGGCGGTCGACCCCGCGGCTGCTGCGGCGGCCGGCCGCGGCGGCGAGGTGGCCGGCAAGGCCGACGTGCTCGTGGGGCCCACGCTCGAGTCGACGAACACCATGTGCAAGGGGATCACCTATTTTGCAGGCGGCCAAATGGCGGGGCTGGTCGTCGGCACCGCGGCCCCCCTGTCGCTCGGGTCACGCTCCGACCCGGCCAAGACGCGCCTGGCCTGCATCGCCATCGGCGTCTTGATGGCCAAAGCCGGCCGCCTGTGAGCCCGCCGCACAGGGCGAGAGTGCGGAGGACGCACTCGCCCAAGCCTTCTGCGCAGGGCCGAAAAGGGAGCGGGGGCCCCTCCGCCGGGCAAGCGTGGCAACAAGCTCTGTCATTCGGGCGGTGAGGCTCGCCGCCTGGGCAAAGCAAACCGAACCAGGGAGAGGAGATTGCAACGTGACCGACCGTGTCATCATCATGGGCGCCGCCGGGCGCGACTTTCACAACTTTAACGTCTACTTCCGCGACAATCCTTCCTACCGGGTCGTCGCCTTCACGGCCACCCAGATTCCCAACATCGCCGGCCGTGTCTACCCGGCAGAACTGGCGGGGTCGCTCTACCCGCAGGGCATCCCCATCTATCCGGAGTCAGATCTGGTCGACCTGATTCGCCGCGAGGGCGTGACGCAGGTCGTGTTTGCCTACAGCGACGTGCCGCATGAGTACGTGATGCACCGCGCCTCGGCCGCGCTGGCGGCCGGCGCCGATTTCAGGCTCATGGGGGCCGGCACCACCATGCTCAAGGCGCGCGTGCCGGTGGTGGCCACAGGCGCTGTGCGCACCGGCGCCGGCAAGAGCCAGACGACACGCCGCGTGGCGGGCATCCTGGCCAGCCACGGCCGCCGCGTGGTGGTGGTGCGCCACCCCATGCCCTATGGCGACCTGGCCAAGCAGGCTGTGCAGCGCTTTGCCAGCTTTGCCGACCTCGACCTTCACCAGTGCACCATCGAAGAGCGCGAGGAGTACGAGCCCCATCTCGAGCGGGGCATGGTCGTGTATGCCGGCGTCGACTATGAGCGCATCCTCCGCTCGGCCGAGGAGGAAGCCGACGTCATCGTGTGGGATGGCGGCAACAACGACATGCCCTTCTACAAGCCCGACCTCTTTGTCGTCGTCGCCGACCCCCACCGCGCGGGCCACGAGCTGACCTACCACCCCGGCGAAACGAACCTGCGCCTGGCCGATATCATCGTCATCAACAAGGTGGATACAGCCACGCCCGAGAGCGTCAAACAGGTGCGCGACAACATCCACGCCACCAACCCCAACGCCCGTGTGGTCGAGGCTGCCTCGCCCATCTTCACCGATGACCCCGAGGCCATCCGCGGCAAGCGTGTGCTGGCCATCGAAGACGGCCCCACGCTCACCCATGGTGGCATGGCCTACGGCGCCGGCGTGGTGGCGGCCCAGCGCTACGGAGCCAGCGAGCTGGTCGACCCGCGGCCCTATGCCGCCGGCTCGATCCGCGAAGTCTACCACACCTATCCGAACATCGGCCCTGTGCTGCCGGCCATGGGCTACGGGCGCCAGCAGATCATCGACCTGCAGGAAACCATCAATGCCACGCCCTGCGACCTGGTGCTGATTGCGACGCCCATCGACCTGACGCGCATCCTCAAGATCACCAAGCCCGCCCAGCGCGTGCGCTACGAGCTGCAGGAGATCGGCCGCCCAACCCTGGAGGACCTGCTCCAGCCCGTGTTGGCTGCCGCGCCGGTCAAGGGCTAGGACATCTGCGCAGGCCTGCGAACACGACTGAGGCCCAGGGCAGCATCGCAGAGTGAGGAGGAAATGGCCAGCGAGCGCCGGGTGCCAGCGCCACCTGGAAATGCTCAAGGGGGCAAAGGAGCCGGCGCCTATCGCGGGCGGCGCGCCGAGATGGAGGCGCTCGATGCGGTAGGCCAGAGTCTGAGCTCTTCGTTGGAGCTGCACAGCTCGCTTGTGCACGGCCTGCTTGCCCTGCTCGAAGCATGGCCCTGCCACGCGGCCGGCCTTCTCCTGCCTTCGTGGGCCAGCCAGGAGCTCGAGGTCCACACGGCCTGGCGGGCCGGCCAGCAGATCGAGACGGGCTTCCGTCGCATCGACCTGCTGGCCCCCACCGCGCGGCTGGCAGTGGCGTGGGCGCCCCCGCGCCTGGTGGCAGATGGGGCTGTGCAGGTTGCCCCCCTGAGGGCGGGGCAGCAAGCCCTCGGCCTGCTCGCCATCGTGGCGCCGGCCGGGATTCGGGAGTTGCGGGAGCCATGCCTGGAGGCGTTGGGCCAGCGCTTCGCCCAGGCCGTGGCCAATGCGCGGCTTTACGAGGACGTGCGGGCCGAGGCCGACCGGTTGGCAGCAATCAGCGCCGTGGGCGATGCCGCGCGGCGGCCGCTCCCTGTGGGCCGCCTGCTCAGCCAGGCCTTGCGCCAGGTGCTGGCCGTGACCGACCTCGAGCTGGCCGCTGTGTACCTGAGGGATGCCGAGAGCGGCGCCACCTCGGTCGCCGCCCACGCCGGCATGAGCCACCGGCTCGCCGCGCGCCTGGTCGCCCGGCTGCCCACTCGGGCCCGCACCTCGGCCACACTGCCGCTGGTCGAAGAGGACCTCGCCGGAGCAGGCAGCGGCGCGCGCACCCCCCTCTGCCTGATGCACATTTCCCTGCGCTCGCCCCGCCGCGACCTGGGCTTTCTCACCGTGGGCAGCTACAGCCGGCCGCATTTCGCGCCTGGGGCCACGCGGCTGCTGATGGCGGTCGCCAACCAGATCGCTCTGGGCCTCGACTATGCCTTGCTCTTCCGCGAGGCCAAGGAGCGGGCCGCCGAACTGGTCCGCGCCAGCGAGGCCATGAACGCCGCCCTGCACAGCAAAGACCAGTTCCTGGCCAATGTGACCCACGAGCTGCGGCGGCCCCTCGCCCCGGCGCGCATGGTGCTGGAGACCCTGCTCGAGGCCCCCGAGGGACACCTCTCGCCCCAACGCAAGGAGCGGCTTCTGCGCAACGCCCTCAACAACCTCGACAGCCTGAACGGCCTGATTTCCGAGCTGCTCGATGCCGCGCGCATGGAAAAGACCGCCGAGCCTCCCGGCCGCGAGATCGTGGACCTCGGCGCCCTGGTGCGCCAGGCCATAGCCAGCATCCGGCCCCTGGCCGAAGAGAGCAAGCTGCGGCTGCAGGCCATCGTGCCGGCGGCGCCCGTCCGCGTCTACGGCGACGCCCAGGGCCTCGGCCGTGTGGTGGGCAACCTGCTGTCAAACGCGGTCAAGTTCAACAAGAGAAGGGGAAGCGTGCTGGTGCAGCTCGAGCGCAGCGGCAACCAGGCCGTCCTTTCGGTCACCGACACGGGCATCGGCATCCCGGTCCACGCCCAGCCGCACATCTTCGAGCGCTTTTACCAGGCCGACGGCTCGTCGACGCGCACGCACGAGGGCGTGGGCCTGGGGCTCTACATCGCGCGCGAGATCGTCGAGCAGCACGGCGGCCAGATCCGCTTCGATACCCAGGAGGGCGTGGGCACCACCTTCACCGTGACCCTGCCCCTGGCCTGAGGTGAAGGGCCGCTAGTTGACCGGTCGGATGCCCAGGTACACCTGGCCTCCGGTGAGCATGCGCAGGATGGTCTCGGGGGGCCGGCGGTCGAGCCGCTCGTACAGCTCGCGCGGCGAAAGGGGCTTGTTGCCGTTGGCCGCGAAGGTGCGGAAGATGCTGTCGATGATGGGCGTCTCCGCGGTGATGTAGCCGGGCTTGGTGCTGCAGCAGCTCCGCAGCGTGCCCCACAGGGCATCCTCACGCACCACCTCGCCCGTCTCCATGTCGACCGAATCCACTTCACCCAGGGCTTTCAGATCGCTATAGGCCTGTTTGCACTCATCGCACAGGGCCTGGGCCAGGAAGATGCGGATGTCACGGTTCTGCTGATCCCACCACTCGAGGTCAATGTGGAACTTGGTATCGATTGTGGGGCGTTGCCATTTCGCCATGATCATGCTCTCCTACGCAGGGCTGCCGTAGAGCAAGACGCGGTCGCGGATCACATCGGCCCGCCGGGAGCGCGGACGCGTCTCCATCTCCTCAGGCGTCGTGTACTCTACGCCCACCAGAGTCTCGTCGAACGCCCAGTTTCCGTCGCCCACCGGGTCGAAACACGCCTGCCGCGCCAGCTCGGCGAAAACGGGGATGCAGCCCGTGCGCCACAACACATTCAGGGCCGCGTAGAGCGCCTTGGCATGTACAAAGCCCTGACTGCCCAGCTTGGCCAGCTCGGGGTACACGGTCAGGATGGCCTGGAACATCGGCAGGTGCTGCGCCCGGTACGACTGCTGCAGCTCCTCCAGGCGCCCCGGCTCGGGTGGCTCGCCCACCAGCAGGTTCCGGTCGTAGCGACAGGTGTACGCCCGTTTACGAATCTCGAAGACCAGGCGATTGTTCTCTACGCGCGGCACTCTCACCCATTCGCTGCGGCGCGAACGCGTGTCGCAGCGCACGACCACGGTATAGGGGTCCCGCGTCAGGAGCAGCTCCACCGACGCGCCCGCCGGCACATCCTCGCGGGCATACCACTCCCCCAGGCCCCAGCCGTAACCCTCCCTGGGCAGCACCCAGCCCATCCAGCGCGCGTCGGTGCGGCCGTCGACAAAGTGGACCGGGATGCGCGTGAACTCGCCCCGGGGAAAGAGCGACAGGATCTCACGGGTCAGGGGGAAGGTGCCCGCCTGGCGGTGGGGATAGTTCAACACAAAGCCGGCCTTGCCCGATTCGGGGGTCGGCAGCGGCTGGGCACCGGGCAGCTGGTCGAGCTCGTCGCCGGTCTCCTGGGCCAGCTCCAGCGACTCGCGGTGCACCCACTCATTGCCGGTGGCCACAAAGTCGGGCTGCAGGCGGGCGGGCTTGGAGGCCACAGCGGGCGGCTCCAGGTTGTAGAGGAACCAGCGGGGGGCCGCGCTGGTGCCCACGTTATCGAAGCGGCCGTCCTGCTGCAAGGCCAGGTTCAGCGCGAAGACGCGCGCCTGCGGCTTGGCCTCCGGGGCCAAGTCGAGCTGCTGCAGGATCTCCTCGGTGCTGAGCGGGTGCCCGGCCACGTCGACGACGGCCTCGGCCAGGTTGAGGTGGCCCACGTGCACCTCAGGCAGGAGGCCGCGGAGGAACCACTGGTTGTCGTAGGGGACAAACTCGGGGTTATCGGGCAGAGCGCGGCGCAGCGCCTCACGCACCGGTTCGCCGTAGCGGCGGCACAACTCTTCGAGTGGGAGCTCGCCCTCCTCGCCCCCGGGCAGCTCTTCGGGCTGCTCGTTCAGGGGATGGGGTGGTTGGAAATCGGCCGCCAGCTCCTTCGTTCCCTCGGCGCCCTCGAAGGCCACCGTAATCACGCTGAACTCGCCATAGCGCGGGTTGTGGCCCGGACGCACCGCCACCACCTTGCCCATCGCATAGTCCAGGTGGGGGAACACGAGTTGCTGGCCGACCTCGTAGTGGTCCCGCGGCCTGTACGTCAGCGCGGCCTCGGCCTTGCGGGCCTGGGCCTCGCGCTGGCAATGGCGGCCCATGACGTTGCACACCAACTCATCGAGCGAGCGGGGTTGCCCATCCTCCAGCATCAGGTCGTAGATGGATTCCAGGTCCTCCGGACGCAGCTTGAAATCGCGTCGCCAATACGCCTCCGTCTGCGTCTGCGCTCTACATCGCACCGCCACCAGACGAACCTCCTCACGAAGCATGGAAATGAGCCAGAAGCGGTAGGTGAGGCGGAGCCCGCTCGTGGGCCTGCCTGAATCCGCAGTACAGTCAAGAAGGCCCCAGCCTGATAACAGCCGAAGCCTTCCGTAAGAGGTGGGCGAAACAGGGCTCGAACCCGTGACCTCTTCCTTGTAAGGGAAGCGCTCTCCCAGCTGAGCTATTCGCCCACTTGTCTGCCCGCCAGCATCGGGTTGCCCTATTATACGAACAGGCACGGGGCATGTCAAACGCAACGTCCAAACTGCAGATAAATCCTGCAATCACGCCGTTGGGCTACATGCAGCATTTGACGCGTGCCGGCCCTCTCGTACAATCGGAGGCCTAGCGACGGCTTAGAAAGGCGAGATTGCCTGTGTCAACGTGGTCGGTGTTCGCCTGGCTGCGCTTTCTGGCGGGTGGGGTGTGCCACCAGATTCCCAGCCACTCGCTGCAGGTCGGCGGTGTGCCCCTGCCGCTCTGCGCCCGCGACACGGGCACCTACCTGGGCCTGATCATGGCCATGGCGGCGATCCTCGCCCTGCGCCGGAGCCGGGCCAGCCTTTTGCCCTCGAGGCCTCTCCTGGCCATCCTGGCTGGCTTCTTTCTGGCCTGGGCCGCCGACGGCGCCAACTCGTACCTGGCCCTCCTTGGCCTGGCCCACGCCTATGAGCCCAGCAACATCCTGCGCCTGCTCACCGGCACCCTGGAGGGCATCGCGCTCCTGCTCCTGATCTGGCCGGTGGCAGCCTTCACCTTCTGGCGCCAGCCCGACCAGCGGCGCGTCATCCGCGGGCGCGAGCTGGCGGGGCTGGCGGCCGCTGCCGTCCTCGTCACCGCCGTCGCCTCGCAGCCCTGGCCGCTGCCGCGCTACGTGGCGGGCCTGCTCTCGGGCCTGGGGCTGGTGGGGATGTTCGCTCTGCTCAACGCCCTGCTCCTCGCCATCGCCCTCCATCGCGAGGGGAGCGGCGAGAAGCCGGCCGACGTGCTGCGGCTGCTGGCCCTGGCGTTGGGGCCTGCCATCGCCGAGCTCGTGCTCCTCAGCCTGCTGCGCCACTGGCTGCTGGGCTGATGCCACTCTTGGCATCGGCGCTGCGCGAACGCAGCCGCAACCCACGCCATCGCTTTGCGTATGGACTCATAGGCATGGTGGCTGCCGGACTGCCCTTTTCTGCCGGCATGCCGGGCGCCGTGCCAGTCGCCTGCGCCCCTGCGTGCTCACTTCCCTGTTTCCGTGCCTTCGGCTATCGACAAGGAGGTAACCCATGGATCTCGGCAGAGCATTTTCCTTCGTATTCGAAGACGAGCAGTGGGTCAAGAAACTGCTCATTGGC
>Ga0123519_10011655_pt1 | contig 12922 bp, 14 predicted proteins | sample YelNatPaOPRAMG02_FD_87396 | JGI IMG/M metagenome (GOLD analysis project Ga0123519, IMG submission 87396) | Hot spring microbial communities from Yellowstone National Park - Yellowstone National Park OP-RAMG-02 (version 2) | ecosystem: Environmental > Aquatic > Thermal springs > Hot (42-90C) ...
ATCAGACATTATAAAAATACTCCAGTGAGTGATGAAATTCTCAATAAGGTCCTTGAGGCTGCAAGATGGGCACCCTCATGGGCTAATACGCAATGCACCAGATACGTAGTGGTTAAAGATGCGGAGACTAAAGCCAGGCTTTCTGAAACGGTGAATAAAGGGAATCCTGCTACCGAAGCGCTCAGGAATGCACCGATAGTCATAGTTGCCTGTGCCGAACTCAACAAATCGGGATATTATAAGGGGCAGCCTGTTACAGATAAAGGTGATTGGTATATGTTTGATGTGGGTATCGCTATGGAAAATCTCGCGCTGGCCGCACATGCTCTGGGATTGGGGACGGTTCATGTAGGCTATATACCGGATTCAAAGAAGATAGCTGAAATTCTTGATGTCCCCGAGGGCATTGTACCTGTGGAAATGACACCGCTGGGTTATCCTGAAGGTGATGCAAAAGCGCCCCCTAGAAAAGAACTTTCTGAAATTGTATTTTACGAAAGGTACGGAAGGCGTTAAAATATCAAAGGTTATTTATTTCCGCATCTGCCCGTTGCGTGTGATTCTGTGAAGATGGGCTCACCGCACGGGCTGAATATTTTTAAAGGAGGCAGACATGGCTAAAACGATCGCAGAGATCAATGAAAAGATTAAAAAGGGTAAGGCGGTCGTGGTTACTGCCGAAGAAATTATCGATATTGCCAGAAAAAAAGGGGTGGCTGCGACTGCCAGGGAAGTGGATGTGGTGACCACTGGAACCTTCGGGCCAATGTGCTCCTCCAGCATTTATATGAATCTTGGTCATAGCAGTCCACGGATTAAGTTGGGCGGCGGCAAAGTATACCTGAACGATGTGCCTGCCTATACGGGTATAGCTGCAGTAGATATAATCCTCGGTGCTGCTGCCATACCGGAAGACGATCCGAGAAACAGGATTTATCCGGGGGAATTCAAATATGGCGGCGGACACGTTATTGAGGAACTGGTAGCGGGCAAAGATGTAAGACTGGTTGCAACCGCCTATGGTACAGATTGTTATCCGCGGAAAAAAATAGAAACATGGATTAATCTGAACACGGTTAATGAAGCAGTGCTCTTTAATATGCGCAATGCTTACCAGAATTACAATGTGGCTGTGAATGTCGGGAACCGCATAATTTATACTTATATGGGTGTGCTGAAACCGAGATTGGGTAATGCCAACTTTTGCTCTGCTGGGCAGCTGTCACCATTGCTTAATGATCCGTTCTACAAGACGATAGGTATAGGCACTCGCATATTCTTAGGCGGTGGCATGGGTTACGTAGCGTGGCAGGGTACCCAGTTTAACCCCTCAGTTCCGCGTACGGCAAAGGGTGTACCTACACGCGGAGGCGGCACTCTGGCAGTTATCGGCGACCTCAAGCAGATGAAGGCTAAATGGCTTGTGGGCACCAGTTTTCTCGGTTATGGGGCAACACTAACGGTTGGATTGGGAGTACCTATACCGATCTTAAATGAAGAAGTGCTGACATACACTCTGGTCACTGACGCTGACATATTGGCGCCGGTCGTCGATTATTCCGAGGCTTACCCCATGAGAAAGCCTGATATTCTAAAGGAAGTTAGCTATGCTGATCTTAAAGCTGGCAAAATTGAAATAGGGGGTAAGGAAGTACCGACATCATCACTTTCAAGTTATCCCGGTGCTGTTGAGATCGCAAATATCCTGAAGCAATGGATATTGAATGGAGACTTCCTGTTATCGGAGCCGGTTGCCAGCCTGCCGGGTATCGAATCAGGTATCAAACTGAAAAACCTTGAAGAGAGAGAATTACCCTGAAGGAGGGAAAAATGAAAGTTGCTAAAAAAATTGTATTGCACTTCCCTCAAAAGACGGTTGATAAGCCGATTGTCAGTAAACTGATACGCGATTACGGGCTTGATTTCAATATTTTGAAGGCCTCGATCTCACCCGGAGAAGAGGGCTTGATGGTAATGGAATTGAGCGGTGAGCAAAGTGATTATGATAATGGAATCCGGTATCTTCAAAGCACCGGTGTGGAAATTCAGGCGCTCAGTCAGGATGTAATCCGGAATGAAGAGAGATGCACGCATTGCGGTGCATGCATTACCATGTGTCCCACACGTGCTTTCAGTCTTGAACCCGGTACAAGACGGGTAATATTCGATAATAGTAAATGCATAGTATGCGAGCTATGTGTTAAAGCCTGTCCGCCTCATGCTATGGAGTTGCATTTTTGATGGTATCGATAATTTAGCAGATTTTACTGTAATGTATGAGGAACGTTTTTATCGGGGCTTGATTAAAGATAATGATCTGGTCTCCTTTACCGTCACGGTAAAGGAGACCGATCTTTATATAAAGGCCACAAAGGATTTGCATGATGTGGCGATATCGGTAGTAAAGGAAAAGCGCGCCAGGTTGGAAGAGTATATACAGCGGCATCCTCTATTTTTGCACAGCCTTAAACCGCTGGCAGTGGAAGAGGACGAAGCTGATATCGTCAGAATGATGGCGGCTGCGGGACAAACGGCGGGGGTGGGGCCGATGGCAGCGGTTGCAGGAGCTATAGCTGAACTGGTGGGAAAAGAATTATTAAAATACTCTCCCGAAGTGATTATAGAAAACGGGGGTGATATATTTCTGAAGATAGATAAAAAACGCGCTATCGGTATTTTTGCCGGTCAATCGGTTTTATCGGGCCGTATAGCTCTGGAAATCAAGCCGGGCATGACACCGGCTGGAATTTGCACTTCATCGGGTACAGTTGGACCTTCCTTGAGTTTGGGGTTGGCCGATGCGGTCGTCGTATATTCACGTTCGGCAGCGCTGGCAGATGCTGCTGCCACAGCTGTGTGCAATATGGTAAAGTCCGAAGACGACATCTCCAATGCTCTGGAGCTGGGGCGAAAAATAGAAGGTGTACGCGGATTGCTGATAATTACGGGCGAGAAGATGGGTGCCTGGGGCAATATAAAACTGCTCAGACTTTGAAAGCAATTAAACTCCACAGCATTTCACTGTAACTGTAATAGTGAAAGTATCGGTCAGTCCGTCAGGATCTGATACTTCGCACGTAATTTTATACGTCCCCGCTGCTCCGGGAACGATCCACTGAACAGAGTCCTGCTTTCCGGGAATACTATTTATCTTGCCGCCTGACGCCATCCATATAAAATCGAGCTTATCCCCATCAGGATCACTTGCCAGGCATGTTATATCTGCGGTTTCAAAAATACGTATCACCGGCTCGGGGTTGGATTTCTTTTCCTTCTCCGTCATATTGGGTTTAACCATAGTAGGCATATGCCCCGGGCGTGTAAATTGTATACCTTCTATTACCGGTGCATGGTTTGGTTTTTCAGGTACATTTATGATCAAATCTTTATTTGCTGTGCCGCCTTTGTTATCGCTTACTACAACACTGATCATGTAACTTCCCGGTTTTTGAGGTGCTGTCCATGTGACTTCGGATGCAGAACCGCTGATACTACCGCCTGTAGCGGACCAGCGATAGGTAAGATTATCACCATCAGGATCGTTTGCTTCGCATACAATCAGAGTTTGCCCCAATGGAGGTATCTGAGGATTGCCTTTTAAAGCTGTAATAACAGGATTTTTATTAACAGCCTCGGCAGGTATTTGTGCTGACGGTACAACTTCCTTTGCGGTACTTTTACAGCTCGTTACCATAGAGAAAAATGTAAATATGAGTGCAAATATCAATAAATATTTTCGTAATTGTTTAAAATTCATGGCTGTATATGGCTCCTCTGACCAATTTTAAAGATTTAGATCTTATTTCTCGAAAAAATTCGATTAATCCAGAACTGGTGTGAAAAGAAATTGCCGGGGTGAACAATTATTATAATAAGGGCAAGGATAAATAAACTCATGTCGATGTATATAGATTGGATAGGTGTAAAGCCGCCAAACCATTCTTCCCAGATTCCGAAACATTCACAGGTAGGATATTTATCTATGCCGGATGCTATCATATATGAATTATTTGCCATGAAGCCCAGTATCAGCGGGACGAGAAGGATAGCCAGAAATCGCGGCCAGATACCTGCAATCAGGCCGATGCCAAGAAAAATTTCAGCAATAGGAAGTATCCACGGGATGAAAATCATGCCAACAAACTGTGCAAACTCCGGCGTCAGCATGAAGTCAGGGATAAATTTATCCAGAAACTCCGTTTGACCAGGTACCTGCCCCAATCCGGCTAATTTGCCTGTTCCTGCAAAGAGGAGTACGACGCCTATCAGCACGCATGCTATAATGCTGATAACACTGCGCACAGTAGGCTGGCTGTCATATTCATATATTGCTGGCATGGAATAATATATAAGGTCTTGACTTCGTAAAGATTATAATCTACACTTATGCGCGTATGCAAACCTTGGTTTCTGGTGAGTCTTAATCCGGTTACCTCTGTAATTGGGAGATCATATTGCCGGGATTAAGATTCCCTGCATATGTTTCAAGAGGTCTTGAGCCGAATAGACCCGTCAAAACCATTGGGTATAGCAATTATTAACAAGGAGGCATTAATGGCCCTAGCGGACAAGACCCTTATATGTGCCGAGTGCGGCAAATCCTTCGTCTTTACTACAGGCGAGCAGGAGTTCTATCAGGCAAAAGGACTTCAAAATGATCCCAAGAGGTGTCCCGAATGCAGGTCTAATCGCAAGCAGACCCGTTCGGGGAATAGTGGTAAGGCAAGGCAGATGTATAAAGCTACCTGTGCAAAATGTGGCATTGAATGCGAAGTACCCTTTGAACCAAGACAAGAACGGCCGGTCTACTGCAGTAACTGCTACGCAGAAATAAAGCCGGCTCACTAATAGAAAATGAACATTAGCTCCCGCTAATCTCCCACGGGAGCACAACGCGAAACAAAAATTAAAAAGGCGGATCTGACTTCTATGAATGTTGGAATCTGCAGGTTAAGGATACATATTCCCGAAAGCCAGTCCCTCAAAGACAAGCGCAAGATCCTGCAGTCGTTGCTCACCCGGATGAAGAAGCAGTTTAATATATCTATCGCCGAGATAGGCGACCAAGACGTGTGGCGTATAGCTACCATTGGTATTGCCTGTGTTAGCAACCATACTTATAGGGTTGATGAAGTCTTTGAAGCAATTATTAGCATCATACTGCGTGATTATCCCACTATTGAGATTATAGAAAAAGAGATAGATTTTTATAGTTGATTCAAAGTTCCCTTCGACCAGGTGATAATAGCCTGTAAGATCAATTGAACTCTCTGGCATCTGTTTATTCAGACTATGTATAATTTACCCATGGATGTCGATTCATTTCTCGATTACATCAGGAACGATCCCGAATATGAGGGCCAGGCTGTTTATATTCAGCATATACCTCCCAGAGAGGCGAAACCCGGATTGCTGGATAAACCCCTGCATCCTGTTCTGGTTGATCGACTGCAACAGAGAGGCATAACCACATTTTATTTGCATCAGGCCGATGCCATTAATCTTATCCGTCGCGGTGAAAATGTAATGATTGCCACACCCAGTGCGAGTGGAAAGACACTGTGTTATAACGTCCCTGTTCTTGATGCTATGCTGGAAACACCGTCTACAAGGGCACTTTATATTTTCCCCACCAAAGCACTTGCGCATGATCAACTGCGCAGCCTGACCGAACTTTCCGGGGAGGCCATTAATTTACCATGGGAATGCGCGGCATATGATGGAGATACCAGGCCGGATGAACGCGCATCAATCCGTAAACGAGCACGAATTGTGCTCACCAATCCGGATATGCTACATGCAGCCATTTTACCCAACCATAGGATATGGGATAAGTTTCTACGGCGGCTAAGATTTGTGATAGTTGATGAAGCGCATGTATATCGCGGGGTTTTTGGATCACATGTTGCCTGCATCTTGAGACGATTGCGCCGCATCTGTCAGATTTACGGGAGTCGTCCACAATTTGTGTGCTGCTCAGCTACAATTGCCAATGCTGCTCAGCATTCAGAGCAACTTGTAGGTCTTCCGTTTAGAATAATCGATAATGATGGCGCTCCTTATGGTGGGAAGAATTTCGTCTTCTGGAATCCGCCTGTTATTGATCGGATAAGTGGCAGCAGGCGCAGTGCTAACAAAGAATCGACCCATCTGTTTTGTGAGCTGGTACGCCAGGGTATCCGGACACTCGATTTCGCAGGTACGCGGAAGCTGGCAGAATTGATTTATGTTTACAGCCGAGAAAACCTGGGCATTTCTCAGGGTGACAGGATAAAGCCCTATCGTGCAGGTTATCTTGCCGACGATCGTAGGGAAATAGAGCGTGCCCTTTTCACGGGAGAACTTCTGGGTGCTGTAGCGACCAATGCTCTGGAGCTCGGAATAGATATCGGAGACCTCGACGCTACTGTATTAACCGGTTACCCCGGGAGTATAGCCAGTACGTGGCAACAGGCAGGTAGAAGTGGCCGACGTAAAGGCAAATCAATAACATTTCTGGTAGCTCGTAATGACCCGCTCGATCAGTATCTGATGCATAATCCGGATTTCTTTTTCGGTAAATCTTTTGAAAATGCTTTGATTAACTGGGAAAACGAAAATATTCTTAATTCCCACCTTCTCTGTGCGGCATGGGAAAAGCCACTCGAGCGTAACGATGGCTTATTTTTCGGTGGCTCGCTCGATTCGGTTCTTGCTAATCTTGAGCATACTGGTAAACTCAGAAAGGTCGATGATAAATGGTATCTATCTCCGGAACTCGATCAGCCGGCACACGATTTCAGTATCAGATCGGCTTCCAATCGTAATTATCAGGTACTCGATGCATCTAAGGGTTACCAGCTGCTTGAGATCGTTGAGGAGGATCATGCCTTCTGGCAGCTACATCCGGGAGCTGTTTACCTGCATCAGGGTGACTCGTATCTTGTTAAAGAGCTTGATATTGAAAAACATATGGCTGTCGTCCAGCCTGCAACAGTCCCTTACTATACACAAACCCTCGAGATAGTAGATCTTAAAATTCTTAAAACCATCGATGAAAAATATAGTGGCAAAGTACGAGTTTGCTTTGGAGTTGTAGATGTTAGCAACCAGGTAAGCGGGTTTAAAAAGAAAAAACTTTATACTGATGAGGTAGTGGGAGAAGAGCTGCTGGAGTTGCCCACCATGCGGTTTGTTACGCAGGGATTGTGGTTTGATCTGGAAGATAAGTCCATTGATCAAGTGAATAAGGAAAAGCTCGATTTCCATGGTGGCATACACGCAGTTGAGCACGCTGCAATCGCTATTCTGCCTTTATTCGCCATGTGCGATCGTAACGATGTGGGCGGTCTATCGACCCCCTTTCATGCCGATACATCCAAGGCGGAGATATTTATTTATGATGCCTATCCTGGCGGCATTGGCATTGTCCGCAAGGGTTACGAGATTATCGAGAAACTATGGGAGGCGACTTTGAAGGCTATCGAAGGATGCTCCTGCGAGAGCGGTTGCCCCGCCTGCATACAATCGCCCAAGTGCGGTAATAATAATGAACCCTTGGATAAGAAAGCGGCCATAATATTATTAAAAGGTATACTCGGCATTCAGCCATAAACACAAAAATCCCGTAAACTACAAAGGAGAATCATGAACACTTATGACTATGTTCGGCATGTTATACGCAAAGCGGCGAACTATACGTTCAATCGCATGGCCTTTTATCTGACGCTGTTTAATTTCTTTATGCTGGCCAACTGGATGTATGAAAATACCGAGATCGGGAAAATGGTGGGAGATCTCGGTTTAAGGCCTGGCGATATGCTACTTTTAATTGTATTTGTTATTTTCTCCATATCTGCACTGGAATATGTGGTTCTGGGTCGAGATCGAAGCGAGGGAGATTGATGCAACGTCATAGATTGTCTGGACACTGAGATGCCGGTTACGATAGAAACCCGGTTTAATTTGTTTAATGATAATACCCGAGAGGTGTTTATTTCTAATGTCTTCCCTTAACAACCAGTTTCTTCTCGCTCCAGATTTTGCGTATGAATGGGTCCCCCCTGGCGCTGCGGTAATCAAAATCGCTACGGGTCATCCGAATAGCATTGATGGGAATACCGGTGACGTCCTCGATTTCCGTCAGGATTTTAAGAAGGTTTTCCTTATCTATATCGCCAACTACTAGAAGATCTATGCCTTCTTCCGGAATATCACTTGCCGAAGCAGCCGGACCATAAATAAGTGCCAGCGTAACCGAGCCCAGCGGTGTGAGTTTATTTTTGAGCCCATCTATAACCGTTTGTTTATTGCCCCGCCCTGCTTTAGGGAGTGAAGCAACTTCTGACACTGTTATCTGTTCATTAGCCTTTAGATCTACTTCAGCGGCTTGGGGTTTATTCTCCAAGAATTTTTCACCTACAGAAGAAGCTTTGATCTCGGACTCTATATTAGGGGTGAACAGGATTATTTTTTGCCATTCGCCGAGCACCGGGAAATCTCTGACAACCTGGTAATATTTTAGATTTCCCTTAGTGTAAGATCGAAGCAAACCTGATTTTTCTAGGTATCCGAGTTCCCTTCGTACCGCGTTTAACGGCTCCCCGGTAAGCCGTGCCACCTCTCTTGTATAGAAAGCACTATCTATATGTGAAAGGAATAATTTTAATATATTACGTTTGGCTTTTGAAGTTATGAAATACCTAAGGACACTCATATTGAACATCTAATATGTTCTAATGTATAACAAAAATGCGCAATTTTCAAATTCTTGTCTGGGCTGCTTCGGTAAAATCACCATTAAAGACAATCGATGCTGGTGTGGGCATTTGACATTTTACTATATCATTATTACGATTATAAACGAAAAATATTTTCAATAAACATTCATAAATATATCAATGAAGCTTATAGCAAGGGGCCTTAGAAGTAAAGGTTACAGGATTACCCCACAGCGAAAGGCAATAATAAATTTGTTGCAAAAAAGCATAGAACATCTGACGCCGGGGGATATTTATGAAAGGTTAAAGCGAAGCTATCCTTCGATAGGCCTGGTTACGGTATACAGAACTTTAGATTTGCTGGGGAAAAATGACCTATTGTGTGAAATTCATATTGAGCAAGGCTGCAGAAGTTATCATAATAAGCGCAGGGAAGGCCATCACCACCATTTGATATGCAGCCGTTGCGGTAAGGTCGTGGATTTCGCTGCATGCGATCTCGAAAAGCTGCAGGATAAGCTGTCACGTGAGACTGGGTTTATTATAGAAAAGCATCTTCTGGAATTCAGCGGATGCTGCCAGAAGTGTCAGGAGAAGATAGAACATGAGCGGGAAGCATGAATCCGGCAAATTATTTTACTTTGTGTTGTTATTCCTTATCTGTGTTGCTTCCTTCGCCTGTATGCCTTCGGCCCGTAGTATTAACGATGATAAAATAGGTGTGGTTGTTACGATTTTACCGCAACGCGAGTTTGTGCTCAGCGTCGGAGGAGAAAGAGTGGATGTCACTGTTATGGTCCCTCCAGGTGCCAGCCCCCATACCTACGAAGTAACGCCGGGTCAGATGACAAGGCTGAGTAAGGCCAAAATCTATGCAAAAGTCGGCTCTCTGATTGAGTTCGAATTAACGTGGCTGGATAAACTGCTTGCACAAAATAAAAATTTACTGGTGGTCGATTGCAGTAGGGGCGTGAATCTAATTAAGAGCACCGATCCGGATGAGCCCGGGTTGGATCCCCATATATGGACATCGCCCAATAATGCTAAAATTATGGTTAACAATATCTGCGAGGGGCTTATTCAAATCGATCCGGGGCACAGACAATTTTATGAAGATAACCGGGACATTTATATTGAGAAATTAAATGATCTGGACAGGCAGATTAAAGATTCGTTAAGCGGGGCGAAAATGAGGATGTTTCTCGTTTATCACCCGGCGTGGGGTTATTTTGCTAGAGATTACGGACTGGAGCAAATCGGTATCGAGCGTGAAGGAAAAGAACCGCAGGCTGCGTACATGGCCAGATTGATAAAAGAAGCTGAAGAAAAAAATATAAAGATAATTTTTGTTTCTCCGGAATTCGATGCCAGGAGTGCTGAAGCGATAGCACGTGAGATAAAGGGCCGCGTTGTGGTTATCGATCCATTGGCCAGCGATTACCTGGAAAATATGCAAAGGGTAGCGGAGGCTTTTAAGGAGGCTCTCCATTAAGATGAACCGAACAGTGCTGAAAATGGAACATGTCAATGTGAGTTATGGTGATAATAAAGTACTCGATGATATAAGTCTGACTGTTGAAGAGCACGATTTCCTTGGAATTATCGGACCTAATGGAGGCGGTAAGACAACACTTCTTAAAGTTATTCTGGGCCTGGTGAGTCCTGATAGAGGTGTAATAACGGTTCTGGGGAGTACACCTGTAAAAAGTCGGGGAAGGATAGGATATGTGCCCCAGATCAGTAATTTCGATCGAAATTTCCCTGTGAGCGTTTATGAGGTGGCCATGATGGGCCGGTATAGTCATAAGGGCTTGGGCAAGTATTATGACCGGTCCGATAGAGATGTGGTTTTAAACATGCTTAAGAAGGTGGGCTTGGGGGACTATATCGATGCCCAGATTGGACAGTTATCTGGCGGTCAGCAACAGCGAGTGATGATTGCGCGTGCATTGGTATCTAGTCCGGAGTTAATGTTGCTGGATGAACCTACCGCCAGCGTAGACCCAATCATGCAGACGGAGTTTTATGAATTGCTGGAAATGCTTAAAAAAGAAATGACTATTATCATGGTTTCACATGATATAGGTGCCATCTCGGTTGTGGTAGATAAGATTGCATGTCTGAATCACAGGCTATATTATCATGGGTCGCGGGAGATAACACCCGAAATTCTGGAAGCAACCTATCATTGCCCTGTACAGCTGATTGCTCATGGTCAGATACCTCATAGAATTCTGCGCGAACATTAAATATGTTTGAGGCGTTTCAGTTCGAGTTTATGCGTCATGCCTTGGTGGCCGGAATACTGGCTTCTGTAGCCTGTGGCATTGTAGGTGTGTATGTGGTTGTAAAGAAAATTGTATCGATGAGTGGCAGTATAGCCCATGCTTCTTTTGGAGGTATCGGGTTGGGTTACTTTCTCAGATTTAATCCTGTTATTGGAGCCATGTTTTTTGCCCTTATTTCAGCTCTAACTATGGGGCTGACAGCCAAAAAAACCAGATTGCCTGAAGATACTACCACAGGCATTATCTGGGCGACGGGTATGGCACTTGGAATCATCTTTATAGGCTTATCAGCCGGTTACGCACCCGACCTGATGAGCTATTTATTTGGAAATATACTTACCGTGCCACTATCGGATTTATATCTGATGGCAATACTCGATGCAGTTATTATTGGCATCGTTGCGTTTTTTTATAAAGAATTACTTTTGCTTTGTTTTGATGAAGAATATGCTGTTACTGCCGGGATACGGGTGACAGGGCTATATCTGGTGCTGTTGAGCATGGTCGCGCTAACAGTGGTGGTACTTATTCGAGTCGTGGGTATGATTTTGGTTATTGCCATGTTGACCTTTCCGGCTGCACTGGCACGTCTCGTCACACACAGCCTGAAAACAATGATGCTACTATCGGTGGCCTTTGGCATGGTTTTTACGTTAGCCGGTTTATGGACTTCATATTTATTGAATCTGGCTTCAGGTGCTACCATTATATTGCTCAGCGGTCTTGTGCTTCTTTCCGCTTATTTAATACATGGTCTTGTCATCAGAGTGAAGGGACAGAAAGAAACAAAGTAATTTTATATTGCCAATAAGTTAATAAGGAGATTTATTATATGAAAGTCTCGGTATTGAATGGAAGCCCAAAGGGAGAAGTCAGCGTTACTGTCCAGTATATAAAGTTTATTCAAAAGAAAATTCCCCAGCATGAGTTCGATATTATCAATATATCTCATGATATCGCCAGAATAGAGAAAAATAATGAATATTTTCACAAAATCATAGACCGGATTAAAAAAGCCGATGCAGTAATGTGGGCTGTTCCTCTCTATGTTTTCCTTGTTCCCAGCCAGTGTAAGCGTTTTATTGAGATGATCTGGGAAAATAATGTTCAGGAGGCCTTTAAAGATAAATACGCCTGTACATTGACTACCTCGATACATTTCTTCGATCATACGGCCAATAATTATATGAGGGGCATCTGTGAAGATCTGGGCATGAAATTTACCGAATATTTCTCTGCGGATATGGATGACCTTTTTATCGAGGAGCGCAGGAGTTCATTACTTAAATGGGCAGCAGAATTTCTCAGTGCTGCGGAATTTAATACTCCTACAATGCGGCTTAATTCACCGGTGAAACAAAGTAATTTTATCTACCGGCCGGGTAGGCCAGCATCAAGTATCAAAACCGGTGGTGTAAGTATAAAAGTACTGGCTGATATCGAAGATGAAAAGTCGAATATCGCCAGAATGGTTGCGCGGTTTGCCGGAGCGTTCAAACAGAATATTGATGTGACAAATATCCGCGAAATCGATATTAAAGGCGGTTGTCTGGGCTGTCTGGAGTGCGCCTTCGATAATAGGTGCGTTTATGGCGATAAAGACGGATTTATGAAATTTTTTAATGAGGAAATGAGAGATCCCGATGTGGTGATATTTGCAGGTGCAATCAGAGACAGATTTTTATCATCCCGGATTAAAATGTTCTGGGACAGAAGTTTTTTTAATGGCCATATCCCCTGGTACAGTGGTAAACAACTCGGTTTTATTATATCGGGGCCGTTGATGCAGATTCCAAATTTGCAGGAAATTATCCAGGCTATCGCTGAGATGATGGATGCCAATTATATGGGAGTGGTAACAGATGAAAGTAAAGATTCAAATCAAATTGATCTATTGCTGGATGCATTTGCAGGTAAATGCGTTGAGTATGTTCA
>Ga0123519_10011662_pt1 | contig 12921 bp, 9 predicted proteins | sample YelNatPaOPRAMG02_FD_87396 | JGI IMG/M metagenome (GOLD analysis project Ga0123519, IMG submission 87396) | Hot spring microbial communities from Yellowstone National Park - Yellowstone National Park OP-RAMG-02 (version 2) | ecosystem: Environmental > Aquatic > Thermal springs > Hot (42-90C) ...
AAATATTGTTCCATCTTGCCATGTTTGATAATATTTAACATGCATCTGCAATAGCAGGTCTAATATTTTTTGAGAAGGATGGCCATAAGGATTGTTTTGCCCACAGGAAATTATTGCATAAGTTGGATTAACAAATCCGTAAAAAACAGGTTCAAATCCAGAATTAGAACCATGATGAGGTATACAAATAATTTGTGAATATAAAAAAAAGCCATAAATAGAATCCATTTGTTTCATTGCAACAGAATCAATATCAGAGGTTATTAAAGCAGAATTTAAATTATATTCAAGTTTAAAACAAAGGCTGTATCTGTTTTTATTTTCCTCTGTAGATACCAAATTAACAGAGTCTTTTGGAGGCCATAAACATTTAATATAAACCCCTTCTAAACCAGCAATTGTATCATTGGCAGATATTGTTTTAAACCATATTTTTTCTTTTAAAAATTGACATTGGTTTCTTATATATGAAGTATCTTCATAGATACTTGTTACAATTCTTCCTGTAAAATTTATATTTTCTGGCAAAAATCGTAATCCACCCATGTGGTCAATATGAGTGTGAGAAATTACTATTGAAGAAATCTTAACATCTCCTAAATTTTTCAAGGTATTAAACCAATTTTCAAACGCAAAAGTATCTCCCACATCAAAAATAATTACATTCTTATCTAAAACAGCAATTTGGGAAAGACCTTGGCCAACATCAACAGCAAAAAAATCAAACTTATTTTCATTTTTTATGTTTTGGGTTACACAATTTAGCAAACAAAAGAAAAAAATTGTTATAAATAATCTAAAAACAAAAGTTAGCACCTGCATCAAACAGCCACCTTTTATTATATGGAGAAAAAGAAAAATCACAATTTAGGATATTCCTTTTTAAAATATTGTGAGTATATCTTAGTCCATAAAATGTATTATACTCATTTTTATTATTAACAAAAATTTCAATATATGGAGATATTTTAACATAATTATCATTCAAAATTATGTCCCAAACACTCCTGTTGAATAAGCTGGTATATCCGCTTGAATAAGAATACACTTTTGTTCTATTTGTAAAAGATAAATATTTTACAATATCTCTTTGTAATTCTATAAAAATATTATGTCTTTCTTTTAATGTTGCCGTTACCATTCTATAACCAAAACCAGCTTCATAATTAATAAAACTCCTGCCTCTTATTAGAGCACTTGCATTAACAGAAGAATTTAATCTGTTTGTAATATAAGTAATTTGAGTTTTTGTATTAAAATTATTTGATAATAATAAAGTAGAATTTAATCCTATTAAATTTATCTGCTCAAAAGCACTATCATTATCTTCAAGTTCTGTATAACAATCATAAAACAAGCGACTTCTTTCTATAAAGCATCCATTTGGTATATTAAGAGCAAATATTTTCTGCGTTGAATTATTATTTTTTATAAAAAACTCTAAATAAAACGGCATCAATAAGGGATTTTTTGATTCAAATCCAGAAAAAAAAGAAAAGTCATAAAACTTATCTTGAATATAAATACTATAATTAAAAAAACATTCTTCTTTTTTAAAATTATTGTTTGAATCAGGAATTACTAAATCTGTAAGTCCTGCTTTTAATTTTAATTTTTTGTTTAATAAATATTCATAAAAAAGGCCAAAAACTCTTTCGGTAATTCTTTCATGAAAAAAGGCAGAAATATTTGAATGCTTCCATATATCTGTTTGCAGGTAAATTCCGTTCCATGTTCTTGTTTTACCATAAAGCCAGTTTGATAATGTTGTTGTTTGCTTATTGTCTTTTCCAAAATATCCCAAAAACAATTCAATATCTTTAGTTAAAGAAAAATTCCCTACTTTAAATGATACTATTTTTGGAATAATACCAGAAATACTTCTTGAATTCCACAATATAAAAGAATCTTTTATAGATACAGAACCATTTAAAAACCCATATTTTTGAGGGAAATTAAAAGAAAATCTTGATATTGCAGATGTTTTTAGAGAATCATCGCAATATAAAATTAATCCTGCCTTAGATGAAAAATTCTTAATTTTAGAAAATTTAAGAATTGGTTTATATTTTTCTAAATAGGGATAATCTATAAAAAATTTTTCAATTTCTTCTTTACCCCATGGTTCATATTGTTTTAATTGCTCGTATGTATATGGTAAATTATCAAGCTGAATGTCAAACAATTCTGTTAAATATACGAGCTCACCAAGCGGCACTATTATGGGATTAATATAATATTGCCTTAAAATATCCCAATCTAAAGAATCAAGTTCCCCGGTTTTAAGCATTAACTCTGCTTCTTCTATATTCTGCGGTAGAAAATCATAATGAAAAGAAAACGAAAATGCGAAGAAATAATAAAATATTATATGTAATATTATTAATTTATTACGCATCAATAATTTTTATAACATAAAATCAAGAATAAAATATTATTAGAAATGTAATATAATAATTTCTAAAATTAAAATTTTATTCAGAATATAAATTATTTATTCTGTTGGGGGAAGCCTGTAATTTATTGAGTTTATTTTATTTTGTTTTTTAAGATGTTTTATTTATTAATTTTTAATTTTGAATTTTTAATTATTCATGTGGGGGAAGCCTCCCCCAACAGAAGAAAATTTTTTTATATAAAAAAAATGAAATGCATATACTTCCCCCACCAGAAACAAAATTTTATTATTAAAGAAAAATGATAAGCAGACTTCTTTCACCAGAAATATAAATTTATTTAAAAAAAATGATAGATAGACTTTCACAACAAAAGAAAATATTTATATATTTCATTTTCCAATTAGTCAACTATATAAAATATTATTAATGATATTATAAATAACTCAGGTTTAATTTAATTTTTTAATGAAAACAAATAACTAAAATAACCAAAAATATTTTTCCAGATTGTATTTTACTTTTAACACAATGGTAATTAAACAATTGGTAAAAATAGATATAAATAAGAATGATATATTAATATTATTAATATTATTATTAATTCTAATTTTTAAAATCATTTATGTTGGGCATTTTGGTCTTGTTCCAGACGAAGCCTATTACTGGGAGTGGTCTAGAGAAATTGCTTTTGGATACTACGATCATCCCCCATTTATTGCATGGCTAATTTTTTTATCAAGAGAAATATTTGGAGATACCTTGTTGGGAGTTAGGGCATTAACCGTAGTTTGCTCTTTTTTTTCTTATTTTATTTTATATCTTCTTGCAAAAAAATATCTAAAAAACATATTATCCTTTATATTTTTAATAATTCTTTCTAATTTCATCATTCTTTTTGGTATTGGCTCACTTCTTGCAACACCCGATATTCCTCTTGTTTTATTTTGGTCTTTATCTATTTTGATGGGATATAATGCTATTTTTAATAATTCAAAAATATCATGGATATTGCTTGGAATTTCCTGTGGACTGGGCCTTCTTTCAAAATATACTTTTGTTTTATTCTTTATTTCTCTACTTATATTTATACTTTTCTCAAAAGAACATAAAAAATTTATAAATAATTTTTATTTATATTTTTCTGTTATTATTGCATTTGTTGTTTTTCTACCAAATATTATATGGAATTATAATAACAACTGGTGTGCCTTTAAGTTTCAATTATCACATGGAATATCAAAAAATATTTTTTTTAATATCAATACGCTTGGAGATTTTTTAGCAGGACAAATTGGAGTTTTATCCATATTCCCTTTTATTTTACTTTTTATAGCAATTATACATTTTCTAAAAAGAAATATGCATCCAGATATTTTATATCTTATATCTTTTTGTATGGTTCCATTCTTTTTTTTCCTTTTAGCAAGCCTTCAAAAAAAAGTTGAAGCCAATTGGCCAGCTTGTGCATATATAAGTGGATTATTAATTACTGCTGTATATTTTGAAAAGCAAAAATGTTTAAATAATAAAAAAATAATGTTTTTTTCTTTCTTTACCCTTATTGTTTCTTTTGTTGTAACAGCAATAATCTATGTTCATATAATAAAACCATTTTTACCACTTGATCCCAAAAACGATCCTACCTTTCAAACCAGAGGCTGGAAAACATTTGCGGAGGATATTAATAAAATAAGAGCAAAAGTAGATCCGCTATATGACATACCAATTTGCACAAACAGATATCAAGATATTTCTTTAATTTCGTTCTATCTTTCAGATCATCCCAAGGGATTTGCATTAAATGCATACTCAAGAAGCAATCAATTTTCTATTTGGGAAAATCGCAAGCCTAAGGAAAACTCAAACATATTTTTTATTCATCCAATTTCTGATAAAAATCTTGATTTAATTTTAAGCAAGTGCTTTTATAAACAGGAATTATTACAAACAATAACCTTTAAAAACATAAAAAAAGAAAAAAAATTATGGGGATTTTATTCTTGTATAATAAAGTAACAAAATTTTTTTTATGTTTTCGTTTTTTTGTGTTGCTTCTTTTCTTTTTTTGTTTTTCCCCGCTAAACACCTTTTGTGATGCAAAAAAACCTATTGCATTGATATTAAGCGGTGGTGGTTCAAGAGGGCTTGCACAAATTGGTGTTTTAAAGGCTTTTGATGAGGCTGGTATAAAACCAGATCTTATTGTTGGAACAAGCATGGGAGCAATAATTGGAAGTTTATATGCCGCAGGATATGATGGAAAAAATATAGAAAAATTCTCAAAAACCATAAAGTGGGACCAAATATATTCAAGCGAGATTCCTCGCACAGAAAAACTTATGAGTTATAAAGAATCAGAAAAAAATTACCTTTTTGAGATTCGTGTTAACCGTAATCTGGAAGTTATGCTTCCGCAGTCAATATTAGATGGGCAAATATTTTTTGATGAACTCGCACCAAAGTTTACTCTTGCACAATATTTGTATGGCTTTAATTTTGATAGCCTTTCCATTCCGTTAAGAATAGTATCCACCGATATTTTAACAGGCAAAAAGATAGTATTGTCTAATGGCAATCTTGCTAATGCTGTTCGTGCTTCTTGTGGTTTCCCCTTTGTTTTTTCTCCTGTAGATTATGATTCTATGCTTTTAATGGATGGAGGGTTAGTTTCTAATATCCCAGTAACAACTGCAAAAGAAATATCGGATAATTATTATATTATTGCCGTTGATGTTACTTCTCCTTTATGGGACAAAAAAGCTTTAAACAACCCCATCAGGCTTATTGACCAGATTGTTAATATTGGCCTTACACATCAAAAAGACTTAGAAAAAAAATTAGCAACAGAAATTATTAGCCCAAATCTTTCCGAATTTTTAAATACCGATTTCTCTCAAATAGATACCCTAATATCCCGTGGTTACTATGCTGCTATTCCTATAGTAAATAAAATAGTTAATCAAATTAATTATTCAGGATCCGATTTGGTGGAGAAATATGATTCCAGTGAATTTTACTATGCTCCTTTTATATTTAATAATATTGATTCTATTTTGCAACAAAAATTACAAGAACATTTTGCAAATAAACCAAGAATAAAAAAATCAGACCTTACTAAAAAGGTTTATTCTGTTCTTATACAAAGTGAATCTTATTTTATAAAAATTAAGGAAATAGAAATAAAAAATAATGGTACTGTTATAAAATTTTATCCCGCTGTTTTAAAAGGATATAAAATTTACGGCAATAATATTACAAGATTTTCTACAATAAAATCTGCATTGGGAATAAAAATTGGTGACACATTAACCTCAAAAAAAATATCATCTGCAATCTTCAGGCTATATTCATTAGATCTTTTTAAAAATATAAATATAGATATAGATTCAAATAATATAGCGAATATATATCTTAGAGAAAAAGACTTTTTACGCTTGAGATTTGGCATTAGATTTGATGAATATCATTTGATTGAAGGCTTTATTGAGCCTGCATACGAAAATTTTTTGGGCCTTGGTATTTTGTCATCTTTTACTTTGCAATATGGTTCCTTAAGAGAAAGATATTCCTTTGAGATTCTAAACAATCACATTTATTCATCTCAAATAGCAAATAAGCTTCTACTTCAGGCATACATTTCTCAAGAAAAAGTTAGAAGCCGAACAGAAATACCAGACACTCTTGATTCAATACTGGTGCATGTCAGGCTGGAAGAACAAACTTTGGAAAAAACAGGACTCATGGGAGTAACAGGGTTACAGCTCGGAAAATATTTTATGATAGAAGGCGGATTACGACTTGAAAAATTTAAACTATACCAGTCAATGGCTTTTAAAGACCCATTTGGCGGTTTTAAACGAGGAATGCAATTTTTATTTTTAAGACTTATTGAAGATAATATAGACAAATATCCATATCCAGAAAATGGCGCTCAATATTATTTATTAATGGGTGGCGCCCACGCAGCCTTAGGAGGAACAGAAAATTTTTTAAAAATAGACAGCAAATTTATTCAATATTTTACATTTGGTAATATTCATACTTTATCTCCCCAAATACATCTAACATGGGCAACAGATTCTATGCCCGGTGTTGAAAAAGTATATTTAGGAGGTGCCGGCGCAGAAGAAAGATATAAAGGAACAGAAATATATAATACGGTTCCATTTTGGGGACTAAAATCACAAGCATTACCAGGAGATATTTTATTGCTTTTGCAAGCAAATTACAGATTAAAAATTCAAAAATTTTTTTATGCTTTTACCAATTTGTCTTGGGGCTATGCTTGGCCTTATGATTTTAGATGGAATGCAAATAATTTATCTTTTTTTAGAATAAAAGAATTAGCAAGAGATTTTTTAAATAAATCTCCAGTTGGTATTGGTATAGGTTTAGAATATGAATCCATGTTAGGTCCATTAAGATTTTCATGGGGTAGACTACTAAGAAATCCATTATATTCAGATTTGGGTATTATATCAGAAAATTTATTTTATCTTTCATGGGGATATACTTTTTAATAAAAAAAGCTTATTTTTAATAACTAATAAATTTGGGAACTTAATATTTTTATATATGAGGTGACATTTTATGCGATTTAATATTTCAACAAAGTTGTTTTTAGGATTCCTTTTTGTAATTTTTCTTAATATTATTTATTTTGTTGTTGTCAATAAGCTTTCCTATCTTAATATTTATACCGAAATACTCAAACGTCAGGAACAGGTAAAAAATGCTTTACTTCAAACATATAATATTCAAAAAGATAAAAAACGAAGCAGAACTTCTTTTGAAGCAATTGGCAAGCAAGAATCTGTTACAAATTTCAAACAAACATCATTGCTAATGCGACAGGTTATTGATTCAATAAGAAACGAATTAGATGTTATTAGTCATCTGGATTCTTCTATAGTTAAAAAATTTATTATTAAAAATCCGCATTATTTAAATCATCTTGCCCTTATTTCTACATTAAAAAAAATAGATGAAAATATATATGTTTATGATAATACCTTTTTAAAAATGGCACTTTCTGGAAAACACATAGATTCTTTAAAATATATAACCGATGAAAAGGGTATATTATTAACAGCTATTTTAGATTCTTCAGACCAGAAAATAACTATTTTGTTAAAAACTGCCGATTCTTTAATAGACGAACAAAATAAATTGGCAATAAAAGCTACCGAATCAAGAATAGAAGAAATAAAGAAAATGACTCTTATAATTCTTGCTATTGTAACTTTAGTGTCAATTGGTTTTGCCTTATTCTTTTCAAGAATTATTACCTATTCTTTACGCCGTTTAAAAGAATCTGCAAGTCAAATTGGTAAAGGAAAGTTCACTGTTGATTCCTATGGCTACCCTCATGATGAAATTGGTGATCTTGCCAAGGCGTTTCAAGATATGGCTATTAATCTCAAAAATACCCAAGAAGAGCTAATAAAATCAAAACGGCTGGCTGCTATTGGAGAAATTGTTGCTTCTGTAAATCATGAGATAAACAATCCTCTTATGATTATTTCTGGAAATGCTCAATTTTTGGAAATGTATTTAAAAGATGCTTCAGAAGATATAAAAGAACGGATAAAAACAATTTTAGAAGAAACAGAAAGAATCTCTAGAGTTACTAAAAAATTAAGAGAAATTAAAAATCCTGTAGCTGAAGAATATACATCCAGTGGAGAACAGATGATAAATTTAGACAAATCATATTAGTAATTTTAGTTCTTATGACAAAAATATTAAAAATTACTTTTACACTAATTTTAATTTTTGCATCTATAATAATATTTGGTATTTCTTTTTATGGATGCGCCGCAAGTCGCATGACTCAATATACATTTGACAAGCAATTGCTATCTGATGCAGAAGACAAATTTAACAAAAAAAATTATAAAGAAGCTCTTGCTATATATCAAATTTTAATTAATTCGCCAGAATTTTCTAAAACATATTCTGCAAAACTGGCTCTATATAAAATAGGACTAATAAATATTTATTATGATAATCCCGACGCGGATATCAATTCTGCAATTTCGGCATTTAATTTATATAAAACAAGATATCCTACAGATCCTCGTATTGGAGAAATAAATAGTATTATTAAAATCCTTGTTGCTCTTAAAAGTTTTGAGGCACAATACGATGAAACATCAATGAAATTAAAAAAGCTTCAAACAAAAACAGCTCTAACCAATGTTAGTTTAGATACGCTTTTAGAAAAAATCAATAAATGTTCTTTTGAACGTGATTCGTTGTCATTAGAGCGCTCAATTTTATTAAAAAAAATAAATGATCTAGAACAAACAATAATTAAAATGGAAAAAACAAAATAGAATATAGATAAATTAATGGCTCCACTATCTTTACGAAAAGAGATTTCTTCTTTTTCTACAGCGGTTATAAAAGTTGGTAGCAAAATTCTTACCAATGATGAAAATATTCCAAGCACCAAACGTGTTAGCGATCTTGTTAAATCTATTTCTTTTTTAATGCAAAACAAAAAACGCATTCTTTTAGTATCTTCTGGAGCAATTGCACATGGAATGAAAGTTTTAAATTTAAAAAAAAGGCCTTCAACAATTCCCCAAAAACAGGCATGCGCTTCAATAGGACAAATTAGATTAATGAATGTTTATGAAAAATATTTTTCTCAATATGGAATTAATGTTGGTCAGGTTTTGGTAACATGGGATGATCTAAGGGATAAAAAAAGATATCTAAATCTGAGAAACACTATTTATCAGCTTTTTGCATATAATAGTATTCCTATAATAAACGAAAATGATTCCGTGGGAATAGATGAAATAAAATTTGGTGAAAATGATACCCTCGCAGCACAATGTGCACTTTTGATAAAAGCGGATCTACTGGTTAACTTAACCGATATAAACGGATTATACGACTGTAATCCAGTTTTAAATAAAAATGCACGTCAAATACCAGTTGTTGAATCTATTACACAGGCAATACATAATTGCGCTTCAGAAAATAAAAATGAAATTAGTGTTGGTGGAATGATAACAAAGCTTAAGGCTGCCGAGATTGCAGTAAAAGGCGGGATTACTGTTTTAATTGGAGATGGTTTTAATCATTCTTTATTGGAGGTCTTGGATAATCCTTCTTATGGAACCGTTTTTCTCGCATCTTCAAAAAAAATGACTTCTAAAGAAAGATGGATAGCATTTTCGGGTCAGCCTAAAGGAAGTATTATAATAGATAAAGGAGCTGTAGCAGCAATAAAAGAAAAAGGCAAAAGTCTTCTTCCTGCAGGAATAAAAAAGGTTACTGGCGATTTTAAATCTGGAGATATGGTAAAAATTTTAAGCGAGGCTCAAACTGTGATTGGTCATGGTCTTGTTAATTACTCATCAAAAGAAATAGAAAAAATAGCAGGTTGTAAAACAACGTCTATAGCACAAATATTAGGTCAAAAAACATTTGACGAAATTATTCATAGAAATAATCTTGTTGTTTTTTAATTTTTTATTTTGTCTAAACTCTATTTTGTTTATAATAAAATCCAGAATTTATTTTTGTGAAAAGTTAAAAAAAAGGAAATTTATATGAAATCTGATAATCTAGAAAAACAAATTAATAATTTAGCAGACAGAGCTAAAGAAGCAAGTTTTTTACTATTAAACACATCACAGGAAAAAGTTGATAAATGCCTTATTACAATATCTGAGTTACTTGATTCAAAAAAAGAGCAAATTTTAGAAGCAAATAAAAAAGATATAAAATTAGCAAAAGAAAAAAAGCTTTCTCAACCAATGATAGAGCGACTTACTCTCTCCGATAAGGCTTTTAATTCTATGAAAGAGGGGTTAAAAATTGTTGCAGGTCTTCCCTCTCCTGTTGGCTCTATTTTTGACGAACGCAAGCGTCCAAATGGACTTAATATTTATAAAATGAGAGTTCCTATAGGTGTTATTGCTATAATATATGAATCAAGGCCAAATGTTACTATAGATGCTGCATCGCTTTGTTTAAAGTCTCGCAACAGTGTTATTTTAAGAGGAGGTTCAGAAGCATTTTTAACAAATAAAGCTCTTGCAAACATTATTTGTGAAGCCTGCAAAATTTGCGAATTGCCTGTTAATTCGGTTCAATTAATTCCAACAACAGAAAGAAGAGCCATAGACTTACTCTTAAAAAAAGAAGACAAAATAGATTTAGTAATTCCAAGAGGTGGAGAGGGTCTTATTAAAACCGTTGTAGAAAAATCTCATATTCCAGTAATAAAACACTATAAAGGTGTATGCCACGTTTTTGTTTCTAGATATGCCGATATGAATAAAGCCATTCCTATTGTAATAAACGCAAAAACCCAAAGACCGGCTGTTTGTAATGCAATGGAAACACTTTTAATTGATAAAGAGCTTTCTTATGAAAATAAGAAAAAAATAATTGATGAACTTTTAAATAATAACGTAACAATATTTGGCGATAAAGAAATTAAAAAATTCTCATCATTAATAAAGCCAGCAACAAAAGAAGACTGGTATGCAGAGTATCTTGATTTAAGACTTGCTGTAAAAACACTAAACGGAATAGAGGAAGCAATAGAACATATTAATACTTATGGTTCTCATCATACAGATGCAATTGTTACAGAATCACAGGAAGAAGCAGAAAAATTTTTGCAGCTTGTAGATTCCTCTTCTGTAATGATAAATGCAAGTACAAGATTTTCTGATGGTGGTGAATACGGAATGGGCGCAGAAATAGGAATTTCTACCGACAAACTTCACGCAAGAGGCCCAATGGGAATAACAGAACTTACAACTTACAAATGGATTGTAAAAGGTAATGGTCAGATTAGAACATAATATTATAAACAAAATTTTAATCATTAAAGGGAGATAAATGAAACTTATTGATTTTGTAAAATTTGATTCAAATGGATTGGTTCCTGTTATTGCCCAACATTTTGAAACAAATCAGGTTTTAATGCTGGCTTATATGAACAAAGAAACTTTGCTTGAGACTTTACAAACAGGCAGAATGGTTTATTACAGCAGAAGCAGAAAAAAGCGATGGTTAAAAGGAGAAACATCAGGACATTTTCAAACAGTAAGAGAAGTTTATCTGGATTGCGATGGTGATACACTCCTTTTTAAAATAGAACAAAAAGGCGCCGCATGTCACGAAGGATATTTTTCTTGTTTTTTTAGAAAACGTAAAGATGATAATTGGCAAATATGTGACAAGAAAATTGATGAATAATTTTAAGCTATTTATTTTTTATATTTAATTTATCCTCTATTATTCATTTTTACGAAAACAAATAATCAACTATGTAAGTTTTTTCTCACTATAAGCTAAGCGGTTAATAATATTTTTGATTTACAACTTAAAACTCATATTTAATAATTTAAAACTATAAATAACCTATTCTCAAGAAATAATTAAAATTTTTTAGGTGGGGGAAGTCTCCCCTTTGCTATATGCAATTTATTTTTATTTTTCAAGATGTTTTAATTATTAATTATTATTTAGGTGGGGGAAGCCTCCCCCCCAACAAAAAAAATATTTTTTTTATTATTTGTCAATTTTAAAATAATATTTTTTTATTCTTTATAAGAATAAAAAAACATATAATTATAATCAACTTTAACTAAAATTTGTTTTTCCTAATTCATAAATGGAGTTTATTGCTTTTTAACCCCAAAAAAATTAATTATAATTGAATAATAAATTTCAAACTGACCCATCACGGCATTGCCTGTTAATGGAAGCGTAAATGTTATTGTAGTACCACTAAGGCTTACCGAGCCATTGGCCGTATCACCAGATACAGAATGTAAAGTTAAAGAATTGCCATTAAGCACCCATCTTCCAGTATCATTTGCAGGAAGTAAGGGGCTTCCCACTCTTCCACGAGCTCTATAAGTAGAATCGCTATAAAAAGTATAAGTATGGCTGCTATCCGAATAATAATATATAGTATCTTGAGAAGCAGACGAGTCAATAGTGTCACCCCAAATAATCATTTTATAAGTCAAATCTGTATGCTGATTTGCCTGTGTAATTATCCATGTTCCCACCATTTCATCAAATGTTGGAGCATGACCAGAGGTTGGCGAATGAGAACAATTAAAATAACCAATAAAAATTGTTATTAAAAAACAAAAAACTAATTTTTTTCTCATAATTTTCCTCCTTAGAAAATTATATTTTTTTTATTATTTTTCTATCTTAGAATAAAATACCTTAATTTCTTTTATAAGCTGTTCAACAGAAAGCTGCCCCGGTGCAACAGTTTTTCCTATATATCCATAGGTAAAAAGCGAACCAAAAGCAAAGCCCGCAACACGAGTAATTTTTCCTACCTCACCCATAGAAATAGCAACAATATTATTATTTCCCCATGAACATGTAAAATTCATTAAACGCTTTACATCATTAAGGCTTTTTGCCATTGTTGCAATTTTTATTATATCTGCCCCTTGTTTTAATGCTTTTTCTGCTATGTTTTTTAAACCTTTATAATCGGGAGTTTTATTAAAATCATGTT
>Ga0123519_10011665_pt1 | contig 12917 bp, 6 predicted proteins | sample YelNatPaOPRAMG02_FD_87396 | JGI IMG/M metagenome (GOLD analysis project Ga0123519, IMG submission 87396) | Hot spring microbial communities from Yellowstone National Park - Yellowstone National Park OP-RAMG-02 (version 2) | ecosystem: Environmental > Aquatic > Thermal springs > Hot (42-90C) ...
CAAAATTAGCACTTTTGTAATTTTAGGGCCATATTATTTTGATGGGTGTCCCGCACCAATAACAGATTTACAGGTTCAGCCATCAATTGTTGAGGAAGGCTCTATAGTTCTTACTTGGACTGCTCCAACTGCAGATGCTACTGAAAACAATTTGGTTTCAGGTAAATTTATAATAAAATATCAAACAGCCCTTCAAGGAGGAACAATTGACTCTGATTCTGAATTTAATTCTGCCCCTTATGGCATATCATTGACAACATCCTGTACTGCAGGCGAAAAACAAAGGTATTCATTGACAGGTTTAACACCTGGGACATATTATTATTTCGCAATAAAATCTATGGACTCCGAGGGCAATATATCGCAACTCTCTAATAGTCCAAATTCTCAGGCCTCAAAAGTTTTCAAGGTTGCCTTTGTTACACAACCAGCAACTTTTTATGTTGGAATTGGCGGGGGGCCAATAGAGATAAAAACTGTTGATTCGTCTGGGAATGAACTAAAACTCGCACAGGATACAAATATTTATCTGAAATCCACATCAGGAAACTATGGTTTTGCTGTAAGCGTAGATGGCCCCTGGGTTTTAAGTTATGTCCAGATTCCAAAAGGTTCTTCACGAGCACAGTTTTTTTATTGTGATTTTGTTTCAGGTAACCCAGGGATTTATTTTGACCAACTTCCTAGTGGTTGGATAACTGAGACACAATATCAAACAGTTGTGGCAGCACCTGCAAGCAAATTTAGAATACTACATGATGGTTCCGCAGTTGTTACTCAAAATGAACAGGGAACAATAGATGCAACTGATGAATACAATAATACAGATAAGAAGTTCGTTGGTTCAGCGGTATTCTATTCAAACGTGAATTCAGTTGGAGTTGAGCCAAGTAGTTATACATATGTTAGTGGTGATGAAGGAGTAAAAAGTGTTACTATTAAAAATCCTACCCCTGGAAATCCAATCCCAATTGCAGGCCCTTCAATAATCTATGCAGAACAAATAACTGAAGAGTCATACAAAGGTTCTTATTTTACAGGTTCAAATATTGGATATATCTGTGGTGATTTTGGTACAATTAGAAAAACAGTTGACTCTGGCTCAAAATGGATTTCTATGTTATACGGAACATCTACTGTAAATGGTCTTTATGGAATCCATTTTATTGACGAAAGTCAGGGTTGGGTAGTAGGCAAAGATGGGAGAGTTTTAAAAACAATAAACGGTGGAATGTTATGGTCAACTAAAACAATTTCAGGTGTTTCAACACTTTATAGTGTATATTTTGTAAACTCTTCAACTGGTTGGGTTGTTGGTTCTGGTGGTAAGGTCTACAAAACAACTGATGGTGGAGATAATTGGACAGACCAGTCAGGTGCAACTCCAAATGATTTAAAATCAGTATATTTTGTAGATTCTTCAACAGGGTGGGTTGTAGGAAATTCAGGAACAATATTGAAAACAACTGATAGTGGTGAGACGTGGAATATAGCAGGTACGGGTATTGGTTCAGAAAATCTCAATAAAATAAAATTCTTTTTTGGCGAGACAATTGGTTTTGTTGTAAGTTCAGGCACTATTTATCGGACAACTGACAGAGGAGATAACTGGAGTGTTGTCTTTAGCACAGATAAAAATATTTATGATATCAGTTTTGTTAATTCAAACAATGGGTATGCTTGTGGTGAGCAAGGTCTTATTATAAAAACAACAAATGGCGGTAGTAGCTGGGTTTCAGTAAGCACTACAACAGAAAATTTTTATTCTCTATATTTTTACAATTCAAACAGCGGTTTTATTTTTGGTTCAAAAGGAATTATTCTTAAGACAACAGATGGCGGAACTTCTTACACAAGATGGAAAATGACAGGTCAATCTCTTGAACTGAAATGGAATGGGACAATAATAACACCTATTAGCCAGTTTCCTGGGAAAACCCAGCCATACAAAATTAAACAAAATACAATAAATAGACCAGAAGCAGTTTCATTGATTGGGATTAGAACTTACTATCCTGGTAGTGCATCTTTTGTTAAGATAAATGTTGAAGGGACCGAAGAAACAGGCAATTTCTTAGATAATTATGTTCAATATGTAAGCGTGTATAGGGATAACGGCAATTTAAGTTTTAGGAAAGAAGAAGAAACATTTTGTGGCCAGGCTACATTTTCTGGCGGAGTCGCTGTAGTTAATCTCTCAGCCCAGGCAATTGATTCAACAACAAAATATTATTTTATAACATATGAATTGCCACCAGATGCACCTATTGGTAAAAAAATTGGTTTAAAGATTTCTTATAATGCAGGATATGTCTATACTGGAATTCCTATGGCGGGCAATAATCTTCCATATCAAACAAGTTTTGCTGAAATTGTTCCTGGTTCCTGCACTGTTTTGGTTTCTTATGAAAATCTTGCACCTTCAGATGTTCCCGCAGGGACAAAAGATGTGCAACTACTTAAGTTCAGTGTAAGAACAGATACAACAACTTCTGAATTTAGAGGAATAAAATTAGAAAGGACAGGTCAGTATATAACTGATAAAGATATAGATAAAGTAAATGTTTACAAAAACTTTGTTGACCCTGTAAATAAAATTGGAGAAGGAACATTTGTTGGCGGCTATTCTACAATATTGTTCTCACAACAGCAAGAGATAGATTCTCTTACAACGAAAGATTACATAATTACAATAGATATTTCACCGGACTCCGTCTATACAGTTGGTTCTTCAACTGTAACTGTTGGTGTTAGAACTTACACTACAACCGGTTATTTTCTACTTGATGTAGCAGGCGCCAATGGACTTTCTCCAGCAAATTCAACTTACGCGTCTGGGCTGGTGAGAATTGACCCTGCTTATGATACTATTTCAATTACACCGGATGCTATTTTTTCAGGAGAAATATTCCAGAGTGAAAGTAAGGCATTTCTTAAATTACAGGTTTCAATTGATTCACATACTGCTGATTGGACAAAACTTGTAGTTGAGACCACAGGAACTGTTCAGGACAGCGATATTTCTGGTGTTTATCTATACAGAGATACTGATGGAGATGAAAAATTTTATATTTCAAGTGATACAGTTATTGGCTATGGGGCTTTTTCAGGTGGAGTAGCATCGATTGTTTTATCCAAGCCAGAAAGAATTGAAAGTGTCTCACCATCTTATCAGGTTTATTTTGTTGTACTTGAAATATCTAAACAGGCAGTTGTTGGTAGAACAGTTGGTGTAAAAATTTCAAATCCTACAAATATAACTCTTTCAGGTTTTGACAAAGTTTCTTCTGCAAATTTTCCTATGGTTTCAAATGTGGTCTCTATTGCAGATTATCAAGACAAAGTAAGTCCGACATTTGTCAACATTCTTCCTGAAGGGGTTCGTGTTGACGAATCAAATGTTGGTATACTAAAAATGTCTCTTACAACATACTGTGACGCAGTGTGGCAGGAGTTGAAAATTACTCTTGAAGGAGACGCTTCAACTAGTTGTGTTAAATTGATAAAATTATATAAAGACGCAGATAATAATGGCGAATTTTCTTCATCTGTAGATACACTTCTTGCTCAAACTTCTGTTTTTGATTCAAATAAAAAGGCGAGTTTAACTTTTTCTGCTGGTTCAAGACCAAAAATTACAGAAAACCTCCAGACATTTTTTATTGTTTTTGATTTTGATAGAGATGGCGGTCAGCCACAGGTTGGTAAAAAAGTTGGAATAGGTATTGACTGGACAGATTTCCTATATGAAGGGGTTGGCAATACTTCAATTCAGTTTGGCTATTTTATGTCTACTTTTACAGTATTGCTTGACTACCGCACGCCATCTAAACCGGAAATAGTATTAGATTTGAATCCAGAACAAAAAATTTCAATTGGAAATGTTGCCTTATTTTTTAGTTCTTCTCGTGATAAGATTGGCTTTTCGTATAATTCTACTGCGGTAAATGGAATTAAAGAAGCTCAATATACTATTGAAGCTTATAAAATTAATATCATAACCTATACCTATACTTATGAATACTCGTATTTGAATAGTTATGCGAATGGATTACAATCTTTTTCTCTTTCAACATCGCAAACTGTAAAATATTATTATCTTGAACCCCAAGGAGAAATATTTTCAGATTCCGGGCAAGATAACAACATAACTATTTCAAATCTCAACTTAAAGCATAATTTCTTATATGTGCTTAAAGTAAAGGTTGTGAGTACAGATGGCTTTACAAGAATGAATCAAGTACCTTTTATTGTAGATTTAACACCTCCTCCTGCACCGAATAAGCCAGTCCATACTTCTCCTGGTCCTTCGGAAGAAATTGCAAAGAAATATCAAAACAAGACACAGGAACCACAGAACTCATATCAGGTAATATGGGATGCAGTTTCTGACGAAGAATCAGGAATACTGTGCTATGAATTGCAGGAACGCTCTGACACTTCACCTGTCTGGGTAACTTTAAGTAGTGGTATTCCACCAAGTCAAACAGAATATTCTGTTAAGGATAGAAAAGAGAAAAAATTCTATTATTATCGGGTGAGAGCAAAAAATTATGCTGGAAGTTGGGGAAGTTTTTCAGATGCTTCAACTGCAGCATATTTATCTTTGCCAGGTGAACAAATAGACCAGTTAGCAAATTATCCAAACCCATTTGATTCAAGATATAAAGATACAACAATTACTTATATTTTGAGAGACGACTCAGAAGTCACAATTAGAATTTTTGATTTACTTGGTGTGCCTATTAAGACAATGCATTTTTCAAAAGGTGAAAATCCTGGCGGCGTTCGTGGAACAAACAATATAACCTGGGATGGAACAAATGAGCAGGGACAGAAAATCGTTCAGGGAATGTATATTATGTCTGTTGAAGTAAAATCAGGAGGTAAGACGACGCGGAAGAACTGGAAGGTGGGTGTGATACATTAGAAGGTGAGAAGGTGAGAAGGTAAGAGGGTAAGAAGGTAAGAAGGTGAGAAAGTAAGAGGGTAAGAAAGTGAGAGGGTGAGAGGGTGGTGAAGCCACACAAGAATTTGAGAGTTTGGCAGGAATCAATAGAGTTAGTAAAAATGGTTTATAAGTTAACACAAAAAATTCCAACAATAGAAAAATATGGGTTATTACAACAAATGCGAAATGCAGTAATCTCTATTCCATCTAATATTGCAGAAGGCGCAGCACGAAAAGGGAGTAAGGAATCTATTCAATTTTACTCAATAGCGAGGGCTTCGTTAAGTGAACTCGATACCCAGAATGTGATATGTAAAGAACTCGGCTACTTTTCGGATTTGGAATTTTCAACCTTGGTGAATAAAATTGAAACCGTTGATTTTTTACTGAACGGACTTATTAAGAGCGTCCGCAAGAAGTTGTTTGTTTTTATCTTTCTCACTTTCTCACTTTCTCACTTTCTCACTTGCCTTCACGCTGCTGGCACAGATCCAACCTCATTCTTAAACTTCGGCACTGGCGGGAGAGCATTTGCCTTAGGTGGTGCTTATTCAGGCATCGCAGAGGATGTCACCGCATCTTACTATAACAGTGGAGCACTTGGTGTTCTTCAGTATAAAGAACTAATGGCATCACATTCAATTCTCTGGCTTGACACAAGTTATAGTTTTGTTGCTTATGCACATCCATTTTTAGATAAAGGTTGTCTTGGATTTAACATTGTCCGTCTTTATTCAGGTGGTGCAGAAAGAAGAGATGAAAACAATGTCCCGCAGGGGAATTTTGACCACTCAAAGACAGCACTTAATATCGGATATGGTAAGGAATTATTCAGAAATCTTTATCTTGGTATAAATGGAAAAGTTATAAATTCAATTCTTGACACAAGTTCTCTTTATTATCTTTCATTTGATGTTGCTGGCTATTACAAAGTGAATCATGTTTTGAGTTTGGGTGTAAATTTTCAGAATCTTGTGCCTCTTGTAGTTGGTGATACGGATGATAGAATTCCGCTGAATTTTCGGTTTGGTTTTGGATACAAAGTTTTTGGAGATCGTCTTCTGATTTCTCTTGACCTGAATAAAAATTCAGAGCATTCTGGTGATATTGTTGACTTTTATTGTGTTGGGTTTGAGTCAAAGATACTGAAATTTCTTGATCTTAGAATTGGCAAGAATTCACAGGAGACAACAGCGGGTTTAGGTTTTAATTACAGACATTATAATTTTGACTATGCAGTTGCATTACATGAATATCTTGGTTTATCTCACAGAGCATCCTTTGGAGTCAAATTTGGTAAAAGTTTGGATGAAATTCGCAGGGCAAAAGAGAAAGTTGAGGAAGAGAAACCTGTTGAGGTTGCAGTGGGAGTTCCTTCACCAGAGGCAGAAGAAAAAGAAGCAAAATTTAAGGCACTTTATCAGGAAGCAATTGATGACTATACTCGTGGCATGTTTACATTTTCTCTTGAGAAGTTTAAAAAAGCACTTGAGATTTATCCCGATGATACACTTATCCCTCTTTATATTGAAAGATTAAAGATAGTGACTCAGGTTATTTCCCAATCAATAAGTCCTGGCAAAGTTGGCGACTTAATAAGAAGGGGTGTCAGTTATTTTGTTGAAGGAAATGGTGAAAACGCAGTTAAAACAATTGCTTATGCTTTGTCCCTTGAACCGGAGAATTTTACAATTGAGAGATTGTTGAACAGGTTAGAAGAAAAGACAGGCATAAAAGCAGAAAAAACAACACCTATGACAGGACTCACAATTGTTGAACAAAAACTTTACGAATCTCTTATATATTTCAGGAAGAAAGATTTCTGGAAAGTTGTTAAATTATGTGAAGAGATACTTGTTCTTGAACCAGACAATGTTGATGCATACAAAAGGATGGGCTCAGCATTTTACTCTCTTGGAGAAAAAGAGAAAGCAAAAGAATTGTGGAAAAAAGCGCTTAATATAAAACCTGATCCAAAACTTGAAAGTTTTATTAGAAAATTGAAATGATTTGCTCTTTCTTTGAGGGCTGCGTCATTAATTGGTAGCCGAACCCTTTATGGGTTCGCAAAATACCGACGGAAAAGCGAGGGCATAAAGCCCTCGGCTACCAAGCCAAGGGCCGAAAATATCGGTAGTCGAACCCTTTACGGGTTCGCAAAACAGCGATGGAATTGAATCTCTTCAGAAAGGAAGACCATGCGGACAACCTCTTCAGTTTCAAAAGAGTTGACAGGGGGATTTAAGAAAATGAAAAATCTTTTTGCTGTGGTTATTGTCTTCTTTTATAGTTTTAATCTCTATTCTCAGTCACTAATAGAGCAAAAATTGAACCTTGAAAAATCAATTCAGGAAAGGACCGAAAGAATTGTTGAAAAAATTATTGGTTCAAAAGAAATGATTGTTCTTGTAAATGTTGAACTAACAAAGGAACAGAGTAAAGAAAAGCCACTTTATCCTGGAATGGCAATGTCAGAAGAAGAATATCTTCCGGGAATAACTTATTCTTATGTGCCAATAGATGTTGACAATCTTGCATCTGTCCTTTCAATCAAAAAGATCAGTATATCTGTAACTGTTGACAAAAGTGTTTCTCAGGAACTTGTTGACAGAATAAAAAGCGAAGTAAGCACACTGCTTGGTTTAAATCCTCTCAGAGGGGATGTAGTGGATGTTCAAAAAATTGCTTTTGCTTTTAAGAAGTTAAGTTTTAGAGAACAAATAGCGAATCTCTCATCACATTTATTCTGGCTGTTTGCTCTTTTGCTTTTGACCATATTTTTGTTTGGACCTTTGAGACATTTCTTTAAGACAGTAGTCAAGGCAATGGAACTTAGAATTGAAGCAGATACAAGAATAAGGGGATATGAAGAAGCAATGAGAGGTGGAACTGCTGGGCCTGGGGGAATGCCTTTCATGCCAGCAGGACCAATAGAACTTACACTTGAGAGAAAACGACCTCAACTTGGAAAGGGGGAAGAAACAAAAGTGAAAAAAAAGTTTGATTTTGTGACCGCTGATAATCTTAAGAATTTAATTTTTTTGTTAAGAAATGAAAAGCCGGAAAAAATTGCAATTATAATAAACTATTTACCTCCAGAGTTTGGCTCTGAGATTATGGGTTCGCTTTCACCCGAATTGCAGTCAAAAGTTGCACTTCAATTGACCGCTCCAAAAGTTATAGACCCTGAAGAAGTTAACAAGATTGAAGAAGAAATCAAGACAAAAATTGAATACATGGTTGGTGGCGAAGATTATTTCTTGAATTTACTTGACCAGGTTGATAGAGAGACGCAGGAAAATATACTTAAAAGTTTAGAAAACACAAATCCTGCTCTTGCTACAAAACTGAGGAATTCACTTTTCTTTTTTGAAGATATTGTTATACTTGATAAGCCCATCTTACAGCGAGTCATCAGGGAAACACAGCGGCAGGGTTTATCTCTTGCGCTTGCATTGAAAATTGTTCCAGAAAATGTTAAATTAAAAATTATGGATGCGCTTACTGAAGGTGCAAGAGCAATGCTTGTTGAACAGATTGACCTTCTTGGCGAGGTATCAGAAAAAAGAGTTCAGGAAGAACAGCGTCAGATTGCAAACATTGTTAAAGCACTTGAAAAGTCAGGGGATATTGTAATAGATAGAACAAAAAGATATCAGATATTGGAAGGCAGTGACCTGGCAGTGGAGCCAGAAGAGGTGCCTGAGGAAAAAGGAAAAAATAAAAATTTTCCCAAGTAATGAAGGAGGGTGCGACAAAAGGCAAAACCGGTTCGGGGGGTTCAGCGAGCGACTGCCGTAGCGTTAGTTTAGCGTAGGCAGGAAGCGAGCGACGAAGAAATGGGGGGTCGCTGGTGCGACGAATAAGGAGCACCGTGTTTGCGACGCCGCCGAGTCGGTGAGGCGGCAGGAAAGAGCCCCCCTTGTGGAGCACCGAGCAAAGCAAAACAACCTTACTTTGCGAGGGAACCCGACTGAATAAAATGAAGGAGGGTGCGACAAATGGACTTAATGACTATTCTCGGTCTAATTATGGGAGCATCTGCTGTTTATTATGTTATGTATGTTGGTGGAATTGAAAGATTGCTTTTGAATTTACCATCGGCAATACTTGTTTTTGGCGGAACATTTGGCGCTACTATGGTTACTTATCCTTTCAGTATTCTTTCCAAAGTGCCAAAAGTTGTGTTTCTTATGCTTTTTCCACCGAAACGACTCTCACCACAGCACTATATTTCGCTTTTAGTTCAACTTGCTGAAAAAGCAAAAAAATCAGGTATAGATAGTTTGCAGGAGGATCTGCCTAAAATTAACGACCATTTTCTCGTAGATGGTTTACAGATGGTTCTGGATGGGCTTGACCCAAATCTCGTCAGAGAAAATCTTGAAAAAGAGATTATTTTTTTGAGAAGAAGACATTCTCAAGTTACAAGTGTATTCAGGAGTATGGGAACTTATGCTCCAATTTTTGGATTGCTTGGTACTCTAATAGGTGTTGTTCAGGTATTACAGAATTTAACAGACCCAACTACCATTGGTAGTGCAATGGCAGTCGCGGTTGTAACAACATTTTATGGAATTTTCAGTACAAATTTCTTATATTTGCCAACCGCAGGTAAACTTGATGCTCTTACTGAGCAGGAAGTTTTACTTAAAGAAGTTGCTATTGAGGGAATTCTTTCTATTCAAAAAGGTGATATCCCTATGATTTTATCAAGAAAGTTACACGCTTATCTTGCTTTTAAGTTAAGACAGATGAGAAGAGAAAAGGCAAAATGACCGAATGTCATTGCGAGCCTGCCAATAAGTAAAGGCAGGCGAGCCTGCCAATAAGTAACGGCAGGCGAAGCAACCCCCTTACCCACAGTTGTCATTGCGAGCGACTGAAAGGAGCGAAGCAATCCCCTTCACAAAAGAAAGTTAGAATCTTATGAAAAAAAATATTAAAGACGAAACAGAACAAGATAAACTTTCTCAAGAAGAAAAAAGTAAAGAAAAGCAAATCTGGCTTACAGTATATTCTGATATGACAACTAATCTTTCGCTTTTCTTTCTCATCCTTTTTGCCTTTACGCGATTTAGCGGACCATTAAAAGAAAAACTTTTTAGAGAATTACAAAAACAATTTTCAAAAAGACCAGTTCAAGAAATAACGGTAGAAGCAAAGCAAGAAGAAAAAAAGAAAACAGATATTGAGGAGTTGAAAAAATTTGCCTTTGTTGAAGAGACACAGAAAGAAATTAAAATTACATTGCCAAGCCCTGTGCTTTTTGACTTAAACAAGGCAGAGTTAAAACAAGAGGCAAGAAATGTTTTATCGCAAATAAGCAAAATTCTAAAAGAGAACGATTATCCTATTATTGTGGAAGGTCATACAGACAATTTACCAATTCTTGGTGGTCCTTACAAGTCAAACTGGCATCTTTCAAGTGCAAGAGCATTTTCTGTTATTGAGTTTTTCATAAATCAGGAAAAACTTCCGCCTGAGAGATTTTCTGCGCTTGGATATGGGGAGTATAAACCAGTTGCCCCAAATGACACAGAAGAAAACAGAGCAAAAAACCGCAGAATTGAAATTATTTTAGTGAAGATATGAGATGGTCTCTGAAACGGCCTTGTCATTGCGAGGGAGTGAAACGACCGAAGCAACCCGATGCGAAGCATCGTCCCGAGTGAAACGAGGGACCCCCTTACCCATGGCCAGTGTCCATTCCCTCGGGAAAGGGGACCCCTCGCTAACGCTCGGGGTGACACAAAGTCGATAAAGGAAAAACATCATGCCTGAAGAAGAAAAAGGTCTAAACTTAGATACAGAAGAAGAAAAATTTGAAATTGAGCACAGTGTTGACCCTGGTTCTGCTTGGTTAGTGCCATACGGGAATATGATGACAGTCCTTATGGTGTTTTTCTTGATACTATATGTCTTTTCATATCAGGCAGATAGCACAACTTATGAGAGAGTCGTGCTTAATATTCAAAAACAGTTTGCTCTAAAAGGGAAAGTTGCTGAAAATGTTGCAAGAAAAGTAGAAGAAGCAGAGTCAGCCTCAGAACTTGCAAATTTTTATGAGAAAGAACATCTTGACAGGTTTGTTAAAGTTGAAATAAATGCAGAACGGATAAGGGTAATGCTTTCTAATCCTGTGCTTTTTTCACTGGGAAAAGCAGAACTAAAAGAAGAAGCAAAAAAATATCTTAAGCCGGTTTCAAAACTTATTAAGACAGGAAAAATTGCTTCCAAGGTTATAATAGAGGGACATACAGACAACATACCAATAGTAGGCGGAAAATACAAATCCAACTGGGAACTTTCTGCGGACAGAGCAATTAATGTCATAAATTATTTTGTTAATGAGGAAGGAGTTCCGCCTGAAATTTTTGCTGTTGCTGGATATGGAGAATACAAACCAGTTGCCCCAAATGACACAGAAGAAAACAGAGCAAAAAACCGCAGAATTGAGATAGTTGTTTTAAGAGCCACCCAATAGAACATTTCTTAACATCACTTACAATTTCAAATTCCTGAGTTTACCTGTAGTTTTCTGAAATTGGATTTTCAAATTTTTTTTCTTGCCCCCTTGACAACTGATTTCTAATGTGTTAAAATTTTTCTGTAAACGATTACACAAGGTGCAACCTATTACACGGATTTGAGGAAATTTGTCCTTATGCCAATTACAATTCAGGATATAGCAAAACATGCTAAGGTCTCAACAGCGACTGTTTCTCGTGTCTTGAATAACAGTCCAAAAGTAGATCCTCAGACAAGACAGAAAGTTTTATCAATAATAAAAAAATTTAATTATAAGCCAAATCCATTAGCAAGAGGACTGATAAGACAGAAAACAGAAAGCATTGGATTGTTTGTCCCACCGTCTCCTTATTTCTTTTCTCAGTATTATTTTAGGGAAATTGCACGGGGTATAAGTGAAGTTCTTGGCCCGACCAAATACGAGTTAATAATAAAACAACCCAAAAGTTTTGATATAAATCTTGGTTATCCTTCTGACATTTCATTGGATTCTTATGATGGATTAATTTTAATTTCTCCTCCAAAAGATGACCGTCTTGTCAAACAACTTGAAATCCTCAGGAAAAAACCAACAGTAATTATCAATTTTCGTTCTTCAGTTCTAAATTTTGTTGACCTTGACAATGTTTCAGAAGCAAAAAAAATGACAGAATATTTAATAAATTTGGGTCATAAGAAAATTCTCTTCATAAATGGAATACCAACCAGTTTAAATTCGCTGGATAGATTAGAAGGATATAAACTTGCACTTCTTAAAAACAATATTTCATACAATCCTTCAATTGTTTTTTATGCTGATTTTGACCAGGCAAAGGCGTACGATTTTATGAAAAAGTTCTTAGAGTCAGGGGAATCTGTAGATGCAGTTTTCTGTGCAAATGATTTAATGGCAATAGGTGCAATTTGTGCAATTAAAGAAAAAGGATTGCGTGTGCCTGAAGATATTCCTGTTGTTGGATTTGATGATATTGATATTGCAGGTTATTTTGACCCACCATTGACTACAATTCATCAGCCACTTTTTGAGATGGGTAAGAAGGCAGCAGAATTGTTGTTGAATCAAATTGAAAATGGTGAAACAATTAAACAGGAGTATGTAATTTTTCAAGGGGAACTTATAATAAGAAAGTCATGTGGTGGTAATTACGATAAGGAGATATATGATAAAAAAAACTCCGACCTCATTGTTGAGCGGTGAAGTCCATTACTGGCGAAGAAAATGAACTTAAAAATATAGAAGAAATTTTGCTCTTTGTACCAAGGAAAGATGGGAAAGTGGTTGAAATTTTTTCTGTGGCAGGGCTATTCTATGTAGTTGCACCGCCTTGCGGTGCTTTCCTTACATTTCCTCCCTTTTGTAAAGGGAGGTCAGGAGGGATTTATGTAGCGGTGCGATTACTATCGCACAAGAATTTATCTGTGCGATTGACTTGCC
>Ga0123519_10011667_pt1 | contig 12915 bp, 13 predicted proteins | sample YelNatPaOPRAMG02_FD_87396 | JGI IMG/M metagenome (GOLD analysis project Ga0123519, IMG submission 87396) | Hot spring microbial communities from Yellowstone National Park - Yellowstone National Park OP-RAMG-02 (version 2) | ecosystem: Environmental > Aquatic > Thermal springs > Hot (42-90C) ...
AGCTTAGCGAGGCAAAGCTCGTTCGTCCATGGCGGCTTTACGCAAAACTTATGTCCCTATTAACGCCGAGCTTATGTTCCCTTTCCAGAGATTCTATATACTGAGTGCAGAGTCACGTGATGGTAAGGTGAAAAGCTTATAGGTGATCGTCTTGAGCGATGAGGTAAGGGCCACACAAAGGCTAGATGGCCAAGGAGGTAAGGAAAAGGGGTAGACAAAAATATCTGACTTTTCGTATGGCCAAGCCAAATTATCAATTACATAAGGAAGGAGCAAAATGAGAAAGACTTTCAGAATGCTGCTTAGGGACGAAAAAGGTATCACCGCCTTGGAGACGGCAATCATCTTGATTGCCTTCGTGGTAGTCGCCTCGGTCTTTGCTTTCACGATGCTCTCCGCTGGCATGTTCTCTACGGAGCGCAGCAAGGACTCGATCTACGCCGGCCTTGCCCAGGTTCGTGGGTCTTTGGAACTCAAAGGTGGCATCATCGGCACTGCAACTATAACCGGCACGTCGGGGACCATTGATTCGTTGACCTTCAACCTTTCCCTCGTCGCCGGCGGGGCACCGATTGATTTCACCGAACCACCCGCCAATACGGTCCTTATTGAGTATCGCGACGCGACCACCAGGACGACGAACCTTGACTGGACGGTATCCTGGCCTATCGGCGATGAGGACGCGATGTTAGAAGCCAATGAGGTGGCCGAGGTCACCGTGCCCCTTAGCGACGCCGGCATAACCCTTGGCCCCAATACGACCTTCGTCATTGAAGTCAAGCCGCCCAGCGGCGCTGTGGTCAACCTTCAGAGGACCACGCCGCCCAGCATCGATGAAGTCACCGATCTGAACTAGGCATCCGTAATGGGCTACCTGTTGAGCGGCTCGGTTTGCCGAGCCGCTCAACCTTAGCCCGCCGCTTAACAAACGGGCACTAGCACCTTAAATCTCAGGCACGGCCAGCCAGATCATAAGATAGGGTCTCATGGCTCATTCATTCCTCATCGAGCCGAGACGACTGCCCCGCTACACTTGGCCGTGCCGGCGGGGCAGTCGTCTATTAGAGGGAATGTCGTTCAAGAGGAGGTTTGTCCGTGGGCACAGATGAGAGGCTTGAGCAAAGGGTCAGGACACTGGAATACGAGCTCAAGATCCTGAAAAACGAGATCCAGCGCACGCTCTTGGACATCCAAGAACAGCTCCTGATCCATTATTATCCTGCGTTACGAGCCAGTGAATCTATCCCTGCCTCCGAGGTCGTCCAATCTTTGGGAGCCGTCCGAGAGAAGCGAGAAACCATCGTGGAGGCGCCACCGATAAGCGAGGCGCCTGAGCCGGAGATCCCTCAAGTGAGGAAGGTTTCTCTGGGGGACATCCGGCGAGTGCGCGAGGACTTGTCTGAGACGGCTGTCCAAGCTGATCAAGTCCAGGGTCCACAACCTGCTCAGCCCAATTTGATTGCCCTAATGGGCTGGATCAGCTCAGCCTTGCCCAAGATCGGCAAAGACCGAGCTGCACGATTGCTGGAAACGGTCCATCAAAAAGGCTATCTCGATGATGAGACCAAGCGCGCGCTTATGGAATTCTGTGCCATCTCAGGCGGGGATAAACCGGTGGAGAGGGTTGTTCCCAGCGACCTTCTCGCCGTTTTGCTGAAGCTGAGCGAGTTACTTGGCCGGGGAACGAACGTAGAAGAAGCTCTTGCATGGATAGACGAGGCGAAACTTGGATAAGGCCATCATAACCAGCTTCTTGATCATCGCAGGCATCATTTGTGCCGTGATCATCTTTAATGCCCTGTATCCCGCCGTAGTCCAGGGTAGTGCTGCCATGGTGACGATGCAGGGCCGGATAGACGAGCGCCTCAAGAGCCAGATAGAGATCATCCATGCGGTGCCCGATGGCGTGGTGACTAAAAGGGCCCTCGTCTGGGTCAAGAACGTGGGGTCTACTTCCATTCGCCCGGTCGAGCGCTGCGACGTCTTCTTCGGCCCTGAGGGGAGTTTCGTGCTCATCCCCTATAACACAGGGACCGCGCCGCAATGGACCTATACCGTGGAAAACGACGATGCCTGGAAGCCTACCGCAACCCTGAGGATAGCCATCGATGTAAGCGATGACCTCGTTGATGGGACGCGTTATTACGTCAAGATTGTTTTGCCCAATGGGGTCTCGGACGATTACTACTTTACCAAGTGATCTCTTATGGAGAACGCAATCACTGGCCTTATCGTCGTTACCCTTTTGCTTTTGGCCGTTTTCACTATCGGCCAGACCTACCTGACTACCCAGGGCGCTGTCCTTGAGTCGTGGCGGGGGATGGAAGAGCGTCTGGGCGAGAGATTCCGAACTAACCTTTCGCCTGTGCGGGCTGAGGTCTTGGTGGGAGGGCACTTTGTGGAGTTGACTTTGCAGAACGATGGCGACACCAAATTGGCCGATTTCGAGCGTTGGGATGTCATCGTCCAGTATCACGAGGACGGAGGCATGTATATTCAGCGTTGGTTGCCCTATGACGACTTGGGCGGTGACAACAGTTGGCTGGTGGACTTTTCGGAGGGCAGCATGGATGTCATCGAGCCACGGATCCTCAACCCTGGTGAGCAAATGGTCGTTCGGATAGCCCTAAATCCCCCGGTAGCCACAGGCACCACCAACTGGGTAACGATTGCGGCTCCCAACGGGGTCAGTACTGCCGCCGCTTTTACCCGTTAGGCCGGCTCATTTGAGATGAAGGGGCATGGCAAGGGAGGTGATCTATGAAGGCCTTTGGCCAGACCGGGGTGAGTGGGGAACGCGCTTTAGGTGCCGATGTATCCCGCCAACCAGGACTGTGGGCAGCGAATGAATTCACGTTGACTTCACGATAGACGAGCTCATCTCACGTACAATAGAGTTGTGGAGGAGATGTAGCTCAATCTGTTGTGGGTTTTCATAGAAGTCGGGCTTTCATCCATGGAGAGGCCTCCTTATGCCTAAGAAGATCCTCGTCGTTGAGAGCGATCGGCCGCTAGTCCAACTTATCCGCGAGTCGCTTGAAGAGCAGGAATACGAGGTCGTGACCGCTGCTGAGGGCAATGAGGGCTTGCGCAAAGCGGTCAAGGAACGGCCGGATTTGGTGATCTTGGATTTTAAACTTCCCGGCCTCTCGGGTAATGAGTTGTGCCGTCGCCTGCGCCGGGATTCTGCAACAGATCACTTGCGTATCTTGATGATCGCTGATGAAAGCCAACTGGGTGACCTGGTCGTCGGCCCAGGCGAGAGCGCTGACGACTTTTTGATTAAACCCTTTGATGCTGTCGAGCTTGTCACTAAGATCAAACCTTTGCTCGTCAGCGAGGATGAGCAGGAGAGCAAGGTTATTTCCACAGGTAACAGCGAACTGGACGGGAAGATGGGAGGTGGCATCCCCCTGGGTTCGCTGACGCTGATTGAGGGCGCTTCGGGCGCAGGGAAATCGGTGCTTGCCCAACAAATGATACATGGCTCGCTGGAGAATGGGCACAAGCTAGCCCTTTTTTCTACCGAGAACACCGTCAAAAGCCTGATCAAACAGATGCGTAGTTTGAATCTGGATGTCATGGATTACTTGCTCCTGGGCCGGCTTAGGGTTTATCCCGTTGAGACCTCGCGCCTGGGGAAAGACGCCCTCCCGACGCTGATACGGGCGATGAGGACTAAAAGCGATTGGGACATGATCTTTGTGGATTCTCTTACTTCTTCTATTCCTCATTCTTCGGATAACGATGTGCTCGGCTTCTTTGAAGAGGCCAAAAGGATCTGCAATGAGGGCAAGACGATCGTCGTTGTAGTGCACTCGCATGGCTTAAACCCTGATTTGCTCATTCGCCTTCGCTCGTTATGCGATGCGCACTTACAGCTCCGCACGGAAGAAGTGGGACAAAAGCTTGTCAAGACCCTAGAAGTGACCAAAGTACGTGGGGCGGACAAATCTACCGGCAACATCATCAGTTTTGAGGTGGAGCCGGGTTGGGGTATGCGCGTTATTCCGATCAATAAGGTCAACGGATAGAGCGCTATGGTACAGGTGAAACTTCCTTTCTCTCCTGACGAAGCCAATGGGCTCTGTAGTGATCCGGCCACTTGTAGCTTGCTTCCGCGCCTCTCCAAAGGCCTGAGGGAAGCGTGCTTGGCTAACAGTTTCTTGCACAAGTATTTGCATTGGCTGCCCCTCGGCGAGATCGGCATCCCCGATTATTATCCGAAGCTCTCTAGGAGCCTGCGCGATCTTGAGGAGCGCAATCTCATCTATCCTACCAAAGACGGCACCTTGTTCATTCATATCTACCCCGACATGAAGGGCGAACGCGACATCTATGTCACCATCGAGCCCTGTTTAACGGTATCTCTGGAGAACATCGTACCCGAAGTGGAGAGCAGGTTGCTGGAGTTTGCCGACCAGATCGGCCAAGCTGAGACTGACGAGGAAAAGGAGAAGGCTCTGCTTACGGCCCTGGACGCTATCGTGACCACGGATGGCCGGAACGGCTCCCGGATTCAGGTATCACCGGAGGAATATCAAGCTCTCAAGTATCGCATCCTGCGAGATAAAGTTGGCCTTGGCTTGCTTCAGCCTTTGCTCTTGGACCCCTATATTGAGGATATCAGCTGTGCCGGCGTAGGCCCGATTTTCATTGAGCACAAGATATTCAGGAGTTTGCAGTGTGCTATCACGTTCTCCACAGAAGAGGAAGTGGACGAATTCGTGATTTGGTTGGGGGAATGGATCAAGAGGCCGGTCACGGTCCGCAATCCCATCGTGGATGCCGTACTCCCGGATGGCTCCCGTATCAATATCGTGTACGGAAGTGACATTTCTAAGCGAGGGAGCAACTTTACCATTCGTAAATTCAGCGATACCCCGCTCAGCGTGATGGAACTCATTGAGTTCGGCACGCTGGATTATACGATGGCGGCCTATCTGTCCTTCGTATTGGAAGAGGGTCTCAATGTCTTTGTCGTTGGCGCTACCGCCTCCGGCAAAACCACCTTACTGAATGCTATCACAACCTTCATCTTGCCCGACAAAAAGATCGTCACCATTGAAGATACCCCCGAGCTTCAGGTCCCTCATAAGAACTGGGTGCGAGAGGTGACCAGGGGGACCAGCCGCGACGAAAAGGGTAGCGCTGTAGGCATGTTTGATCTGCTCAAAGCCGCCCTGCGACAACGTCCCGATCGAATCATCGTAGGGGAGATCCGTGGAGAGGAAGGCGCTATCGCTTTTCAGGCTATGCAGACGGGGCACGGGGTAATGTCCACTTTCCACGCCGCATCGGTGGAGAGGCTCATCCAACGTCTCACAGGCGAGCCGATCAACATACCCAAGGCGTATGTGGATAACCTGGACGTCGTGGTCATCCAGGCTGCTGTACGTGCTCCTGGCCGTGGCATGGTGCGCCGGGTGACGAGCATTAATGAGATCGTGGGCTATGATCCGGTCAACAAGAGCTTCTCGTTCATTGAAGTCTTTCGCTGGAACCCGGCCAATGATACCTTTGAGTTCCCCGGTTACATGAACAGTTTCATCCTGGAGGAGAAAATAGCGCCTAAGCGAGGGATCCCTCCTTTCAAGAGGAAAGCGATTTATACGGAGCTTAAGCGAAGAGCCAAGATCTTTGAGCGACTACACAAGGAAAAGAAGGTAAAGGGTTTCAATGAAGTCTTTCAGGTCCTTGCTGAAGCCCACCGGCAAAAACTCCTCTGAAACGATCACTGGGTTTGATCTCTTCTACCAGTTGACCTCTATGTCGGCTATGGCCGCGGCCGGCATTACCCGAGGCAAGATCTTTGAGCTGGCCTGCCGGGTGCCGGCGCCTCCGGCTAAGCTCTTTGAACAGATCACCAACCTGACCGATAAGCTGCGCGTCAGCTACCCCGACGCTTGCCGCATGGTGGGCATGAGGGCAAAGACGGAACAGATGAAAACGTTCCTTTTACGCTTTGCCGATGCCCTCCGTGCCGGCGAACCCCTCGCCCCCTTTTTGGCTCGCGAGGCCAGTGTGCAGGGCGATCACTACGCCAATGAGTATGAGCGCCAACTTGAATCCCTCAAGAAATGGAACGACGGCTACACGTCCATCGCCGTCTCCGCAGCTTTGATTGTGATCATCAACATGGTCTCAACCATCATCTACAACACAGGCCCGGTTATCATGATGGCCATGATAGCTACAGCCATCATCGTAGATTTTATCGTAGCGTGGGTCGTATCACGAGCTGCCCCTCAAGAGATACTGAGTGTCTCCTGGGCACGAGGCTCTGAAGAACAACGGCGTGCCCTGACGCTGCTCAAGATCCTAACCGGAGCAGCGGTCGTCGTCGGAGTAAGCCTTGCCTTGCTTCACCTCAATGTGGGCTGGGTGCTTGTGGCCTCTGCTGCTCTAGTCATTCCCGCAGGGCTTGCTTGTTCCAAAGCCGAGGCCAAGGTCATAAAACGCGATATGGAGGTCGGCGCCTTCTTTCGTTCTGTCGGAGGGACTGCTACCTCAAAGGGCACAACTCTCGGCGAGGCCCTCAACAGTATTGAGTTAGATTCTTTCCCTCACTTGGAGCCCATCATTAGAAAACTCGGGCTAAGGCTTCGTGCCTCTGCCAGGCCCGAGCTCTGTTGGTGGAAATTCGGCCAGGAGACGGGCAGCCGCCTGATAAGCCAGGCTACAGAGATATTCTATGAGGCTACTAATCTTGGAGGCGACCCCGAGACCACCGGCATCCTATGCAGCCTGTTCTCGACAAAAACGGCCATGCTTCGTGCCAAACGAGAAGGCGTCGCAGCTACCTTCTCCTGGCTCATGATGGTCATGCACGGTGTCTTGGCGGTTCTGATGGTCTTTATCCTAGAGATCCTGAAAAAGTTCATGGAGTTAATGAATTCGGCTATGCCCACCGAAGCGCAAACAGAGGCTGAGCGAGCTTTGGCTGTGCAACTGTTTAGTTTCGCTGCGCCTCCAACCGATCTCCTTGAGAAGGTGACGATCGCTATGCTGGTTTTGCTCGCCCTAGTCAATAGTTTCGCGATCATCTCTAGCGAGGGGACGCATCTGTTCAAGATGTCCTTTTATCTCTCCATCATGTTGTGCTTGACAGGAGTGGCTTTCCTTGTGGTACCCCCGGTCGTGAGAGGTTTACTGTGAGCAGCCAAGATGACCTTAAGGAGCACGAACCCATAAGTTCTCTCCCTGAGGCGGCGCCGGACGCACCAGAAGAGGAAGCGCCTACAGCGCCACCGAGCATTCTGGCCCGTCTTAAGGGGTCTTGGCGCTCCCTGAGCGTGGCCTTTGGCATAGGGCTTCTGCTCGGCTGGATCGTCCTGGGCTGGCTCATCTTGCCCGTGAAGTGGATCAACACCGATCCTTGGGATCTGCGCCCGGAATATCAGGAGAGATATCTTAGCCTAGTCGCCGAGGACTATTGGCGTACCGGCGATCTCCGTCGCGCTTTGGCCGATTTAGAAGGCTGGGACGAAACCGCGCTCGCGAGGAGGTTAGCCAGCATGGAGGCTCGCGAGCGGGATCCCGAAAGGCGCCAACATATCGCAGCTTTAGCGGAAGCTCTTAAGCTGCAGGAGGCTACACGACCGTTCTGGGCCTCGTTGCTCGCTCAGAGAACGATCCTATTGAGCACAATCCTTTCGGCCTTACCCATGGTTGGGGCGGTGATGCTCGTGTTTGCCTCTTTTATCAAGCGGCAACCGAAGGAGAGGATGGTTGAGGAACTTGATGAGCTCGTTGTGGAGGGCGAAACAGAGCTAACCGAAGAGGCGCTTCAGCAGCAACTCGCTATGCTGGCTGAGACCCAGCCTGAAGATGCCCAGAGCGAGGGGCAAGAAACCACAGAGGAAGAGCAAAAGGAGGAGACAACTACTCCCGAAGCAACAGAAGAGCAGACTGATGTGTCCGATCTGCTTTCCGGCCTGTTCGACGAGGATAGCGAAAGCTTTGAGCATCTTCAGATGCTCAGTAGAGGCCTGGCAGATGTGGATGTGGACTCTCTGTTGGACAGCGCCCGAGAGGTTCTCGGCGATCTCGTGCGGGTTTGTACGTTGCGTCGTCAAGCGGCTTGACCCTTCACCGGGCGAATTCGGAGGGCTGAAAGGCTTGCCCGTCGCACCTGGATTCTTGTAATCCCCTTTGTTACTCTATCTCGCTCACCTTGACCTCGTCTTGATCAGCAGCATCTGATTTCACCGGATGCTGCGATCCGCTTGCCTTTCTTCCCAGCGGAGCCTATAATCCCGAAGCAACCTTTGACTCATGGCGTTCGTGAGCGCCTCAGGAGTGAGCTATGTCCCTTTTGTTTGAACCGATCGGTATTGGCACCTTGCAGCTTCCGAACCGCATCATGCGCTCAGCGACGGCGGAGCGGCTTGTGGATCGCGAGACGGGCGCTCCCCAGCTCAAGGTGGGCCAGCTTTACCGTGCCTTGGCTGAGGGTGGGGTGGGGTTGATCGTTACCGGACATGCCTATGTGGAGCGCTCGGGCAGAACGCACGATGAGATGTCCTCCATAGCCCAAGATGAACTGATTCCTATCTGGCGGGAGATCATTCGTCCCGCCCAACAGGCTGGCGCTCGCGTCATGGTGCAGCTCAATCATGCCGGAGCTAATTGCAACCCTGCCATCACGCCTGAGTCCCTTTCTCCATCCGGTGTGGCAGTGCTCAATATGGCCCAGTCGCGCGCTATGACCGAGGAGGAGCTGTTGCGCATTGTGAGATCCTTCGGCCAGGCCGCGCGCCGCGCGCGGGAGGCGGGGTTCGATGGGGTTCAGCTTCATGGGGCGCATGGCTACCTTATCTCCCAGTTCCTCACGCCAGCTACGAACCTTCGCAACGATCGCTGGGGCGGTGATGCGGAAAGGCGGCGCGCTTTCCTAAAGGCGGTGGTCTCTGAGGTGCGCCGGCAGGTTGGCGATGACTATCCCGTGTGGATCAAGCTTGGCGTCGCCGGGCGACGCGAGATGGGCTTGGCCATCTCCGAAGGGGCACAAGTGGCGCGGGCTTGTGCCGAGTATGGCATAGATTGCGTGGAGATCAGTTTCGCTATCGGTATGCCTGAGGATCTGGATATGCGTGTGGAAGCGCCCTTGTTGCCCCTGGCCCAAGTTGTACGCCAGGCGGTGGGTCCGCACTACCCCCTCGCCCTGGTGAACGGCTTTCGGACTCGCGCCGTTATGGAGGAAGTGTTGGCCAGCGGGGTGGTACAACTTATCAGTCTCTCGCGTCCGTTGATCGCCGAGCCGGACCTGCCCAAGAAGATGCGTGAAGGGAAAGTAACCAAGGTCGCTTGTATGCGTTGTGATCGTTGCTGGCCAGAGAAGCCCGGCGAGGGGATCGCCTGCCATAACGAGAAGGTACAGGAGGCCTTGAGATGATCAAGCTGCGGCTCAACCAATTGCCCGATGTGCGCGAGGGTCATTTTTTGAAGGGGCTTATGCCCGGTGAATATCTCTGTGCGGGGGCATTGTCCTATAAAGCGCCGAATGTACGCACACACGACCACGATGGTCCCGGCGGCCAGGACCGGCATGTCCATGAGGATTATGAGGCTTTTATCCTCCTGCAAGGCAAGGCGACGATGGAGCTGAACGGGGAGCTGCATCCCATGGTGACCGGCGACGTGTTCATCGTGGAACCGGGGGAGGATCACCACCTCATCTCGGATGGTGAAGATCCCTGTATTAACTTGTGGCTGCACGCTGGCCCTACGCGCCATCCGGATCAACTTCGGGGAGCGAAAGGATGACTATGGCCGTAAAGATCAGTTTCATGACTTTTGCTTGTCCTGCGTACACGTTTGATCAGGTCGTGGCCCTGGCTCAACGCCAAGGTTATCAGGGGATAGAGTTTCGCTGTGATTCGGATCATCGCCATGGGGTGATGGTAGAGGCGAGCAAAGCGCAGCGCGCCGAGTTTCGCCGCAAATTAGAGGATGCCGGCCTGGAGGCTTGTTGTTTGGCGAGCAGCCTACAGTTCGTCAAAGACGAGGCGGTGGAGCAGGCACTCCCGCGCATTGAGCTGGCTGCGGACATAGGTTGTCCAGGGTTGAGGGTTTTTTGCGGGCCGTTGCCTCAGGGTATGAGCATAGACGAGGCGATCCTGCGGGTGGCCCATAACTTGCGTCGCGTGGCCGAACGCGCCTTGCGCGCAGGGGTGCGGCTTTGGTTAGAGACTCACGACAGCGTCTCCAAGGGCGTTGATGCCGGGCGCATCGTGCGCTTAGTGAACCATCCGGCTTTGGGCATCAATTGGGACACTATGCATCCTTACCGCAACGGAGAATCCCTCAGGACTACATGGGAGGCCATCGGCCCTTTCATCCAGCACACCCATTTCCACGATGCCCTGGCCAGCCCTGACCGAGTGGTGATCAAGCCCTTCGGCGAGGGCGAGTTGCCCATTCGGCGCATGTACGGTTTATTGCGCTTTTTCGGCTATGGGGGTTACTTCTCCGGGGAGTGGTTTGAGACCCAGATGGGCCCTGATCCCGACGCCTCGCTGCGGACGTTTAGGGAAGGCTTGGAACGGCTTGAGCGCTGTTGGGAAGCCGGGGCATAGCAGCTCCTGAGGTGTTCTGGGAACTAGGAAACTGATGAGAAGGGAGGAAGCGATGCGCATTGCATTTGGGGCTTTCAGTCATGAGGCGAATACGTTCTCGCCTCATCCGACCACCTGGGCCGATTTCGAGGCTCAGCGCTTGTGGCGGGGGGAGAAGCTTCTGGAGGGGCTGAAAGGGCTGGCCACAGAAGAGGCCGGGGCGATGAGCGTTTTCAGTTGCGAAGCGGATTGCCAGATATTGCCGCTTTTATCGGCGAAGGCGCTATCGGGAGGGCCGATCCTTCAAGAGGTTTTTCGGGCGATCCTGGATGAGCTTCTGGAGCGGCTGCGGGCGGCGCTACCTGTGGATGGGGTGTTTTTAGTCTTGCATGGGGCGATGATGGCTGAAGGAGAGCCTGATGCGACGGGGGAAGTCCTGCGCGCCGTGCGAGAGTTGGTAGGGCCTCATGTACCCATCGTGGGCACGTTGGATTTACATGCTAACGTCACGACAAGGATGGTGCGAGAAGCAACGGCGCTGATCGGGTATCATACCGCGCCGCATGTGGATGCCTACGAGACGGGCCAGAGTGCGGCTCGTATTCTTCTAGATACGATGCGCGGGAAGGTCGGGCCGACAATGGCCTTGGAGCGCCTGCCGCTGATCGTCCCCGCGGAGAATGCCCGGCATACCGATGGGCCCCTTGCCGAGGTGATCAACATGGCCTTGGCCTGGGAACGCGAGGGCAGGATCCTTCACGGTGGGGTCTATGCGGTGCAACCTTGGATGGATACCGAGGACTTGGGTTGCTCCGTCGTCGTGGTCACCGATAGGGATGCTGTTGCTGCCCGCACGTACGCTCAGAGCCTGGCCCGTGCTTTCTGGGAACGCCGCCAAGCCTTTGTGCCCGAGCTGGTGCCGCCCGATGAAGCGGTGCGCCGGGCGTTGGCGCGCGAGAAGGGTATGGTGGTCCTGTGCGATTCGGCGGATTCGCCCACTTCTGGCTCCACGGGGGATAGCACAGTGCTTCTTCAAGCCGTCCTTCGGGCGGCGCCTTTTGAGCCGTTGGCGCTGCTCAATATCGTGGACCCGCAAGCCGTGCAGGAGGCTATCCGTGCCGGTGTGGGTGCCGAGGTAGAGGTGCAAGTGGGCGGAAAGCTCGCTCCGGCCTTTTGGGAGCCGGTCCGCTTCAGAGGCTATGTGCGGCTCATCTCCGACGGCGTCTTTCGCCATAAGGGGCCGGGGATGCGTGGGGTGACACAGCGTATGGGCAAGACCGTGGTACTGCTTCAGGGGGGCATCCACCTAGTGGTGATGGAGCGGGCGGTCTCACAGTGGGATCCGCAGCTCTATCGTAGTTTGGGCGAGGAGCCGAGCGACGCGCGCATCGTGCAGGTCAAGTCCCCGGCGGCGTTTCGGGCCGCTTATGGCCCATTGGCCGATGAGATCCTGATCATTGACTCACCGGGGATCTCTACGCCCAAGTTAAGCTCCCTACCCTGGAAGCGCTTGCGGCGGCCGATTTACCCGCTGGACCCAGAGACTGTTTATAGTTGTTGAGTCATTTACGTCCCTTCAAGGGGAAACAACGATTAGATCGGATGTCTATATCGCTTAAAGTCATCCTATTCACGAAAGGGAGATCCAGATGACTAAAGGAGGAGATTTTCAGCTTCATAAGAGCGTGGCACTCTATGAGCGTGCGCGGCGGGTCATGCCGGGAGGCGTCAACGCCTCGGCTCGGCTTAATCCGGCGTTGAGACATCCCCTCTTCATCCAGCGAGGAGAGGGAGCCTATCTCTACGATGTGGACGGTCACCGTTACATTGATTATTGCCTCTCGCACGGGGCGAGCCTATTAGGCCACGGACACCCGGCAATCCGCGCGGCAGTGCAGGAAGCCCTGGAGATGGGCGTCCTTTGCGCTTACGAGACCGAGGTGCAGGTGGAGGTGGCCGAGCAGCTCACGCGCCTTTTCCCCGGCATGGATATGGTGCGTTATACCTGTACGGGCACGGAGGCCACCTGGCATGCTCTGCGCGTGGCTCGCGCTTACACGGGGCGGTATGGGGTAATCAAGTTTGAGGGGCACTACCATGGCGTGAACGACACCGTGGGCTACAGCCATTGGCCCAAGCTGGAACTGGCCGGCCCAGCGGATCGTCCTCGTCCCGTGCCCGATTCGGCGGGCATCCCTCCGGCGAACAACGAGTTGGTGACCATCCTGCCCTTCAACGATGTGGCAGCTTTAGAGCGCTGCCTAGAGGAAAAGGGGAAAGAGATCGCGGCGCTGATCATGGAGCCGATCAACTATGACTCCTGCGGTCTACGTCCCACGCCCGAGTTCTTGCAGGC
>Ga0123519_10011674_pt1 | contig 12913 bp, 14 predicted proteins | sample YelNatPaOPRAMG02_FD_87396 | JGI IMG/M metagenome (GOLD analysis project Ga0123519, IMG submission 87396) | Hot spring microbial communities from Yellowstone National Park - Yellowstone National Park OP-RAMG-02 (version 2) | ecosystem: Environmental > Aquatic > Thermal springs > Hot (42-90C) ...
CCCACGGCTTCATGGAGTTGCACCTCAACGGCCAGCGCCTGTTGGCCCACGGCGGCGATACGTTGCTCTTCCACAGCCTGCTTGTGCTCTTGCCGGAGCGCAACGTAGGGCTCTTTGTCTCGTTCAATGGCATGGGCGAGGGGGCCGGCGCCGTGCAGGCGCGCTACGAGCTGCTGCAAGCCTTCCTCGACCGGTACTACCCCGCCAACAAGCCCCTGGCGCCCCAACCACCCGAAGGCTCCGCGCAGCGCGCCGGCCGCCTGGCGGGCCAGTACCAGGCGGCGCGCAGCAACTGGACCACCATCGAGAGGTTGCTGGGGCTGATGCAACAGGTCACTGTGCGTGCCACTCCCGACGGCGCCCTGCAGATCACCGGCGCCGAGCCCCAGCCGGCGCGCTACGTGGAGGTGGAACCGCTCGTCTACCGCAACGTGGCCAACCAGGACTTGCTCTGCTTCCGCACGGATGGGCAGGGGCAGACCACCCTCATGTTCGCCGGCAACAACCCTACCACGGCCTTCATCAAACTGCCCTGGTACGCGGGGATGCCGTTCCAGGCGGCCCTGCTGGGTGCTTCGCTCCTGCTCTTCGCATCGATGCTCCTCCTGCCCGTGGGGCTCCGGCTCGCCAGGCGCTCCGCCCGCATCCCTGCTCTGGCCAGAGTAGCACGCGGGCTGGCCTGGGCGATGAGCGCGCTGTACGTGGCCTTTGTCGCCTGCCTGGTCGTTGCCGCAGGGGCACTGCAGCAGGCGCCCTTTGGCGTGCCCCCACTGGTGCGGGCGCTCTTTGTGCTGCCCGTCATGGCGGGAGTGCTGGCGCTCGCTGTTGCCACCCTCGCCGCTTTCAGTTGGGCCGGGCAGGCCAATGGCAGTGGCCGGCCCTGGTGGGGCCTGGCTGGGCGCCTGCACTACACCCTGGTCGCGGCGGCCGGGCTCGCCATGGTGTGGTGGGCGGCGTACTGGAATCTGCTGGGGTTCCGGTTCTAGCCGATTTCAACTGCGCACTATTCTACTACTGTCAAGTAGCGGCGCCGCTTGCGGCGCCGCGCCATAGGGACTCGAAGGAAGGAAGGAAGCCATGCCTGACGATCTCCAGGTCGCGATCGCTGCCGCTCGTGCGGCGGGAGAGCTGCTGCGCGCCGAGTTCGCGCACGCGCACCAAGTGGTTCACAAGGGCGCCATCGACCTCGTGACCGAGATGGACCGGGCGGCCGAGGCGCGGATCATCGAGGTCCTCCGCTCGGCAACACCCGACTACGGTCTTCTGACGGAGGAGAACGAGGCTGTGGCGGGCGCCGCGAATGCTCGCTGGATTGTGGATCCACTGGATGGCACCACCAACTATGCCCACGGCTGCCCGCACTTTTGCGTGTCGATCGGCCTGGAGCAGGCGGGCGAACTACAGGTGGCGGTGGTCTACGATCCTCTGCGCGACGAACTCTATGCAGCCCGACGTGGGGCAGGCGCCACACTGAACGGGCGGCCCACCCACGTCAGCGCCACGGCGTCGCTTGGGGCGGCGCTGGTCAGCACCGGTTTCCCCTACGATGCCTGGACGAGCCCGCACAACAATAGCGAGGAAGTGGCCTACTTCCTGCGGCGCGTGCAGGCCCTGCGCTGCACGGGCTCGGCGGCCCTCGACCTGGCTGCGGTGGCGTGTGGGCGGTCCGATGCCCACTGGGAGCAAGGGCTCAAGCCCTACGACTGCGCCGCCGGGATCCTCCTGGTGCGTGAAGCGGGCGGGCTGGCCAGCGACTATGGCGGCGGACCCGACGCGCTGCACAGCGGCGAGATCCTGGCCGCGACCCCTGCCGTGCATGCGGAGATGCTGCAGTATCTGCGGGGGCGACAGCAGCGCCGCGCCCGTTGAGCCCAAAGTAGCTTTCTCGCTCGTACCCTCTGCCTGCGACCTGGCTCGCAGGCACTCTTTCGTCCACATCCTGTCCTCGCCGCGACGTCCCCGTGCACGCACAGTCTGGAAATAGCCCGGAAAGTAGGTCTTTCGGACCATTGACATTGGGAGCAAAGTCCGCTATAATGATTCATAGCGAACAGCTTGGATCATTCAGATGCGCCTTTTTGATCCATGAGAGACAAAGGCAAGGCGATGCTCGCAGAAGAACGCCAAGCGATCCTCCTGCAGAGGCTGCAGGGCAATGGTTACGTCCAGGTCTCCGACGTGGCCTCCGAGCTAGCAGTATCGATGATCACCATCCGCCGCGACCTCGAGCGCATGGAACGTCAGGGCCTGTGCGTCCGTACGCGTGGCGGTGCCGTTCGCGCCTCTCAAAGCACCACACTGGAAGTCCCATACGACATCAAACGTCGACGCTGCATAGAAGAGAAGCGTCGCATTGCTGCCGCTGCTGCTGAGATCGTCGGTGATGGCGAAACCGTGATCTTGGATGCCGGGTCTACCACCTATGAATTGGCTCTCCTCCTGCTGCGCAAACGTGCTCTCACGGTGGTCACGAACGACCTGCAGATCGCTGTCAAGCTCGCGTCCAACCCCAACATCACCCTTGTGTGCACCGGCGGAATCGCGCGGGCGAATGTCTACACCCTGCAAGGCTCACAAGTCGAGGCTCTCCTGCGCACCCTGCACGTCAACAAAGCCTTCCTGGGCGCCGATGCGATTCACCCAGATGGGACGGTAGCCAACGTGAACATCGAGGAGGTGGCGGTGAAGCAGGCGATAGCCAGGGCAGGGGAAGAGGTCGTGTTGCTCGCGGATTCATCCAAGTTCGCCGTGAGGGGCTTTGCTACGGTCTGTGACCTATCAGAGATCGACTTGCTCATTAGCGACCGCGGCGTCCCCCAAAAGGCCCTTGATATGCTCGAGGCCAAGTCGGTCGCAGTGAGGCTGGTCTGACGCGGCCGACCGGCGGTGTGATGCGCAGGGGCAGGCGCGTGGCCTTGACCGCAGCGTTAGCGTTTTCGCGGCTCTCAACGACGGCGCCTATCCGCTACAGCTCGTGGGGAAGAATCAATGCCCGATTTGGTGGTCACCGTTAACCACAAGGTGGGCCTGCACGCCCGCCCAGCCGCGCTGTTCGTCCAGACCGCTACACGGTTCAAGTGTAGCATCAAGGTCACTGTGGGCGAGCGAACGGCGAACGCCAAGAGTATCCTGAGCGTGCTGACGCTGGGCGCGAGTCAGGGGACGGCCCTTGCTATCCATGCCGAAGGGGAAGACGCCGACCAGGCACTCACCGCCCTGGAGGCTCTGGTGCGGAGCAATTTCGGGGAAGAGCAATAAAGAGGCTGCGCGACATCGCAGCCCCGCCGGGGATTGCCACCCGATGTCCTGGTTGCGCGAGCGCAGAAGAAGGCTGCGGCCAACTCCAGAGTCTCTCTCACCGCCGGCCACTTCGAGCTTCGGAATACGTGTATCCCGCCTGACATGAGGCCCAGCGGAGGCGATATGAAGGCTGCAATGTACTACGGCATCAAGGATGTCCGGGTGGAGGATGTTCCGGACCCGCAGGCCGGGCCTGGCGAGATTGTCATTCAGGTCGAAGCCGCCACGACCTGCGGTACCGATGTCAAGATGTACAACAGGGGTCACGTGATCGTGAAGCAGAGCGAGCTCCCGATGGGCTTTGGACACGAGTGCGCGGGCACTGTCGTCCAGGTCGGAGAGGGGGTGACGACGTTCAGGCTCGGGGATCACGTAGCCACCCATAACACTGGCCCCTGTGGCGTCTGCTTCTACTGCAAGCGTGGCCAGAACAGCATGTGCCAGAACAGCGTGAGCATACGCGGAGCCTTTGCTGAGTACGTCCGCATACCCGCCGCCGTCGTCAGGCAGAACGTTTTCCACATCCCGCCGGGGCTCTCTTTCCAGTCGGCCTGCCTCCTCGAACCTTTCTCTTGTGCGGTCTATGGTGTCGACGAGATCGGTATCGCGCTGGGGGATGTGGTAGTGGTCAACGGGGCGGGCCCGATTGGCCTCATGATTGCGCGCCTGGCTGCATTGCGCGGCGCGCACGTCATCAGTTGTGATCTATCCGAAAAGAGGCTGGCGGTCGCCAGGCGGCTGGGTGCTGCACAGACGGTGAATGTCTCTGAGGTTGCGGATCAGGTGCAGGCCGTGCGTGCCCTCACTCCCGAAGGTCGCGGCGCCGACGTGGCCATCGAGGCTGTCGGTTATCCTGAGGTATGGGAGAAGACGATCCAGATGGCCCGCCGGGGCGGTCGGGTGCTCCTTTTCGGTGGCTCCAGACCTGGCACCACATTCACAGTGTCGACCGAACTGATGCACTACTCCCAACTAACGCTGAAGGGGGTCTTTCACACCACGCCTCTCCATGTATCGAAGGCGTTTGACCTGCTCTGCAGGAAGGTGATCGATGCACAGACGTTCGTCACCGGCCGCTACGCGCTGACTGACATCGTCGAAGCAATCGAGGCCCATGGCAGGCAGGATGGCATCAAGAACGAAGTCGTGGTAAGGACTTGATAGGATGCTCATCGAGAAGGTGCGTGCTCGAGTCTTAGCTGTGGCGCTCGACATGGTGCGGCAGGGCCTGGTCCGCGGCACTTCGGGCAACATATCGATGCGTGACCAAGAGACCGGGCTGGTAGCGGTGACGCCAACGAGCGTGCCCTACGAGCAGTGCTCGGTGGAAACCATCTGTGTGGTCGATGCCACCGGCAAGCTTGTGGATGGCAGCTACAAGCCTTCTTCAGAAACCCCGATGCACACGGCCATATACCGGGCGCGGCCCGATATCCACGGCATAGTGCACACGCACTCGGTGTACGCGACGACCTTCGCCGTCCTGAACCGGGAGCTGCCGGTCATCACGATCCCGCTGACGCTCACCGGCGCTATACCCGTGGTTCCCTTTGAGATGCCCGGTTCTCAAGAGCTTGGCGCCGCCGTCGTCAGGGCGTTGGGGTCTCACAGTGTTGCCGCACTGCTTCAGAACCACGGGTTACTCTGCGTCGGGCCGGACCCAGAGAAGGCACTCTCTATCGCTGCCTATGTGGAGGAGGGGGCTCAGGTTGCCTTGCTGGCCCTGATGGCCGGGGGACTGAACCCGATTCCGCCAGAGAAGGTGGAGCTGCTGCGCAGGGCACAGCAGAGTGGGAAAGCGGTTTAGCTTCCGGGCGATGTGGGGGGGTCCGGTGAAGGCGCTCGTAAGGAGATCATTCGCCGCAGGCGACATGGTGCTGGCCGACGTTCCGGAGCCCTCCCCGGGGCCGGGCATGGTCAAGATCAGAGTTGAGTACGCGGGTATCTGTTCCTCGGACGTCGGTGTTCTAAAGATGGAGCTCACTCCTGCGTTCAAGCGGCTCAGGCCTCCGGTCGTAGCCGGTCATGAGGGGGTCGGCACTGTGGTCGAGGTCGGCCCTGGCGTGAGCCGGGTCCGGATGGGCGACAGGGTGGTATCGGAGACGACGCTCGTTGCCTGCGGCGTCTGCCGGTACTGTCGCAGTGGCTACTCGAACAAGTGTATTGATCGCAGGAGCCTCGGCTGGAGTGCCAACGGCTACTATGCGGAGTACCTGATCGCCAATGAACTCTACTGCCACAAGATCGCCGACGCGGTCGACTCTAGAGCGGCGGCGCTGCTCGAGCCATTCAGTTGCACCGTCAAGGCGGTGATGCACGAGTCGGTGCTGCAACCCGGTGACGTGGCCCTGGTCTTTGGCCCTGGGCCCATCGGCCAGTGCCTTGCCCAGGTGGCCAAGCTGCTGGGCGCCTATGTAGTCGTGGTCGGCACGTGCCACAGCCGCGCCCGCCTGGAACTCGCCCGGCAGTTGGGAGCCGATGAGGTCTGGATGACTCCCGATGAGGACGTCGTCGAGCGGATCCGCGACCTGACCCGGGGCTACGGAGCCGACGCCGTCTACGACTGCGTGGGGTCCCAGGCGTCGCTGTCTACAGGGCTCCAGTGTGTACGCCCCAAGGGGCAGTTCGTGTTCGTGAGCGGCAACAAGCAACCGCTTCAGATCGATTGCTTTCACATCCTGGTCGACGAGATCCGCATCACCGCAGCAGAGGGCGGTAGCCCTCTATCGTGGGAGAAGGCGGTCGACCTGGTGAACCGTCGGCTCGTGAACCTGGCACCACTGGTCAGCGACATCTTCCCGCTGGCACGCTGGACAGAAGCGTTCGCTCAAGTGGATCGGCGCGAGGGGCTGAAGGTTCTCCTCCAGCCGCAGAGTGAGGGCTGAGCATGCCGCACATGGGCCCCGAGTTCGAGCAAGCCTACTGGGACCGGATCGATGGGCCAATCTACCGAGCCGAGATTGCCCCACTGCTGCCGCCCACAGTGCTGGACTTCCACACGCATGCCTGGCGCGCAAGCGATTTCGCCACGCCTCCAAGTGAAGCCACGCGCCAGTCGCCTTCGCTGGTCTTTGTCACTGAGCACTTTCCGATCGCCGCGCTGCAGCGCACGGCGGCGCAGCTATTCCCAGGCAAGGAATACCAGACCCTCTGCTTTGGCTTCCCATTTGCCGAGATGGATGTAGCCCGCAACAACGAGCATATCCGGCAGGCCATCTCGGATGGTTCTGTGGCGGGAGGGCTGATGCTCGTGCGGCCCGAAGACAGAGCGCCCGACATACGGGGCGCGGTGATCGAAGGGCGCTTTGTGGGCCTCAAACCCTATTGGACCTTTGTGCGTGGCAAAGCACAGAATGACGTCCTCCTCGAGGATATGCTGACGCCAGACCATCTGCGGGTGGCCGACGACATGGGGCTGATTGTCCTCATCCATCTGCCGCGAAGGAGGCGCCTGGCCTGCCCGCACAACATCGCTGCCCTACAGCGCATGTCGGCCGAGTATCCCCACGCCAGGTTGGTCGTGGCCCATGTTGGCCGCTCCTATTGCGAGTGGACAGTACGAGAGGGCCTGGGCTCCGTAGCAGAGCTTCCGAACGTCTACTTTGATACCACGTTCATCCAGAACAGCATCGTCTTCCAGTATCTCTTCGAACACGTCCCGGTGTCGCGAATCCTATACGGTTCTGATCTCCCCGCCAGCGCTGTGCATGGCCGGGTAGTCTGTGTCAATGGAGTCAATCTCTTCGTGACTCGCGACGCCTATCCCTGGAGCCTCTCTCGACCCGAAGAGCCGGTAGAGTGCACCTTCATGGCCTATGAGTCGTTGCGCGCGATCCGTGACGGTGCAGAGCGTGCGGGCATCTCGCAACAGGCTCTGCAGGCGGTGTTCTTCCGCAACGGCAGAGACCTGATCGAGGGCGTACGCGCCAGCCTGCCAACGGCATGATGAGGCCGGCCGTGGCAAGAGCTAGGGTGTCCATCCTGGGGCAGCGGCGACTCGGGATGCGGCAAGGGATGGGCGTCGCTCGCGGGCCGGTGTGGGGCGAGCCGACCCGAGAAGAGCAAGGGATGGCGCCCGGACTCGGAGCAGGTTGAATCTAGACGAAAGGAGGTGAACACGTGGTAGGAAGGGCAAAGCGAATACTCATCGTCTGTGGCACCGCGATCGCTACGTCCACAATGGTTGCCATGAAGGTCGAGGACCTGCTCAAGAAGAATGGCATCAAGGCGGAGATCCGGCGCGCCTTGACATCAGAGGCCAGGACGGCTTCCAAGGACGTAGACCTGATCATCGCGACCACCCAGGTGCAGGACGTCTCAGTGCCTGTGATCAGCGGCATCCCCTTTATCACGGGCATCGGCGTCGACAAGGTCGAGCAGGAGATCCTCAGCCGGCTGCGCGACGGCTAATGTATTGCTCCATGAGGAGGGCAAACCATGGACGCCATTAAGGCGATCTACGATTTCATCACCGGCTTTGGCCCGAGCGTCATGATGCCGATCATCATCACAATCCTCGGGTTGATCCTGGGCGCCCAATTCGGGCGTGCCATCCGGGCGGGCATCACGGTCGGCATCGGTTTCATCGGCATCAACCTTGTCATCGGCCTCCTGATGGGGGCCCTGGGCCCGGTGGCGCAAGGCATGGTGCAGAACTGGCACGTCCAGTTGACGTACATTGACGTCGGCTGGCCTGCGCAGGCGGCCATCGCCTTTGGCACCAAGATTGGATCCGTTATCTTTGTCGTCGGCATCCTCGTCAACCTGATCATGCTCGTCTTCAAGCTGACCAAGACCGTCGATGTGGACCTGTGGAACTACTGGCACTGGGCCATGACTGGCTCCCTGATCTATATCGCCACCGGCAGCTTTGTGCTGGGCGTCATCGGGTCGGTTATCCATGCGGTCTACACGCTGGTGATCGCTGACCTCACCGCGCCCACCATCCAGAAGTACTTCAAGTGGCCCGACCTGTCGATCTCTCAGGGCTGGGCGACCACTTCGATGATCATCATCTGGCCCGTGCTCAAGCTCTGCGACTTGCTGGGGATCGACAAGGGCGCCGAAGCCACCGATGAGAGCGACCTGGCCAAGCTGCGGGAGCGCATCGGCATCCTGGGCGAGCCCGTGCTGATCGGCCTGATCCTGGGCCTGATCGTCGGCGCCATGGCCTTTGTGCCTGCTGGCCTCTCCATCAAGGACCTGCTCACCAAGATCCTCACGACGGCCATGTCGATGGCTGCCACCATGCTGCTCATGCCACGCGTGGTCGCCATCCTGATGGAAGGCCTGGTTCCCATCTCGGACCAGGCGCGCAAGTTCCTCCAGAGCCGCTTCGCCGGTCGCGAGTTCTACATCGGTATGGACTCGGCGCTGATGATCGGTGATCCACTCACGCTGACCGTCGGCTTCCTTCTCGTGCCCATCACCCTGATCCTCGCCGTGATCCTGCCGGGCAACCACCTGCTGCCCTTTGGTGATCTTGCGGCTACACCGTTCTTCGTCTGCCTGGCCACACCGATGTCGCGCGGACGCTTCTGGAGAACTCTGATCTCCGGCACCGTAGTCATGATCATCATCATGTACATGGGCTCGATCTGGAGCCCGCTGCTCACCCAGGCGGCCAAGAGCGTTGGCTATGCCTTCCCCGAGGGCACAGCCAACATTGGCGGGTTCGCCAACCCGCTGGGCTGGATCCTGGTCATGATCTCCAAGTTGTTGTTCGGAAAGTGAGGCTTGGCGGTGTTTTGGGGGCCGCATAGCGGCCCCCAAAACACCGCTTCTAGCGTAGCCTGCAGTGGCGGTCGGCGCGTCTGTGGACCCGTGGGAGCTAGGCCCTCACGTACAGACTCTCGTCGTTATCCCACAAGCCTGCCCGCGCCTTGCCGTGCCGGCGCCCTCGGTGGCAAGGAGGGATAGAGACTGATGCTGCAGCAGCTCATTGCCTGGATGCTGGGGCCATCGGGCATGAAGATCCTACAGTGGTGTGTCGACCATGCCCTGCTGGTCAACGGCTCTGTCGTTCTGCTCGCCCTTCTGGCCATACTGTTCCCGAGGCAGAGGGCACGCGTCCTGGCCGCCTTGAGCAGCGCATGGAACAGAGGACCTCTCGCGCCATCACCTGAGGATCGCGAGGCTATCGCGCGGGCGAAGGAGAGCTACCAAGCCAGAAAGCGCAGCAAGAAAGTAGGCAAACCATGAGGCCTATCGAGAGCCTGCAAACGCTGGAGCGCATGTGCCACATCTCTGCCCTTTCAGGGCACGAAGAGGATATGATCACCTTTATGAAGGGTGAGATGGCGCGCTATTTGCCGGAATGCCGGGTGGATCGCCTGGGCAACGTGATCGGCTGCAAGCCAGGCGCCGACCCCGAGGGCCCGCGGGTGATGCTCTTTGCGCACGCCGATGAACTCGGGTTCATGGTGCGCAAGATCGAGCCAGATGGATTCATCCGTATCACTCGCGTGGGCGGCATCCCCGAAAAGAGCCTGCCGGCGCAGCGCCTCATCCTGCGTGGCTCCAGAGGCGACGTGTGGGGGGTCATTGGCCCCAAATCGCACCACCTGACGCCTGCCGAAGAGAAGTTCAAGGTGGTCGAGATCAAGGATCTCTTCGTCGATGTCGGCGCTCACTCGAAGGCCGAGGCCGAAGCCATGGGGCTCTTCCCTGGGACGCCGGTGACCTACCACGGCTTCTTCCGCGAGATGCCGGGCGGTCAGGTTGCAGGCAAGGCGCTGGACAATCGTGTCGGATGCTTTGTGTTGTTGCAGGTGCTTCGCCTGCTGGCCGAAAAGGAGATACCCGCGACAGTCTACTATGTCGCCACCGTCCAGGAGGAGTTTAACATCCGCGGCGCTCAGACCGCGGCCTTCGCGATCAACCCCGACCTGGCGATCGGCATCGACGGCGCTGTCTCCTGTGACACGCCCGACCTGAAGCCGGAGTCTGATATCCACTTTGGTGGCGGGCCGGTGATCGGCCACTACACCTTCCACGGCCGTGGTACGCTCAACGGCCTGATCCCGAACCCGAAGCTTAGGCAATACATCACCGATGTGGCGGCGCGCCTCACCATGCCCGTCCAGCATTCGGTGTTCCTGGGCGGGCTGGTCGACACCTCTTATGTGGCCGTGGTGCGCGAGGGGATCCCTTCGGTTGACATGGCTTTCCCTATGCGCTATAGCCACTCCCCTATCGAAGTGGCGTCGCTGCCCGATATTGAACAACTGATCGTGTTGCTGGCGACGGCAGTTGAGGGGATCGCTGCGGGCTTGGACCTGTCGCGGGGATAAGGGCCCGCTCGAGGAGGCCGTATCGTTCTTGGCAGGCTTACGGTGAGGTGATACTGCATGAGCTGGTTGAAACAGGTGCTGGGGCACGACAAGGCGGTCATTGCCATGGTGCATTTTCCTCCGCTGCCGGGAACGCCCCTCTACGACGATCGAGAGAGCCTGAGCCCAATCCTGAGGCGCGTGGCCCACGACGTTGACGCGCTGCAGACAGGCGGCGTCGATGGCCTGATGTTCTGCAATGAGAACGATCGGCCCTATGTGATGAAGGCCGACCCCGTCGGCGTGGCGGTGATGGCCCGCACCATTGGCGAGTTACTGCCCCGAATCCAACTGCCCTTCGGCATCGATGTCATCTGGGACCCGGTCGCAGCTATTGCGATCGCCAAGGCCACTGGCGGGCAATGGGTGCGCGAGGTCTTTACTGGCGCCTATGCAAGCGACATGGGACTATGGGATACGCACTGCGGCGAGACACTTCGCTATCGCAAGTACATCGATGCCAGCCATGTGCGCCTGTTGTTCAACATTTCTGGCGAGTTCGCCGCGCCCCTGGCCCCCCGGGGACTCCCCGATGTTGCCAGGTCTGTGAGCTTTAGCTCGATCCCCGATGCGCTCTGCATCTCTGGAGCGATGACGGGTGCCGAAGTATCGTGCGAGGACCTCGCTCAAGTCAAACGAGCGGTGCCACATATGGTGGTGTTTGCCAACACCGGCACGCGGGTCGACAACGTTGCCGAAAAGCTCTCGGTGGCAGATGGGGTGATTGTGGGCACCAGCCTGAAAGTCGACGGCAACACGTGGAACCCGGTGGATGCCGAGCGCGTAGTGGCCTTTATGAGCCAAGTCCGCAGCGCGCGAGGAGAATGACTCCACGCATGGCACGCGCAGTTAGGATCGCTCCTTCGATCGCCAGCGCCGACCAGAGCCGGCTGGGATGGGCCGTCGAAACGGCGGCGCGGGCTGGGGCCGATGCCATACATCTGGACCTCGAGGATGGGGTCTTTCTCCCCAACATCACGTTTGGCCCGCAGATGGTGAGGGCGCTGCGGCCGTACACGAGCCTGCCTTTTGACGTGCACGTAGAGTTGGCCAACCCCGAGCCGTACTTGGAGGCCATCGCCCGTGCCGGGGCCGACAGCGTATCGGTGCATGTGGAAGCCTGCCCCTATCTGCACCGCACTGTGAAGTACATCCGGAGCCTCGGCATGGCTGCCGGCGTGGCCTTTAACGCTGTGACGCCAGTGGCTGCCCTGGCGGCTGTGGTGGACGATATTCAGATAGTTCACCTGATGACTGCCGACCCCGATCGCGAGGGGCAACTCTTCATTCCGGCGACTGTCGATAAGATTCGCGAAGCGGCGCGCTTGGTCGGACCCAGGCCGATCGACATTGAGGTGGATGGCAACATCAATGCAGAGAACGCCCGCCTGGTTGTTGAGGCTGGGGCGACGGTATTGGTGGCCGGGCGGGCGATCTGGAGCGCCCAGGATCCCTCCCGAGCGATTGCCGAGCTCCGCGCTGCGGCCTGCTGCCGGGGCCAAGAGTGCTGAGCGGGCAGGGTGAAGACTCGAGGACGTTGAGGCTATGACAATGGAACTGGCAGCTCTGCTCGATCCGAGCTTGGTACTGATCGATATGGAGGCGCGCGACGCCGCCGAAGCGATTGCCTGCCTGGGAGAACTACTGTTCCGCCGGGGTTATGTGGATGAGCACTTTGTGGCCGCGGCGTTGGCTCGTGAAACCAAGTTCCCAACCGGGCTGGCGACGCAAGGGATACCCATCGCCTTGCCGCACGCAGAGACCGAGTACGTGCGCGTATCGAGGGTCGCCATCGGTATTCTGCGTCAGGCGGTGCCATTCCGGAGGATGGATAATCCTGAAAGCCTGGTGGAAGCCAAAGCGGTCTTCATGCTGGCCATATCTGACCCGAACACACAGGTGATGGCTCTTCAGCAACTCGCAGAGCTTTTTCAAGACGGCATGACCCTGACCCAGGTAGCGGCTGCCCGGAGCCAAGAGCAGGTGCTCCAGGCCGTGCTGGAAGGCCTGAGGAGGCTGGAAGCCAAGAGCATCCAGTGACGCCCCACGAAGGACGGTATCATCAAGGCTATGGTAAGGCCGCGTAACTCCAGTTCTACGGGTCTCACTGGGTGCGCGGTGCCACGCCGACTATGAGGAGGCTTGGTTTCATGTCTTGGTTGCGTGAGGTCTTTGGGGTCGATAAGCCTATCATCGCCATGTGCCACCTGCAGGCTCTGCCTGGCGACCCGGGCTACGACCGTGTGGGCGGGATGAAGCGCGTGATTGAAGAGGGCCGCGCC
>Ga0123519_10011679_pt1 | contig 12911 bp, 15 predicted proteins | sample YelNatPaOPRAMG02_FD_87396 | JGI IMG/M metagenome (GOLD analysis project Ga0123519, IMG submission 87396) | Hot spring microbial communities from Yellowstone National Park - Yellowstone National Park OP-RAMG-02 (version 2) | ecosystem: Environmental > Aquatic > Thermal springs > Hot (42-90C) ...
AAAACCATAACCTGAATGTATGTCAGGCATAGCAATAGAATATTTGACAATTCCGGGTAGCATCGCAACATTAGCAACTTGTTTTATAGCAGATTCTTCAACAATCTCGAGCATTTTTTCAGAAATAAAAATCTTGCCAGGCACAAGCATTCTTCCAGTTTTAGGCAATTCGAATTCACACTCGCTTATTTTTTTCAGCTGTTCTTTGTAAACCATGGTATTGAAAATTAACTAATGTTTATAATATTTATTATTCTCCATTCTTTCTAACTCTATGCCTCTAACTCTTTTCTGTAAATCCCTAACCTAATGCACTTTTTATAATTAATCCAAACAATCTCCAACGGAAATTTAAACATCCAACACAAACTGAATAATACATTTTTCTTTTCTAACTTTTACAAACATTTCATTATAAGTGATTGCTTTAACTTTATTTGTAAATTTGTATTTTGAAGCCTTGTCTCCTAAAATTTCTGCATTGAGTTTTAGTAAGTTTTTTTCTTTATCTATTTTTATCTTTTTAACTTTGCTAACTAAAAAATCTTCGGCATCCAGCAAGTAAATAATTTCTTCAAGAAAACTATAAAGAAGCGCTTCATAATCTTTTTCTTCTACCTTTATTTGTTTTTTAATTAACGGCTTAACTTTAAATTTTTCAAAATCTAAGATTGTATCTTTTAAGGCAAAAACAGAATCTTTAAATGCTTCTTCTAAATTTTTTCCTGTTACCAGTATCTTTACATCTGCTGTGTGTGGAAGAAATTTGTAAGCCATGTTTCAATCAAGACTGTAAATTTATAGTTTTTAGTCAGTTTTATTTTTAGTTTAGTAAGTTATTCCTTTTATATTTGGGTATTTTTCAGGAGCTTTGACAAGTTTAATTTCATTAACAAAATCCGCCACTTTTTTTAATTTTTCATGAGCGTATCTTCCAGTTAAATAGACTGTTATGCTTTTTTTCTTAGCATCCTCGAGAAACTTTAGAACCTCATTAATATCAAGCAAACCTATTGCACAAGCAAGGTTTATCTCATCAAGAATGAGTAATTTAGGAGTAGGCTTTGTTTTTATGATTTTTTTTGCAAACTCTAAACCCTTTTTAGCAAGTTCTTTATCTTTTTCAGAAGGGTTTTTTAAATCAATAAACTCCTTTCTGCCAAACTGGTAAATCTCATAGTATGGAGCGAGTTTTTTTCTAATTTTATATTCACCAATTTCTTTCCTACCTTTCATGAATTGAACGATAACAACTTTTTGGTTATGGCCAACAGCTCTTAAAGCAACTCCGAGAGCAGAAGTTGTTTTTCCTGCTCCTTCACCTGTAAGGAGATGAATGTTTGGTTGATGTTTGTCGTTGGTTTTGTCAGAGTTAAAATGGTTATTGTGGCTGTTGAGGTTGTGGTTGTTATTCTTCATTTTATCCTTTTATTGTAGCAAGAGGATTGTTTAATTTTTGTTTGGAAATTAAAACCTCTTTTAATATTATCTTTTAAGATTATTTAAAATAAAGAAATGAAGGTTTTTATATTTTAATGTGTATCATGAGAAAAGAGCAAATAAAGATTTTTGAGTGCTTTAAACAAAAATGCTTTTTCACCACTAAATTTTTGTTTCAATTAACAATAATAATGTTAATAGATAATGTTTAGCAATCACAAGAGCCAAAAGCAAAATTATCAATCAATTTTTGATTTATGTCTTTTTGCTTACACTATATTTTTTATCTTTCATAGAAGCTTTTACCACACCTCTAAAATAAACAAAAGATCTCTCTTAGACGCATTTTTGTCTATTATTGCTAGTGGAAACTCTCTTGAAAGTACGTTTGCCTTTTTCAATTTGTGCAGCGAGAGACTTTCATTAAACAGTATATTTCTATTTTTGTCTATAATAATAAAATCAAAATCATTACCAAATCCGATCAGCTGTTTTAATTTTGGATAATCAGTTAGATAAGTTTTATTTAAAATTTCAAGATTTTCATAAAGAACTCGCTGCTCAGAACTTAATACACCAAAAGAATAGTTTGCTTTTTCAAGATTAAGACATTCTTCTGAAGAGAGTCGAGGGCTATTAAAATTATCAGAAAAATAAAGTTTATAGTAGCGATTATTTGAGGTATGTGCTATGTAAATTTTTCCTCCATCTTTCTTTACTTTTTTTATGTCTCCGTTTAAATCTTGGACTAGGACATTTGAAGAGATATTAAAAGGATCTTCTACAGCAAAACAAGAGTCTGCAAAATTAGAGTTTAAAATAAGCGATGCTGTTTGATACTGAAAAGAAAGATTTTCCAAAATTTTCATTTGAACTTTGTCAAATATTGCGTAGTCTATCGGCGTGTGTTTTGCAGGAACAAAAAGGAAAAATATTGCTAAAATAAAACCAATAAAAATTACAAAAGAGAGAATCATCTCGATATGTCCTTGTGCTTTTTTATTTTTCAAAAATTTTTGTTTTGTTCCATACATTTTTCCTCTTTTAACTATTATATAATATACACCATGGGTTTAATAAGCTTTTTAATTTTTTATTAAAACTAGAGTAAGTTAAAAATAAAGTTATTACTTCAACTTTTTTAAATAATAAAATTATTTGCATATCCTCTTAACAATGTTAAAAAACTTATCTTAAAAACAAATTAGCGCCTGTTGAAATAAGCCAAGAGATTGCTACAAGTATAAACGAATGTTTTAAGCCTGCTTTAACATTTCCTTCTGATATCTTTCCTATCACAAGACCCGCAAAAAAACCTTGTGTAAGCAACAAGAACAAAAAAGGTTTTGTAAAAGTTTCTGGTGAAATTCTAACATTAACAGAAGCTAAGCCAGCAACCTCACTTATCTCTTCACTAACTCCTGTTCCTATCTGAAGCTCAGTTGTTATTGGGAGTATTTTAAACTGCATTATGAGCATTATTATTAAAAAAATAAAGAAAATTATATAACCCTGAACAGTTAAATTATAGATTGCTGCTTTTCGCTCTTTCTTTAGTTTTTCTATCTGTGCTAATGAAGCGGTTACAGATTCTAAAATCATTTCGATTTTTCCTCCTGCAAGTTCTGCTTCTCTAACAAGGCTCACTGCCCTGCTTATTACAGGACTTTTAATATCAGCAGAGAAAATCTCTAAAGCATCTTTAACAGGTATGCCAAAAGAAACCTGATTTGCAAGTTTTTCAATGTGTGGATTAAGGCTTCCATAATCTTTAGTCCTTATATTAATAATGGTTTTATTTATTGGGGTACCTGCTTTTACTCCTTCTGTTAAATCCCTCGCAAATTCCAAGAACATGGCCTCTTTATCTTTCTCTCGCTTTGTTTCTATAAGAAGATTGATAAAAAAAGGAAGAACCATTATAATAACCGCGATTCCTGCAATAAAATAAAAAGTTTTGATATCAAAGAATGCTACTTTCATAAATAATAAAATGGCCGAGACTACAATTATCAATAATCCTAATCCAATACCTATGAGATTTGATTTGTTTAATTTTATCATAGTTTACCTACATTCAGCTTTCCAATTTTAATTGTAAATATAAGTTTCATCTTAAAATTTTGGTTGTTTCATGTTTAAAAATATCAAAAATGCAATATTTGACAGACTAATTATAAGGATTGCTAAAAGTCCGATGTTTGTTGGGCTCAGATATGCAGCAGCAAAACCTGTTAAACTCATTAAAATTAAGAGCATCATCATAATCATTGGAGCTGCAATCACAATGCTTATATAAATATTCATGAAAGTTTCTGCAACACGAGTATATTTTTCTCTTTCTAAACGATAATCAAACATTAAAGTTTCTGCATGCTTGTTTAGAAAAGCTGTTAATTCGCTGCCAGAAGTGATAGTAGTAGCTAATCCATCAAACAACAAAGCAAGTCTTTCTGATGGACAGCTTTTCGAAGCAATCCTCAAGGCGCTTACAAGATCATAGCCATAAAAATTTAGTAGATTGTTAAGTTTTTTAATTTCCCTTTGAGAGTATGGATAATCTTTTGATTCCACAAGAATATCGAATATTTTGCTGGGCTCGATTCCTGCTGTTGAGATAGCTGCCATGTAAATTGTCAAAAAAGGTAATTCTTGGTTGATTTCCTTCTCAAGAGAGTGTCTTCTCGAAAATGGATAGAAGTAAAAACTAATAAAAACAGCAAGCGGAGGCAACAAGAGAACAGCCAAAGAAAACCCAATCCCTAATCCAAAAATAAACATAACACTAGAAATAATCAGGCTAAGTCCAAATGAAAGGAGTGTTGTAAAAAGCATTACTGCTACATAACTATTTATTATCAGCGGAAAAGTTATCTTTCTTAAATCAGCCTTTAATAGATCAAAATAGCCTTTCTTTACCATCTTGTCAGAAATATTTCTAAAAACCCTATTTGACAATTTTATATAAGAACTAAATTTTACTGCTTCATCCTTATCAGAGTTTTTAAAAAAATTCTTTTTACTCACTGAGTTATTATTAGAAAAAGATTTTTCGCTTTCTCTATAGTCAAGAGTGTCAAGTTGTGTGCCATTTTTAAGAGTTTTATAAAAGCTTAACCTGCTTAGAATATCTGGAATTACCCTGTTGACTGTTTTTAACTGCAAGACTAAAGAGTCTATGGCACCTTTATCAATCTCTGCTGATTTATTGCTAAATTCAGAAATTCTTTCTATTAATTCCTTTTCTCGTTCGATATATTGCCCTAACAATTCTATTGACATCTTGTTAACTGCTAAGTTATAATCACCTCAATTTTTTTTTGAATATCAAGGAGTAATTTTTTTGATTTATCAAACCTCTCTTTATCAAGACTCTCATAAGCTTTTTTCAAAGAATTAAATCCCTCTTCCATCTTATTGATGAGCTGAAACAAAAGCAGTATTTTGTTGCTTTCCATGTTATTCCTCTTTGAACAATGAATAGAGAAATTGCTTGTTTATAAATTTTGGGCATGTCGAGCATGCAGTGTCTAGAGTGAAATACCAAAAGCTTTCAGTACAGCATCAGGGTCTTTATAATAATGATTTATTAGTTCCTGAATTTCTTTAAATCCAAAGATGCCTCTTTTAGTCCACTCATTTAACAGCAAAGTTCTAATCTTAAATTCCTTTTCAAGTTCAGATATTGTAAATCCATATCTCCTTGCAATTTTTTCAAAAACAGTGCTTGTCCTTTTGAAGTAAAAAATATCGTCCCTGGCATTCCATACAAAAGGTGTATTTGTTGTAGTAATTCCTTCTGGGCTAACATTGACAATTTCTACAATCTCCCTAAGTTTTCTTGTTTCTCTTCCTTTAACTATTGCATGAGTCATCACGATAACAGCATCTATTGTATTTAACAGTGTCGGGGAAAGATTTATTGGTGGCGTTTCGAGTCTTTTTACTAAGGTATCAACTGAATCTGCATGAACTGTGCTTAGTGAGGAATGGCCAGATGCCATTCCTTGAAATAAAACACTTGCTTCTTCTCCCCTAACTTCTCCTACAATAACATAATCAGGATTTTGCCTAAAAGAGCTTTTAAGAAGATCGAACATACTAATCTCACCTGTAACTCCTAATCCAACAGAAGGTCTTGCAACACTCGGCAGCCAATTTTCTCTATACAGATTGAGCTCTCGTGTGTCTTCTATCGAGATTACTCTTGCTTCAGGAGGGATAAAAAAAGCAACTGCATTAAGCATCGAGGTTTTTCCTGATGCTGTTCCACCAGTTATAAGAATATTACTTTTGTACTGAACTAACAACCAAATATAAGCAAGCATTTCAGGACTTAATGTATTAAAAGATATTAATTGAGTTGGAGTCCATGGAACTTCTGTAAATTTTCTGATCGAGAAAGTTGGCCCCCTCGATGTTATTTCTTGAGTATAAGTAGCATTAACACGGCTTTTATCAGGCAGAGTCCCGTCCATAATTGGAGAAGCATAAGAAATATACTTTCCGCATCTTTGGGCAAGTTTTTCGACAAAACTTGTTAATTTGTCTATAGAATCAAACTGAACATTTGTTTTCATTTTTTTATATACTCTATGAACAATATAAATTGGGGTGTTAACGCCGTTGCATGCTATATCCTCTATAAAATAATCCCTTAACATTGGTTCAATTTCATTAAGTCCTATGAAGTCTCTATAAAGATAATAAAATATTTTCTTGTAGTCCTCTTCCCTTATCTTCAAGCCGAGTTCGTCTATAATCATTTTTGCTGTTTTGTTTATGTAATCAATCATAGCTTCTTGTGTCTTTTCGACAAGAATATTTATGTTTATCACCTCTAACATAGCCTGTTTTATTCTCTCAAGATTTTTTTTCTGTTCTTCGCTTAAAATAGGCTCTTCAATCTCATAAACAAGCTCGTTTTCAGACGCATTCCAGTAAATGTGCACAGAAACATAAGGAGAAATTAGGATATATCTTAGATTAATCTTTGTTCTATCTTTAATAATTGGCAGTGGCGGCACTGGAACAACGCTTATATTCATATCTTGGATTTTGTCTGGCATTTTAAATATCTTTAAATTGGCTCAATATTTATTTGAATTGGGCTATCTGATGTCAATGAACCTTTATTCTCTATTAAAAGATTATAAGCTGCTGGAGCAGAGGTAAGAGCTCTATTCTTGTCTTCATCTTGATAAGTAATATTGTAAGAGCTGTAGTTAAGAATAAGGTAAATATTATATCTATTATTCATTTCTTCTGTTAGTATAGTAATATCACCTTGTTTTTGGGACTGATTCAGCTGGCTGTAAAGTAAATTCGTGCCTTTCATAACATAATATATATTGTTATTTACAGAGTCTATTACATACTCACCTTTTTTTATTGTTAAGCTAACTGTCCGTTTGTTTCCAGATGCAATAAGAGTATTTTGTATTTGCTGATTCAAATTATTAAGAGACTCAATTGTCTGGGTTATGATCGCTTTATCCTTAAGCTGATTTATTTTTGGAGTTGTTACTGCAAGTAAAGTTCCGATTATTGCCAAACCTATCAGTGTGTAAATAACTGTCTCTATCCACACCTGCGCAATTTTGCCTCTTTTTTTCATCTTACAAATACAAGCAAGAAGGTTTATTTAAAGTTTTGGTTTTAGCTGCACTTTGTCAAAAAATAAATGTCACGATAAATTAAACAGAAATTCTATTGATTCTAATAGTTAAAAAGAGTTTAAGATTTTGAGCTCTAAAAGAGTAGTTATTGATGAAGATTTTTTGTAAAAATTAAAGTAATAGCAGAAATATTTAACTCGAGGATCTAAATCATTCTCACTGACACATTTCAGCTTGGAGTTCTTTAGGTTATTAATCTCTGGATTATTAATATCAGATTATTAAAATTATGCTAAGAATTATCTTGTTGGGATATTTTTCTCGTCAGAACCTTCTGTGCAAAACTTGTCTCCGACAATGATAGGAACAATTTTAACTTTTGTTACTGTTCCTAGTTCATTAATCATCTTAGAAACATTAACCTGATAAGTTCGTGTTTCAGAGACCCCTGGAAGAGTTACACTACCGCCACCTTTAAGTTTAACCTCTGAACTTCCATCACTAGGCTTTGCAATAAAAGACTTTGTAGCAGATTCACTTCCGACAGTTATTGAAATTCCTGTTAAATTAAAATCCTTTTCACCACGCTCAATGCTTACATAAACTATATTTTTTGATGAATCAAAATAACTAGACTCGTCAAGGTTTATACTTAGTTGCCCTGCAGTCTGAAAGCATTCTGTCCCTCTTAGCTGTGTTTTTATAAGATTCATAACAAATGTAGCAACAAGAACAATTGCAGCAATAGCAACAAGAATTAGCAAAACAGTTGTTATAAGTTCTGCCTGAGATCTTTTGTTTTGTTTTAACTTCATTTTCTCTTTTTTTATTTTAAATTTTTCTATCCATTTACTCTACTGAAATCCAATTTGATTTAGGACAACTATATTGTTTAACAGTCCCCTCTTTGTCAGTTCCAAGCAAAATCGGTATTATGTTTTCTACAGAGCCTTCAGAATGTATCGTTCTTGTAGAGCCTGGCAAAAAATTTGTTTCGGTTGATTCAACAACTTCGGTTCCACTCTCCTTTACAATTCTCATGCCTAGTTTGTATACAGGCACATCGCCTTGATTAATTACTATTAATTCATTTCCTGAAACAGAAACCTGAAGGTTAACATCATCACAAGCTCTTTCTATTGGCTCGTCAAATTTTGTCAGGGACTCTTTAATAAACCCGCGCGCCCATACAAGAATAATTATTGCTAGAATAATTGCTATTAATACCAACAAGATTGTTGTAATAATAGGACTAACTGCTTTTTTTGTAAGGTATTTTCTAAGCGGTATTATTTGATATTCTTTTAGCATTCTACCTCTTTATTCTTTATGAATAAAGCACCTGTAGATTTATAAAGGTTTTTATTTGAGAATTTTTATGCGTTAGTTAATATAACTTAAATATTTGCTTCAATTAATAATAAAAACTAAAGATAGTATTTAACTATTATAATTTTAACTATCATAAGCCGCGAGAAGGATCTATTGTAATAATTAATTCTTTCTTAGACAAGGTTCTTCAAAAAGATTTATATACACTTTTTTAATATTTATAATATGGAAAGTATAAAAAGAGGGCAAAATAAAAAAGCGCAATTTTACATTATTGCTGCAGTTATAATTATTTTTGTAGTGATTGGATTTGCAGCAGTTGTAAATTATATACAAGTAAAAGAAGAGCCCAAAAAATTTTATGACGTTGGAGATGTTTTGGAAATAGAAGGAATTAAAGTTGTTGATAATAGTGGTTATGTTAAAGCAAAAAATCTAAATGAAGCTATTAATACATTTTTAGGATTATTTGCAAACTACATAAAAGAGAATATAAATGAGGATTTTACCATGGTAATTGTTCATGGAAATGCAAATTCTGGTAGGGTTAATGTTAGTGTTTATTCAAGAGCAAGCAGCGGAAAAGTAAATGTATTTTTTGGTAGTACATCAGTCTCTCTTCAAGGCTCTGGACAACTGCAACAAGGTCAAGCACAGATTAATGTAAGGGAAAATTCTGCTGAAATAACATTGCAGGATCCAACAACAGGTTTAGAGGTGACTCAAACAGTGCAACTATTGGAAGATAATAATTTTGCTTTTATAATGACCACAAGTAGCGGCTTTAACCAATACATTCAAAGCAATCTGCCATTAAGATAATAAAGTAAAATCCAAAAAAATTGAAAAGATGGGAAACAAAAAGAAAAACAAAAGAGCAATAAGCGAAATAGTTTCTTATGTTCTACTAATTGTTATAGCGCTGAGCCTTGCTAGTGGAGTTTATGTATGGCTTAAAACTTATGTCCCGCCTGAAAAAGAAAGAGAAAAATGTCCTGAAGATGTTGCGCTTTCTGTAAATGATTATAGATGTAGTGGAGGAATAATAACCTTAATTATTGAAAATAAAGGCTTGTTCAATGTGAACGGTTTTTTTATAAGAGCTTCAAATGATTCAAGTAAACTTCCAACAATAATGCTTAATTCTACAGACATCGCATTAATTAGCGCTGGAAGATATGATTTTGAAAATGAAGGACTAAAACCAAATGAGATAAAAGAAATAAAATTTAGTTATAGTGGATTAAACAAAATTGCAAGAATACAGATACAACCTTTTGTATCAGGAAAAAGAAATTTTCTTCTTTGTAGCAATGTTGCTGACCTGTCAATTAATGATTGCTAAGGTGCTAATGTTGAATACTGCTACTGAATTGTTAATATCAAAAGTTTGAAGTAGAAATGAAAAAAGTTTTTGCTAAACTTTTAAGAGTTTAAAGACTTAAGATTATGATCTGAGATTATTGTATTTGAGTATTTTATCACTTTTTATTTCCTCGCTACTAACTGTTTAGAATAAAAAAGTGCAGACTCGAAGGTTTGCTTGATAGGCATTAAAAAGTTAACCCTTAAATCTCCTCAGCTCTGCTACCCTTCAAGCACCTTAACTTCTGCTTAGGGCTGCTCCGGTCAAGGCCTGACCCATTTCACACAAGCAAGATCTAGAAGGACAGAGCTTCAACGTTAATCTAAGGACTTTCTAACGTCTATCTCACTCGCCTTCTTGCAGCTTGCATAAAGCCCACTTGCAAATGGCGCAGGGCTAGCGCGCCAGCCTAGTCTGCATAAAAAGTATGATTCTTGAATTTATAAGGCTTTTTATAAGTCTTATGCCTAAATTGAGAAGATTCTATTTCTTACAACCCTTCTTACATAACCTCAACACAAAATTGCAAAAAATTGTTGTAGTTAATTTAAAGCTTAAAAACTAAGAATCTTGTAAATAAAAAACTAAAAATAAAATTTGAATGCCTAAGAACTCTTTTTCTTGATAAACTTCAAATAATAAACAACAACATTTGCAACAATCAAAAGTATTATCAAGATAATAAGAACTATTAAAAGAATGTTAGCAGAACTTTTTTTCTTAACTTTGGGTGTCAAATCGATTATTTCTTCTGAAGGAACTGTCAAAGGAAGACTTTCACTATAAACCTTGCTCTCTCGTGGTTTTGCTTGATGATCTTCTCTATTCTTATCGCCAGAACTTCCGCCCGAGCCAGGACCAGAACCTCCATTATCAGCATTACCAATACTAAACTGAAGCTCTTGCGTCATTTCTATAGATTGATTTCCAAGTGTGCTGTTTGGAACGCCTCTTACTCGCAAAAGATAGCTTCCTGTTTCATTAAAAGCTCGAGAGAAACTGAAAACTGAAAAAACAGTTGAATTGTTGCTAGCAGGCAAAAGAACATAATCGCTGTAGATTGAATTATTATACCTATAAATATTAATATAGACTGAAGTATTGACAGGAGTCAAATTGCCAAAACTATCGACGTAATTTGATAGATAGTCAAAACTAAAGTTAACATTTTCATTTAGATTAGGCATTCTAGGGACATTGTTTAAATTTTGTATTAAAGTGTAAGTGTAGTTCGTAAGGTTTTGTTCTATTACTCTAATTTGTGCTAATATACTTTGTCTTATTGAATTAAGAATTTTTTCATCAGTTACATCAGTATAAACTTTTACTGTATAATCTCCAGTAGTATTAAAGCCAGAGTATGTGAAATTAACAGGAAGATAGCCTGAATAAGGAATGTTTAAAATTTTGTTATTTGTAAAGATTAAATTTCCGCTTGAGTTTGTAATTTCAAGTGTTACTTTTGTCTCAACAGTTTCGTTCAAGGTAATATTTGAAACTCTGCTATCTCTTATAGCAGAATAAGTGTCCGCATCAATAGAGATATTAACTCCTATTTCTATTGGTTTATGAGGCTCGACTTCGTTTAGCACAGAAAGATTCATTATAGGAGCATAACCGCTTCTCTTTTTAGATAAATAAAATGATGTATTAGAATTAACAGTTCCATTGCCATACCTGATTACATTTCTTTGCTCCCAGCCAATATAACCATCTTTATAGACATAAATAACATAGCCATATTGAGATTGCAAAACTTCTAGAAAAACAATAGAAAGAACATTTGTAGAACTGCTAAAAGTTCCGATTATTCGTCCGACAGTTGTGCAATTACCAGAACTATCAACCCCAGTACAGTTGTAAAGAATTGCATTAATTCCATTCACAGGCTGTGTAGTTTTATTTAAACTTCCATTATCTTCAATTATAGCCTGGTAAACATTGTAATTTACTGTTTTATCTGCACTAACTAAAGTTAATGAAAAAGTTAAAATTACAACTAAAGCAAAACAAATTCCTAATAATGCTAGGATATTTTTTGTTTTCATTTTGTTTTGTTTCATTTTAATTTCCTACAGGATTTCCTTCCCCGTCGCTCTCAGGAGGTTGTTGTGGCTGTGGAGGTTGTGGTGGTTGAGGAGGATTATTGTTAGATGATGAAGGCCTTTGTGATGAATATGTTTCTTCTGTGGGTTGCTGATTTCCTCCTCTGCTCTCTTTGCCTTCTTTTAAGATTCCTCCGACAAAGGAATCTAAACCAAAATAAGGTATTCTCGGATCATTTCCTCTGCCTATTCTCAATCCAAGATAACCTCTGAAGTGGTCGCCTGTAAGGTTATCATCAGTAAGATATTCTGCTCCTGCAGATAAACCAAGATATTCTGTAATTTTATAGCCGAGTCTTAATCCAATATTCGCCCCACTAGCACTTTTGTTATCAGAATCTAAATAATAGCCACCAACAATAGCCTCGATATCAGGATTTTTTTTATTTAAAAGAGGGATTACAGCTTCTCCACTAACTCCTTGAACATCTCCGAAATAACCGTTAGCACTTATGGATTTTAACCATTCAGAATTAAGTCTTTTTCTTGCGCTGGCAACACCCAAACTATAATCTCCTAGACTCTCGCAAGCTGCCTGAACATCAACTAGGTTTGAATTTCTTCCTGCTAAAACACAAAAACCATTCTCCTCCTCGCCTTTAAGACTTTTAAGATAATTACCACCTAAAAAATATTCTTCGCCTGATATGAGAGCTCCTGAATTAATGCCTTCTGTGCCTACTCTAATATTAATGCCCTCTCCCTTGTAAGATTCTTCTTCATTATAGGAATCTTCTTCCTTGTAAGATTCTTCTTTATTATAGGTATCATTCGTGACATTTCCGTCAGCTAAAGAAGTACCTGTAGCAATCAATAATCCTGCTGTAGCACTTAAAAGATTTTTTCCTATTCCTCTAAACATAGATTTTATTTTCATTTTTAAATTCAAAAATTGGTAAAGATAGTAAAGAAAATAGGTTTATAAACTTTTCTATAGTGTAACTACTTTCTAATTAACACAACTTCCAAAATTAACTAATGTTTTGTAAAATCTTTAGATATTTCATAAATACGGATAAATAACTCTAATAAATACTGTGCTTAAATAAA
>Ga0123519_10011682_pt1 | contig 12910 bp, 17 predicted proteins | sample YelNatPaOPRAMG02_FD_87396 | JGI IMG/M metagenome (GOLD analysis project Ga0123519, IMG submission 87396) | Hot spring microbial communities from Yellowstone National Park - Yellowstone National Park OP-RAMG-02 (version 2) | ecosystem: Environmental > Aquatic > Thermal springs > Hot (42-90C) ...
AAAGATTCATGTATGCTTCGGCTTTATCAGACGGATCTATTTTCTCGTTTAGTCCCTTGTACAACGCCTCCAAAGCCAGTTCCTCGATGCTCATTCCAGTTTTTTCGCATTCCTTCCCTAACTTTTTCTTAATCCTTTCGGGCAGTATTAGCTCCAAAGAGATTAAATCCCTGTTTACTGTAGAGCCTTCACAGTTTATAAAGTTTCCTTCGATCAAAAGATCCCTCAGTGCGCATCCTTCAGGAGCGAAGAGATGTTAGAGCGGCTTCCATAATTTTTATAAAAAGCTCTCAGTTAAAGAGAGGTGGAGCGAATGTTGTCGACTTCTATTATACTACCTAAGAGGACTAAGAAAAGATTAAAGGAGGAATCTGAGAAAACCGGGGTTTCAGAAGAAGAACTAGTATTATACGCTTTCGAAAATCCTCAATGAACCTCTCGATCCAGAGACGAGAGTTGAAGTCCATTTAAAGCTATCGGAGAAGTATATGAGGTATGCTGACGATTTTTTATCCAAAAGAATTATAGGGTACCAGTTGAGCTTAAGGTTTTGGGCTTAGCCTACCCCTTTACATACGTTCAGCTCTCAACCCTTAGGAGGGCTGCTAGGGCTCTATCCCATCTGAGGTTCATGAGGTTTCTGAGACGGCTGTGTGGAAGTGGGTTAGGAAGCTCGGTGGGAAGGTTAACGTTAAGCCCTCTAAAATGCCTAGGAGGCTCATAGCCTCGTCACCTGCATTAAAGCTAATGTTAACGGGTTAAGCAGGAATTGGATTATCACGAAAACTAGGAGTAACTCAATCATCCTTCGCTTGTATGACCCAAGAAGTCTCTCAATAGATTTTTTTAGCCCTTCTAGATATAACGACTTGAAACAAACAGATTCAACTTGAGCCTTTAACTTCTTTAATTAAATCTTCAAGACCTATACTAAGGCCTTCAGCTATTTCCATCCTCGCATCCGCTAAATCTTTCTTTTCCTCCTCACTCAACTCCTCCTCGGGCAGAAGTATGGCTCTAAGCTTTAAAAGTTCAATTCTAATCAAGTCCAGCTTATCCAGCACTAATTTTAACTGTTCTTCCGTAACAGTTACGCCCACTCCACTCACTCCAAAGATGCTTTCAAGCAGAGATTCATAAAGTTTTTCCTTATAGCGGATTTTTCAAACAGCCATAATGGATTCCCCCAGACCCATACTCTGCGTCGTAATCCTTGAAGGTTTAAGCTTAAAAAAGCTTCAACTAGCCTATAGAAAGAGCTTGCTTTTCATGGATTACAGAGCCATTATGCCTCCGATACGAATGGAAAATTTTTACCTAACTTAAGTTTACCCAGTGTTATCGATTTCGTTTAATGTTTTGTAAATTTTGTTTTTGAGCTCAGAAATCCCTGTTCGATTACGTCCTCCATGAATCTCTCTAGTTGAGGATTTGCATCACCTACCAGCCCCGCTCTCCGTGCATCAAATTTATAAGTAACAATAATTTTAAACGGTTAGTCGTTAAGCCATGGGTCACACCGTTGCAGAAGTACGCCTCTACAGTTCTCGTGACTTATCTAAACATTTAGAGCTGAAGCTCCTTGTTGACACTGGAAGCACATACACTTGGATTAAGCGCGATAAGCTAGAGAAACTTGATGTGAAACCTATGAGTAAATGGAAGTTTAAGACGATTGAAGGTAAAATTATAGAACGTGAGATAGGCGAGGTTCCCATCGAATGCCTCAATGAAAGAGCCACAACGATAGTTGTGTTTGCGGAAGATGAAGATGCTGAGGTTCTTGGCGTCTATTCACTAGAAGGCCTAAGATTAGAAGTTGACCCAACAACCAAACAATTAAGGAGAGCAGGAGCATTACTTGCATTGAACTCATCACAAAACCATCTCATTTGCGGGCAAATCTAAAATGAAACCGGCGCAGACCCCTCCTGCGCGCCTGCAAAGAATTATATTCAGCTTAAGTCAATTTATAGGATAGTTGAGTTAGGAAGGGAAGAGGACTGGAGAAGCAAACTAACAGTCGAAGAAGCCCCGCGGGGAAAATACGCAACCTCCACCCTATATCAAACGTTAGCGACAATGGCAGGCTTAACAGGCAAAAACCTTAAAGACCAAAAACTAGTAGAAATCATCCATTCAATAACTAGCCTCCCAGGCCTAACAATGACCCTCCTAACCGAAAAAGACATAACCCAAGCGACAAGCCTAATGAAGGAATATCAACTAGACTACGAATACGCCCTACACCTCACCGCCGCGCTGAAAATTAAAGCAAAAGAAATAATCTCAAACGACCAAGACTTCGACAAAACACCACTAAAAAGAGCATTCACGTAAAAGCAGCAAACGATGTAGCCTTGCGGGCTCACCGTTAACGTTAATACGCCGCGACTTAAAAAGTTAACATGCTTCCATCTCGATAATTATTCATTCTAGGATGATCGTGGTCTTGTTTTCAGCTTTTGCGGCGTTCGCTTGGGCTTCGTCCACCGTTAATAGGTTTAATCCCTTCATCTTCGCCATCGCTATGTAAAGTGAGTCGTAGATGGATATGTTTCGAGTAAAGGCTATTTTAACGGCTTCTTCGAGGTAGTTAAGCTCCCCTTCAATTTTCACCACCTTTCCCGCAATCTCCTTTAGGGCTTGAAGAACGGTTTTCGCTTCTTCAATTGAAAGGGCTCCCCGTCTGAACATCTTCCAAACGGCGTTCGCGGCCTCTTTTACCACGAGACCCACGGATACGGTTCCAGCCTTTAGATGGGAGGTTACTTCCTCCCAACCCTCCTCCTTTAGAAGAAATTTGGTCAAAGCCGACGCGTCAATGACTATCACGGTTTTCCCTCACGAGGGCTTTAGCCGTTCCCCTAAGTGTTGGGCGCGTTCCCTCTAAGAGCTTGACAGCTTCCTCTAATGCTCTACCCCTCTCAAGTTCTTCGATTTTAGCGGTTATCAGCCTTCTAATCTCCTCAGGCCAGTTTACGGATCCGCTGTACTCCTTCATTTTCTCCCTCACTTTCTTAGGGATCTTAACGCTTACGACGCCCATTAAACTATCCAATAAACCTTCAAGTAAAACATTTAATAAAATAATTGGTAAACCGAACGGCGCGGTAAAAGGTGCGGTATAAAAAAGACAAACCCCCAAAGCAAAAGCCAAACCATAAAAATTAGCCGGAAAACCCACGGCTTTAATCCTTCACCCTAACCAAATTCAGGGAATTCTTAACAAAAACTCCTGAAGCCCACTTCAGCGAGCTCTCCATAGCTCTCAATATTCGAAGCAAAAGCAAAGCTGCAAAGGCTCTCAAAAAAAGACGCCTCTAATGTGCAAGCCCTAAAAGCCTTCGGAACCAACCTGGCCACACTTAGAGAAGACGAGAAATTCACCTTTCATCCCTACACGGCTCAAGACGATAACTTCAACTTGATTTACACCAAAAATCTCTGACTCCAGTTTCAACATGATCATGTATCCCAAGCCATAAAGACGGGGACATTAATCACCGAGGACAAAGAAATCCTCAGCGCCAGAGAACAAACCAAGTTCGTTAAGGACCCAACACTTAAAATTAAGATTATACGATAGAAAAAAATAGAAATATAAGCCAACATGTACACGCAAGGTTTCTGAAAATCGCCTCCAAAGCCGAAGGTGAAGGATCGGTTAAAGTCAAGGAAGTCCTCGCAACACTCGAGAAATTAACGGACGAAGAGAGTTGAAAAGAATACGCAAAGCTGAGGAAGAATACTGAAAGGGAAAAATACGTAACCGCGTATAACAGCGGCGAAATTAAGAAGCCCGCCAAGAACCCGCTTGGCCTATAAAGCCGCCTTAACCAAAACTTTCTATATTTTTCCATAAAGGATTTTACCTTTTTCCTCAACTTCTAAAAGGAAACGGCTCCCTTCTTTTCGCATTTTTTGAACCTCTTGGGGGGTATAACCTATTGGCTCTAAAGGTAGTTTAAAACGCTCGTTCAAGTCTAAAAGAAGTTTAATTCTATCTAAAAACGACTCCTTAAAATTCGCAATAACCAATATATCTACATCAGAGCCCTCATTGAAATCACCTGTAGCGAAAGAGCCGAAAAGGATTATAGCGTCAGGGTTAAGCTTTTCAATTACCAAATCTCTGTACTTTTCTATCTTTGTAAAAACCTCTTCACTTCTGTTAATATCGACTCTGCATAGTTTAAGCATAGCTCCCCCATCTCTTTTGTATAATACTTATACGGAGCACCTGATGGATAAAAGTTAGGGTAGCGTGAACCAATATAATGCCTGTCAAGCTCCCTAGCGTAGTCTAAAAGCCTTTTAAAGCCTTCACTAAATTTTGAAGATTCCTCAACTAGCTCCACCACAGAATGCGTAATTAAGGCTCGATACCCTTTAGAATAAAGAAACCCCTTTAACGCCTTTTCCGCTGCTTGTTGAGAAAAAAAAGCTGAAGCATAATAATTCCCATCTTTAAGGCAATCTCTCGCCGTTTTTAAATCCGCTTCAGCCTGATCAAGCCACCTCAAACCCTCCCTTAAATTACCATTCACATCATACCACTTATAAAGAAGCCAATCTAAAGGTTTAATACATATTTCCCTATATATTCATTATCTTCAACGCAATTTTCTAAAGCTTTTTGGCATCAACAGCGCCGTAAACGTCTTTATGGGGCTTCCTATACGGTGTTGCCGGGGAGGCGACAGTACTACTCGGCCACTATAACGTCAACAATCGAATTCGCGCTGAAGCTTCTGAAACCACGGAAAATACGAAAGGAGGCGAATTCATTATTATTTTTGTCGAATCAGCTTTAGCTTTAAAGGTTCTCCAGTTTTTTGGAGGAATTGTATCATAAAAAGGACGAAGTTTAAATATCCGCCCTTCTTTCACGTAATCTTCAAGTTTAAAAGTGATATAGAAAGGGTTGACATATGGTTACGAAAATAGTAACGAAATTTAGTATAGTAAAAAAATACGGAAAAAACAAAGCCATTTACAAATCTCCCCGCGTCTACTTGCCCACCAAGCTGACAGAGGACTCAGCGTTCCCGTTCAAAGAGGGCGAATTAATTCAAGTAAAGATCATGGGTAAAAAACTCATCGTGGAAAAGGTCAAATCAAGGTCCAAAAAATCGAAGTCTTCATGCAAATCCAATAAATCGAAACCCACTCATTAAACAAGCAGCCAACAAAGGCCCTCCGAAATTAAAAGGTTTCTTAACCCTTAAATTAGATATGCGACTTATCTTTCGCCTAGAATGTTCTCCAGTAAACCCGGCGGCTCAATTCTCCCATGTGAGGAAAGAAATGGAATGAAGGTTAGAAGTTTACATAAGCTACCTCTCGTTAGCGAAGTTAGCATCCTCCAATAAATCGAATAATTGAGATTCCTCCAAAAAATCGAAGCCTAGCTGAAAACACCCTTCACAGCAACACTAATTCAAGTTGAGGCTTTCAACCCTTCTTCATCCAATCCTAAACACGGATAGATGTGCCCGTTCATCTTTATTCCCCTACCTCTTCGCTTATCACTCAATTAATTTTATGAGGCGATTTCCTAAAATAATCCTTCACCTAGGATAAAAGGTGGTGGTTGATTGGATTTTTCTAGAGTTTCAGGAGCCGAGCTTGAAGAATACGTAAGCTTCATGTTGAGACAGTATAGGCTGGTGGATGCTTTATGGTTTCTAGGGGTTGAGGATCGATTTGGACTGGATGAAGCGGTAAAGCTTAACGAAAAAGTATGGGAGGACATGGCCTACCGGTCGGCGAAGGAAATCAAGCGAAGGTTCAAAGTGAGTGGCGATGGAATCCACGCCGTGGTTCAAGCCCTCTCCTACTATCCATGGACCATCATCACAGGCTACGAGATTGAGGAATCTGAGGGCGAAGCAACCATAAAGGTTCCCAACTGCCCTCCCCAAGAGGCGAGATTGAGAGCTGGGAGGAAAATATTTCCATGCAAGGTTATGCATCAATTGGATTTTCAAAGCTTCGCCAAAGCCATCGATGAACGGGTTAAGGTGGAATGCGTGTTCGCGCCCCCAGATCCCCGACGTGAGGGGGTATGGTGTGAGTGGAAGCTGCACCTATAGCCTCAAAGCAACATATTCTGAAATATATAAGAATTGAGGAGCCTCCCTTAATTTCCGTTCCAGCATCGGGATTCTTCGACGCTGGCCCAATCGTATTCCAAAACATATCAGAATAAAAACGGCGGGGCCAAAGATCCGGAAAAAATGAAACGTATCAGAATATCTACGCCCAGCCAAAACCATGAAAAATAAAGTATCTGCATAGATGACTACCCAGGATTAATGGATGACGCTAAATGAGACGGTTTTGACCCGGCGGATAAAGGATTAAAGGGAGGCCTCCCCATATCTTAGGGAGGTTGGGAAAACGTGATCGATGAAAAATCTCTATCCGTCTTTAAAGAGATGGTTGAGTCCTTTGGACCAGCGGGCTTCGAACTCGAAACCTCCAGGATCGTGAAGAAATATGTCTCCACCTTCGCCGACGAAGTGGTCACGGATAAGCTGGGATCCGTAATCTTCAAGGTTAAAGGCGAAGCGGAAAGACCTCACATCCTCGTCGCAGGACACATCGACGAAATAGGATTCGTGGTTTCGGGAATAGATGAAAAAACCGGGTTCCTAACCTTCAACTCCGTTGGAGGATGGTTTGACCAAAGCCTATTGTCTCAAAGGGTGGTTGTGCGAACAAAATCCGGGGACCTGATGGGCGTCATCGCTTCCAAACCTCCCCACCTCCTCCAGAAGGAGGAGTATGAAAAACCGGTGACGAGGGATAAGATGTTCATCGACATCGGAACAACCAGCAAGGAGGAAACGGAGAAAAGAGGCGTGAGGATCGGCGACCCCGTTGTCCCCTGGTCCCCATTCCAGAGAATAATGGATGGCCGCGTGTTGATGGGGAAGGCATTCGACGACAGAATCGGGGCCTTCATCACCATGTACACCCTCAAGAAACTGAAGGAGAAGAATGTTCCGCATCCTAACACGGTGTACGGCGCGGCGACGGTTCAAGAAGAGCTGGGGGCGAGAGGAGCCTCCACCGTTCCCTACGTCGTCGACCCAGATGTAGCCATCGTCGTGGAGGTAGACATAGCGGGAGACGTGCCTGGAATCAAACCCAACGAAGCCCCCGCAAAAATGGGGAAAGGCCCATCCATAGTCACCTTCGACGCCTCCATGATACCGAACCAGAATTTAAAGGAAATGGTGATTGAAACCGCCGAGAAAAACAAGATACCATACCAGTTAACTCAAAGCGCCCGAGGCGGAACCGACGCGGGTAGAATACACATCCATAAAACAGGATGCCCAAGCATAGTAATATCCGTCCCCACCAGGCATATCCACAGCCACGTCAGCCTAGCGAGCCTAGAAGACGTTGAAAACACCCATAGACTCATCCTAGAACTGTTAAAGACCCTGGATAAAAAAGCCGTTGAAACCCTCCTACCCATTTAAACCACACCCGCGTCCCTTACCTCGAAGACGGAGAAATCGCTTCACACGCTTCTATTCACATAGCACTTGTCCATGTGAAAAAAGGCCGGTACCAAGCGCCCATTAACTCAAGATTGGCTGAATAAAAAACAAATAAGCCGCCTGTGGATCTACGGCTAGGCGATGAGAAATGCAAATGTTCTGCTTGAAATGTCGGACACGAGTCGAAGTCAAGGACTCGGATCTGAAGAAGGAGCAAACGCCCAACGGAAGAAAAATACTTAGGGGCGTCTGCCCCAAATGCGGCACAAAGCTGGCGAAGTTCACTAAATAAAAAGCGCAAATAAAAGGGGTCGAGACTGCATGCCCCAGAAAATCGTCTGTAGCGGATGCCACACCACCTTATATGAAGGATATGAGGTGGTAGAGCCCGTCGAGGTCATATCCCAATACAATTCAAAGTGTCCGAACTGCGGGAAAAAACTGGAATTCGACTATGAAAACATCGAACTATGCGTCATTAAACCTCGAAAGATCTCTGAGCTAGCGTAAACCAACCTTAACCTTTGGCGTATTTTAAAGCGTGGTGTGAAAAAAGGTTTTAAATAAGTGGAAAGGTATACCATACCATTCGAGGTTTAGAAAATGAGGACCATGAAGCTACTCGCAGCCATCCTGTTGGTCACGGTGATGCTCTCAGTCGAGGTGGCCACCGCATCCCAGAGTTGGCGTGGAAATGAAGCTTCAAAAAAAGCTGTTTTCATCCTCCCCTTCGAGAACATGGCGCCACTATACACGAGGACATCCATATCTGATTATCTCACAAAATGCGGATACGAAGTCGAAGCGTACATGAACGAGAATGTAACCGTTGAGTTGATGAAACATGTCCTATTAGAGTACGATGTCATCATCATTAAGACGTTTAAGAACGATTTTGAACAGGAGTACTCGCTGCTAACAGGTGAGAAAATCGTCAAAGGAGACTTGAAACATGAGGAAGACATCTCAGAGGGCAGGGTAAACCTAGGATACTACTACACGTATGAACTTACCGCAAGGTTCTTCGAGTATTATTATGGAGATGGAAGCTTGGAAGGAAAACTCATCTACCTTATCGCCCCGAAGTCAACCTTCATCCTGAAGGTTTTCATCGATAAGGGAGCGAGAACAGTGGTAGGATACAGCAAGGATGTGGCGTTGGCCTGGGGTTGGTGCGACCTCATCGCCGAATTCTTCTTCCGCTACATGAGCTTCGGTTACACAGCCGGCGAAGCGGTGAGAATCATCAACAGAAGACTCCACCCAGCTTACGGCCAAGCATACATGAACCTAGCCATCGCATATCTAGGAGACGCATCATACAAGCTAACATAAACTAAGAAAGCACACGAAATATACACTCCACCGTTCTTTATGGTCACTGTTGCCTCATGAATTAACCTGGCTTAGACCCTTACATCGATGAAATTAACTCTTCAACACATAGAAAACAGAGTTAGGCTAGTCACAGTGAATCTACCTCTTCTCCACAAACCACACTTCAAATCGATTTTACAGTGAGGTTTCAACTTAATATTTTAACCCTTAACCAACCCACCCAACTGCATCTATAATTAGGTTTCTGGTGAAGACGGTTTAAACTTGACAGGGGTGTATAATGAATGGGTGTGTAATAAATGAATGGCTCTTCTATTTATCTTGGATATAAGCTTAAAAAGAAGAAGATTAAAGTTTTATTTATAACCGAGTAGTTTTCATGGTTAAAAGAGAAGTTAACGTTGACGTCCAAGATAAGACTTGAAGCTTTGAATTGGCTTAAAGAAGCTTGGGCGGATTTAAAGCACGCGAAAAACTCTTTAAAATGTGGAGATTTTAATTGGTCTTGCTTTGCAGCGCAACAGGCGGCTGAAAAGGCTTTAAAAGCACTTCTTATGGGTGTTGGGCGGAAGAGGGCTCCTCACTTCCTTGATCTAGTTAAATTATATGATGATGTTAAAGGCGAGGTTAAGCTTCCGGAAGATATAGCTATGCGATTAGGTGAGCTTTCATCCTACTACACTATAGCTAGGTATCCAAACGCTGGTTTAATGAGCCCTTCTTTAGGGATAACGATTCTTCAAGCTGAGAGTGCCATTGAAATAGCGGAAAAGGTAGTGAAAATCGTTGAGAAAAAGCTTACCTGACAAGGTACAGAAGGCATTAAACCTTTTTTTAAGCACCCTGAAGGGAAAATACAGCGATGCAGTAGTTTACCTCTTCGGAAGCTACGCTAGGGGCGATTGGCTTGAGGACAGCGACCTAGACATTCTTGTCATTTCAAGCAGGTTTAAAGGAAAGCAGATGGTAGAGAGGGTTGGAGAGATTAGGAAATTGGCGCCTGAAGACGTCCCGATGGAAATCCTCGCCTACACGCCGGAGGAATTTAAGAAGGCCCTAAAAAGAAGCGAAGTGATAAAAGACGCATCAACTTGCTGGGTTAAACTTACAAAAGATCGGCCTAACGCTAAATGATTTTGCCCCTGGCTAGCCCCTCGTTCTCAAAATCTTAGGAATTCGTTTTCAACAAAGCCCTTGTTTGTTGTATTCATTTATTCGCTAAATGGACGGGAAGTATGGTTTAAGATGGGTTGGGAGGCTTTGAATGCGCTTGGTTTGGGAAATGCTCGTTTTGTCGCGAATACGGAAAACTGGCGTTTAGGGGTTCATGGTCCACGTGTTGGATTTTTAAATCAACTCCCTTTTGCCTCGTCCGGTATGGGAGGTATTTCTTTAGGGTTATTCTTTAGGGTTAGCGTTGGCATGAATGTTTTACCCTTATTTCTTCGATAAATTGGAGATGTGTGAGGGAATAGCCGATTTTAAACGTGTGGTCGTTGTAGGTTGTTAACGGGAGATTTCTCCGCGGATGAATTTTTCGGTCAGCGCTTTGGCTTCGGCGTCGCTGTATTGGATGGGTGGTCTTTTCATGAGGTAGCTGGAGGGTGATGTGAGGGGTCCGCCTACGCCTCTGTCTAGGGCGAGTTTAAGGCATCGGACTGCGTCTATGACGATGCCGGCTGAGTTGGACTTGTCGTCTACGGTGAGTTTGCATTCGATTTCAAAGGGCCTGTCAGCGAACATGCGGGCGCTGAAGTTTATGTACGCGATTTTTACGTTTCCTAGGAATGGTAGGAAGTCTGAGGGGCCGATGTAGATTTTGTCCTCCTCGAGTTTTCTGGTGAGTTGGCTTTGAACCGCTTCGGTTTTGGAGATCTTTTTTGAAATCAGCCTGGATCGCTCCAGCATGTTGGCGAAGTCGGTGTTTCCTCCCACGTTGATTTGGTAGGTTTGATCGATGACGGTCCCCCTGTCGTCGAGCATTTTGGCGAGGACGCGGTGGAGGATGGTGGCTCCTACTTGTCCTTTCACGTCGTCTCCGATGATGGGTAAGTTTTTCTTCTCGAACCGTTGGGCCCATTGCTTGTCTGAGGCGATGAAGACGGGCATGCAGTTGACCATGCCCACCTTGGCTTCTAACGCGACTTCAGCCCAGAACTTCACCGCCTTCTCGCTTCCCACAGGCAGGTAATTTACAAGCATTTCGGTGCCAGTGTCGTGGATTTCCCGGATGATGTCTCGTTTTAACTCTTCATCGGTTTTGGTTTGTTTGATGGGGTTAATCATCTTCTCCACGTATACGCCTACGCCGTCGAGTATGGGGGCTTCCCTGACCACGGTTTTCATCTTGGGTACGTTGGGGAGCCAGTTGACGCAGTTGGGGGGTTGGTATATGGCTTCGTCGAGGGTTTTCCCGATTTTGTTGGCGGCGACGTCGAAGGCCGCGGTGAAGTTTAAGTCGAATATGGTGTAGTCTCCGATTTTTTCGTGCATTAACCCTATAACGGTTTTATCCGGATTCCTCCTATAGTATTCGATTCCTTGAACTAGGCCGGCGAAGCAGTTTCCCACGCCGATAACGCCGACGTTTATTTCGCCCATCTAATACACCTATTTTACAGTTATAAAATAGATTGACTATATAACCATTACTGTTAAACTCAAAAGCCCAGAAAAGGGTTCAAACCGCTTCCTAAACTGACGTCGCGCTTAAGGCAATCAACAAACATCAGAAAATTTTTTTAAGCAAAACCTTAGGCTTCAACGTCTTCTCCGCTCATTGGCTTTTCACTACACCGCCCTTGGGGCCTAGTATTATGACGGTGCTGTGGGCTTGTATGAGGTCGAGGAATAGTTTCCCATCCCTTTCCTGAGCGACCACTTCAGTGTCGTAGGCGCAGATGGCGGCGATGGGAATCTCTAAAACCCGGTGCAACGCCTCCTCGTACGCCAGCAGCTCCTTAACTCGGCGTTTCTCGAAGAAACAGGACGTTTCGCCTGTGACGCGCAGGCCCTTAAAACCCTTGGCCAACGCTTCCTCGTAGAGGTTTTTCCACAACTCCATGGTCTCGGCGGCGTTAAACCTCCCACCTCGGAAATACCAGTCTTTATAGCTGATTACTTTGAGGGCTCCTGATTTTTCATAGGTTTCAACATCGATGTTGAAGCGCTTCATAGCCTCTTCGATTTCTTCAGGCGCTTCCTGAGAGGCGACGTATACCGCCGCCTCTCCTCGAGACAAACCTGCCTTCAAATAAGTGAATAAAACCATTCGCTTATCCTCTGGGTTCGAGTAGAAGAGGATCACATGGTCCCGAGGCCTCATACTTTTAACGAACTCCAACACTTCATCCTTCTTCAACGCGTTCACCCACCACCATCCTTCTAGCCTCGTCCACATATTCCTTCAGGAACCAACCCTCCCGCCGCTTAAACTCCAAGCCCAGCGAGTCTTGACACTCTCCACGGCTGAAGCCGGGAGATTCTTGCTTCTGGAGTGTTCATCGGTCTTGTGTTCATCGCCCTTTTAGGCTCCCACTTCATCCCGTTCCACCTTAGAAGCAAGGGGTGTGCCACCACCCCATTATCCCTACCCCGGGAGGGGCTTGGGATTATGGTTCCATCCTTTCTCGCCATGTTCAGCGCTCCAACAGCATCTGCGTTCATTGCCATGCTACATTTTCCACAATAGAATATGCCTCTGTATCTTCTCGTCCCTTTAAAGTGACAGAACGGGCATTCGCTTGACGTTCCGTACTCGCTTTTTTCTTCCACTTTTATGCCGTATTCTTCAGCTTTTTCTTTGAACCTTCTGACTATATAATTGAAGCTCCAGAAGTTGTTTATCATTGCATTTGCCTTACCGTTGTGGCTGTTATTGCTCCTTATCCCCTTCAATTTTCCAAGCATTATTTTTGAAATGCCAAGCTGATGGGCATCTTCAACTATCTGCTTTATCATGGCGTTTACTGCATGCCTGAACCTTCTCTGGCGGATTCTGTAAAGCTTTCTAAGCCTTTTTGAAGTTTTCGCCTTGTTGCCTCTAGCCAGCC
>Ga0123519_10011685_pt1 | contig 12907 bp, 22 predicted proteins | sample YelNatPaOPRAMG02_FD_87396 | JGI IMG/M metagenome (GOLD analysis project Ga0123519, IMG submission 87396) | Hot spring microbial communities from Yellowstone National Park - Yellowstone National Park OP-RAMG-02 (version 2) | ecosystem: Environmental > Aquatic > Thermal springs > Hot (42-90C) ...
ATAAATCCCTTTTTGCAATCCTTCTCTTTCAAGCGCTCCTCTACCAGCTCCAGCACTAACTCATCCGGCAATAATTGCCCCTTGCCCATATATTCTTTCGCCTTCAGCCCCAATGGAGTCCCCTCTTTCACTGCTGACCTCAATAAATCACCAGTGGAAATCTGGGGGATTTTATATTTCTCAATCAGCTTTTGCGCCTGAGTGCCTTTTCCTCCTCCCGGGGGACCAATTAAAATAATTCTCATCTATCTCCTCCTTCCTCTAATTTTAGCTCCCTTGGGACCCAAAAAACCATCATAGCTTCTGGCAAGAAGATGGGCTTCTATCTGCTGTGCGGTATCCATTGCCACGCCCACCACGATGAGGAGACTGGTGCCCCCAAAATAGAAGTTCACACCTGCGGTGTTTATCAAGATTGAAGGAAGAATGCATACCACCGCTAAATAAATAGCGCCGACCACTGTGATTCTGGTAAGGATTCTATCAATGAACTCTGCGGTATTTTGTCCGGGGCGAACCCCCGGGATATATCCGCCGTGCCTTTTCAAGTTGTCCGCTACATCTATGGGATTGAACACTACCGCGGTGTAAAAGAAGGCAAAGAAAATAATCAACGCCCCATAAATGGTGTTATATTCCCAGCTGGTCATCCGAAGCGCTGAGTTCAGCCACTCAAAAAATTTACTTTTTACCTGGAAAAATTGAGTAAAGGTCAAAGGAAAGCTCAACAGGCTGGAGGCAAAAATCGGCGGAATCACTCCGCTGGTATTTATCCGAAGCGGAAGATGGGTCTTTACCCCTTTATACATTTTTCTGCCCACGGTTCTTGAAGGATATTGAACTGGAATCCTTCTTTGCGCCCGTTCCATAAACACGATTCCCGCAATCACCGCAACCATAAAAACCCCAAGCCCAATCAGCAGAAAAAACGATAATTGCCCCATCTGCCAGAGATTCAGGGTGTCTGCCAAATCATTCGGGATTCTTGCCACAATCCCGAAAAAGATAATCAAGCTAATGCCATTGCCAATTCCTCGCTCGGTAATCAACTCCCCAAGCCACATTATAAAAATCGTGCCTGCGGTCAAAGTCACCACTGTGGTTAAAAGAAAAAGCGGTCCCCCTTCTGGCACTACTGGCAGATTGCCCACCTTTAATCTACTTAACCAGACCCCGGTGCCGATTGCCTGAAGTGCGCATAAGCCCACAGTCGCATACCTGGTGTATTGATTGATTTTCTTCCTGCCAATCTCCCCTTCCTTCTGAAGCTGTTCCAGATAGGGAATCACCACTCCTAAAAGCTGAAAAATAATAGATGCGGTAATATAAGGCATTATGCCCAGCCCAAAAATGCTCATCTTGAAAAAAGCCCCACCAGTAAAGGTGTCAAAAAGCCCAAAAATCGTGCCCGCCTGTTGTCGCAAAAATTCAGTTAGCAATCCACTATCAATCCCCGGCACCGAAATATGCGCTCCAATCCTATAGACCGCAAGCATTGCCAGCGTAAAAAGAAGCCGGCGCCTAAGCTCCGGTATCTTAGGAATATTGCTAATCCCTGCCATTTTCTATCCGAGAACCTCTATCTTTCCTCCTGCGGACTCGATCTTTGCCTTTGCACTCTGGCTAAATTTATGAGCCTTTATCAAGAGCGGTCGGTCCAGCTCCCCACTCCCTAAAATTTTAATGGGCAGATTTTTCTTAACCAAGCCCGCGGACCTTAACTCTGCCTCGCCAATAATCGCTCCGGGCTGAAACCGCTTTAACTGCTCCAGATTCACCACCACATATTCTTCCCGAAAAGGATTCTTAAAACCCCGCTTGGGCAGACGCCGACTCAAAGGCATCTGTCCGCCTTCAAATCCCGGGGAGCGTTTTGCCCTTCCGGCTCGGGCATTCTGACCTTTATAGCCCCGGCACGAGGTCTTGCCGTGTCCGCTTCCGATTCCCCTGCCCACGATTTTCTTCTTATGCCGAGAACCGGGCTTGGGCTTTAGCTTACTCAGGTTTACCATTTATCTCCTCCACCTCCAAGAGATGAATCACCTTCTTCACCATCCCCCGAATTGCGGGATTATTGGGCTGTTCCACAGTTTGACCCCGTTTTCTAAGTCCTAAAGCCCGGACCGTGGCTCTTTGCTCCGGAAGCGTGCTGATTGTGCTTCTTTTCAATTTTATCTTAAGTTTCCCTTCTATTTTCTTCTTTCCTTTTTTAACCATGGTTTATGCCCCTTCCGCGCTTTTCACTGATTTCCCTCTCCGCTCAGAGACCTTTTCTGGCGCCTCTATGCTGGTCAAGCCCTTAATCACCGCATAGACCACATTCATCGGATTAGAGCTCCCTAATACCTTGCTTAATATATTCTTCACTCCACATACTTCCATCACTGCCCGAACCGCACCGCCCGCAATAACCCCGGTTCCAGGACTGGCTGGTTTAAGCAAAACCTGGCTGGAACCCATTTTCCCTATAACCTCATAGGGAATAGTATCCCCGGGCGCAATTGGCACCTCTATCATATTCTTCTTGGCTTTCTCCATTCCTTTCCGAATCGCCTCCGGCACCTCATTAGCTTTGCCCATTCCTACTCCAACTTTTCCTTTCCCATCTCCCACTACCACTACCGCACTGAAATGAAACCGCTTCCCGCCTTTCACCACCTTGGCACAGCGATTGATATAGACCACCCGGTCCAGTAATTCCGTCTCCTGATTTTGTTCTTCCAAAACCACTTACTCACCTCCTAAAATTCCAGCCCCGCTTCTCTTGCTCCCTCTGCCAGAGCTTTGACCCGACCATGATAAATAAACCCATTTCGGTCAAAGACCACTTTCTTAATTCCCTTCTCTTTGCATTTTGTTCCAATTAGCTTGCCCACTTCTTTAGCGGCTTTTTTATCCTTGCTCTTTTTTAACTCCTTTTTCAGCTCGGGACTGAGCGTGCTGATTGCCACTAAAGTCCTGCCCTCATTGTCATCTATTACCTGAGCATAGATATGTTGAAGGCTCTTGAACACGCACAGCCGAGGCCTTTCCGCACTGCCCCGAACATTTTTCCGAACCCGAACCTGTCTAATTTTCCTTCTTTCTTTTCTCGCCATCCCCATTTTTTATTAACCTCATCCCTTAGTTCCTCCGGTTGCGCCTACCGCCACCTTTCCTGCCTTCTGTCTTACATGCTCTCCTTGGTATCTAATCCCTTTGCCTTTGTAAGGCTCAGGTATCCGCAAAGCCCGAATCTCCGAGGCAACCTGTCCTACTCGCTGTTTATCTATGCCTTTAACCACAATTACTCCCTTATCTATGCTGACCTGAACATCCGAAGGAATCCGATATTCCACTGGCACGCTAAATCCCAAAGAAAGCATAAGCGCTCTACCTTTTAGCTCTGCTTTATATCCTACTCCCACCAGCTCCAGCCTTTTCTCAAATCCCTGGCTCACTCCGGTCACCATATTACTAATCAGGCTTCTATAGGTGCCCAAAAAAATATCGCTCTCCGGACTGGGATTTAGCAATTTGACCTTAAGCTCTTTGCCCACCAGTTCCAGGTCTATATTCTGTTCAACTATCTTAAGCGAGCTTTCCCCCTTGGGTCCCTTGACCTTTACCCAAGGCTTTTCCCATTTGATTTCCACTTTCTCCGGTATCAGAATTGCTCTTTTCCCTATCTTGGACATTTTCCCCTCACCATACCTGGCAAATAACTTCTCCGCCCACTTTCATCTTTTTTGCCTGCTTATCTGTGAGCAAGCCTTTACTGGTGGTAAGAATCAAAATCCCCAATCCCGCTTTCACTTGGGGAATCTCATCCGCGGAAAGATAGACCCTCCATCCCGGCTTACTCACCCGTTCCAATCCCAAAATCGCAGGCTTATTTTGCTCATCATATTTTAAAAAAATTCTCAACTGCTCCTTTTTTCCGCCCGGAACCAATTTAAAATTCTTGATATATCCCTCCGCCTTCAAAATCCGAGCAATCTCCAGCTTGATTCTGCTGGAGGGAACATCCACCTGCTCAAATTTAGCGGTTTGACCATTCCGGATTCTGGTCAACATATCCGCAATTGGGTCGCTCATCACCATTTTTTCACCTCACCAACTGGCTTTAACCACACCCGGCAATTTACCTTCCAAGGCTAACTTCCGAAAGCAAAGTCTGCACATATTGAACTTCCTCAAATAGCCCCGAGGTCTACCGCAAAGCGGACAGCGATTATGTTTCCTCACCTTAAACTTGGGCTCTCTTTGAGCCTTAATCATAAGCGAGGTCTTTGCCATTAAACTTATCCTCCTTTAATTCTCCCGAAAAGGCATTCCTAAAAGCTTTAAAAGCTCCCGAGCCTCCTCATCCGTCCGAGCATTAGTCACGATGGTGATATTCATCCCCTGTATCCTCTCCACCTTGTCATAACTGATTTCTGGAAAAATAATCTGCTCCCGAATCCCTAATGAATATCCACCCCGACCATCAAATCCCTTAGGGTTTAACCCCCGAAAGTCCCTCACCCGAGGAAGCGCAATGTTAAACAGTCGGTCTAAAAATTCATACATCCGGTCCTTCCTCAAGGTCACCATACAGCCAATGGGCATTCCCGCCCGGATTTTAAAATTAGCAATTGACTTCTTGGCTCTGGTCACCACTGGCTTCTGTCCCGAAATCATCTTTAACTCCTCTACCGAGGTATCTATAACTTTGATATTCTGAACCGCGGCTCCTAATCCCATATTTATCACTACCTTTTGAACCCGAGGCACCTGATTAACATTTTTATAATTAAACCGCTTCATCAACTCCGGAACCACCACCTCAGTATATAACTTCTTAAGCCTAATCAATGGCTTACTCTTACTCTTCTCTTCGGTATTCCGCATATCCACCATCTCATCACCTCGGTATATACTTTTTAAGCCTAACCATCACCATCTCTCCTAATCTATCTGCTCCGAACATTTAAGACAGACCCTTACCTTTTTCCCCTTCTCCAGCCTCTTGTTCATTATCCGAGTGGGCTTGGCGCATTTGGGACAAACCAGCATCAATTTACTCAAATGAATCGGCGCCTCTCGCTCAATCACTCCTCCCTGAGGCGCAGTCGGATGACCCGGACGAACCGCTCTCTTAACAAAGTTCAACTTCTCCACCACCGCAGACTCCTTCTTCTTAACCACCCGCAGAACCTTGCCGGTCTTTCCCTTCTCATCCCCAGAAAGCACCATCACGGTATCGCCTTTCTTAATATGAAACTTCTTGGCTTTTAATTCGCTCATAGCACCTCCGGCGCCAATGAGATAATCTTCATAAACTTCTTTGCCCGTAGTTCCCGAGCCACAGGTCCAAAAACCCGAGTGCCTAACGGCTCCAACTGGTTATTGATTAAAACCGCAGAATTATCATCAAACCTGAGGTAGGTGCCATCCGGACGAGAAATCTCTTTCTTGGTCCGAACCACCACTGCTTTGAGCACCTCTCCTTTTTTCACCTTTGCCTCGGGTAAAGCGTCCTGAACCGAGACCACAATAATATCCCCAATCGTCGCATACCTCCGCCTGCTCCCACCTAAAACCCGAATACAGAGCACTAACCGAGCTCCAGAATTATCCGCCACCTCTAACACTGTTTCATTCTGTATCATTAACCAATACCTCTTCCATTATCTTCCCTTTTTCCAAGACCCTCCTCACCCGAAAACGCTTATGCCGACTTAAAGGTCTGGTTTCCATTATCTCCACTTTGTCCCCGACCCGACATTCATTCTTCTCATCATGCGCCATAAACTTCTTGCGCTTATGAACAAACTTCTTATACCGCCGGTCCTTAACCGTTCTCTCTACCTGCACAATCACTGTTTTTTCCATGGCATCGCTAACCACGATACCCTCTAAAACCTTGCGCTTTCCCTTCTTCTCAATCTCCATCACTTCTTCCCCTTCAGCTTGCGCTCTTTTATGACGCTCAAGACCCGAGCCAAATCCCTCCGAGTCTGACCCAAAAGCGCGGTATTATTCAACTGCCCGGTCGCTTTCTGAATCTTCAGATTCAACAAAGCCTTTTTCATCTCCTCTGCCTTAGCCAGAAGCTCCTCATCCGAAATCATTCTTAACTCATTAGCCCGCATGCTGATGCCCCCTAATCACTACCCGAGTCGGAATCGGTAGTTTATGACCCGCCAGCCGAAAAGCCTCTTTGGCATCCTGCTCTGAAATCCCCTCTAACTCAAAAAGAATCCGACCCGGCTTCACCACCGCAACCCATTGCTCCGGATTACCCTTGCCCTTGCCCATCCGGGTCTCTAATGGTTTTTTGGTCAAAGGCTTATCCGGAAAAATCCGCACCCACATCTTCCCCGCTTGTTTCATATAACGGATAATTGCCACTCTTCCTGCTTCAATCTGCCGGTCTGTAATCCAGCCCCGGTCCAAAGCCTGAAGCCCATATTCTCCAAAAGCCAGGGTATTGCCCCGAGTGGCTTTTCCTTTTCGCCTGCCTTTTTGCAGTTTGCGATATTTAGTTCGTTTCGGCTGAAGCATCTCCTATCCCCTTTATAATTTTACCTGCTCCTCTTCTTTCCCCTTTAAAATCTCTCCCTTAAATATCCAGACCTTAGTGCCAATCACTCCATAGGTGGTCTTGGCTTCGGAAAATCCATAATCTATATCCGCTCTCAAGGTATGAAGCGGAACCCTGCCCTCCCGATACCATTCCACCCGGGCAATCTCCGCACCACCCAATCTGCCCGCACATCTAACCTTTACACCCTCAACCCCAAACTTAAGCGCTAAAGTAATCGCCTTCTTCATTGCCCGGCGATAACTCACCCTCCGCTCAATCTGAAGCGCAATGTTTTCACTGACTAACTGGGCATCCGCTTCCGCTGGCCTCACCTCCATTATATTTACAAAAACCTCAGAATTGGTAAATCGTTCCAGCTCCTTTTTTAGAACCTCTACCTCCTGTCCTCTCCGACCTATAATCATCGCGGGTCTAGCCGCGTGAATGTTCACTCTACATTTATCAGTAAAGCGCTCTATCTCTACCCGACTAATCCCAGCATGATGAAGCTTCTTCCGAACATAATCCCTAATTTTTAAATCCTCATGCAATAAGCGCGCATAATCCTTTTTCGCAAACCAGCGCGATTCCCAGGTTTTAATATAACCCAGCCGAAAGCCTGTTGGATGCGTCTTCTGACCCAAAGCCATTACCTCCTTTTATTTCTCCGCTAAAACCATCCGAATATGACTGGTCCTCCGACGAATCGGAGTAGCCCTTCCCATTGCCCGTCCTTTATATCTCATCAAGACCGGTCCTCCCTCCACTACTATCTCCTTGATGTAAAGCGCGGAAATATCCATCTGCTTTTTCTGTTCCGCATTAGCAATTGCAGAATGAAGCAGTTTTTGAATAATCCGAGCGGACTTCTTGGTGGTAATCTTCAAAATCGCCCGCGCCTGCTCCACCTCCTTGCCCCGAACCATATCTGCCACCAGTCTTGCCTTCTGAGGCGAAACCCGAATATACCTTACTCTGGCAACCGCCTCCGCCATCTTCACTTCTCCTCACCAACCAGTTTTGCTTTCCGCTCCGCAGAATGAGCGAAGAACACCCGAGTCGGCGCAAATTCCCCAAGTTTATGACCCACCATATTCTCCCTAACAAACACCGGCATAAATTTCCTGCCATTATGAACCTGAAAGGTTAGCCCCACCATCTCTGGAACAATGGTTGACCTTCGGGACCAGGTCCGAATCGGCTTGCGGTCTCCGGTCTCCTTTGCCTTCCGCACCTTTTCCATCAAGTGCTCATCCACAAAAGGTCCTTTTTTAATTGACCTCGCCACTCTTATTCCTCCTCATTTCCGCCTTTTAACTATATATTGGTCAGTTCTCTTATTCTTACGGGTCTTATACCCTAAGGTCGGAACCCCCCAAGGCGTGGTGGGATGCCTTCCCGGACCACTTTTTCCTTCTCCACCCCCATGAGGATGGTCAACCGGATTCATCACCACTCCTCTCACATGCGGTCTTTTTCCCAGCCATCTACTTCTTCCTGCTTTGCCTATGGAGATATTGATATTATCCGGGTTGCTCACCTGACCAATAGTTGCCCAGCAATCTAATAAAACCCTCCGCTCTTCTCCACTGGGAAGCCGAACCAGAGCATATTTCCCTTCTTTTGCTAAAATCTGACCCGCACTCCCAGCCGAGCGGATTATCTGCCCACCTTTGCCTAACTTTAGTTCCAAATTATAAATCAAAGTGCCCAGCGGGATGTTGCGAAGCGGAAGATGATTGCCCAGCTTAGCTTCTGCATTCTCATCGGTAATTACTTTATCTCCAACCTTAAGCCCATTGGGGGCAAGAATGTAGCGCTTCTCTCCATCCGCATAATTTAAAAGCGCAATAAAAGCGGTTCGGTTGGGGTCATATTCAATAGCAGAGACCTTCGCTAAAATCCCTTTTTTATCCCGCTTAAAATCTATCACTCTATATTTGCGCTTATGCCCCCCTCCTCGCCACCAAACTGTTATATGCCCATAATTATCCCTTCCCGCGCTTCTAATCAGAGGTTTAACCAGACTCTTTTCTGGCTTTTTCTTGCTTAGCTCAGAGTAATTCACCCGGGTCATCCACCGTTGCCCCGAAGTCGCTGGCTTGTATGCCTTAATCGCCATCTTCAAATCTCCCCATAAAAGTCAAGCTTGGAGCCTTCCTTTAGCGTCACGATTGCTTTCTTATATGCGCTCTGCTTTTGCACCCGTTTCCTGCCATAATTCCTACGCTTGCCCGCAATCCGCACCGTGCGCACCTTATCCACCTTAACATTAAAAAGCTTCTCGACCGCAGACTTAATCTCGCTCTTGGTCGCATTCCAGTCCACTTCAAGCACCACTTGGTTAAAACTCTGATTAAGAGTATTGCTCTTTTCAGTAACAATCGGTCTCTTAATCACCTGATAAATCTCTCTCATCTCAACCGCTCCAAAAGTTTATTCACCGCAGGAACATCCAACACCAAATTCTTATGGTTCAAAATATCTCTGACATTGATGCCCTCCACCCTTAATACCTTTATCTCTTCAAGATTCCGAGCACTTTTCTCCAGCTTAACATTGCTCTCCCCAATCACAAATAATCCATTATTCAGCTCCAGCCCCTGGCAAAGCTCTTTAAATTTTTTGGTCTTAATTTCCTTCATCTCAATTTTATCCAGAACCAGCATTTCTCCTGCTTTTAGCTTCAAACTTAATGCCATCCTTAAAGCAGACTTCTTTATCTTCTTGGGCAAAGCATAAGAATAATCCCGAGGCTTGGGACCAAATACCTTTCCCCCTCCGGGCCAAAGCGGAGAGCGCAAAGAGCCATGCCTTGAGCGACCTGTGCCTTTCTGCCGCCAAGGCTTTTTACCAGTGCCACTGACCTCTCCCCGGGTCTTGACCTTAGCGGTTCCCTGGCGATGAGCGGCTTCCTGCCAGACCACTACCAAATGGAGCAGATGAGGTTTGACCTCCACTCCAAAAATCTCCGGGTCCAGTTCCAGCTCAGAAACCTTTTTCCGTTCCTGGCTATAAACTTCCACCCGAATTGGAACCGCTACTTTGCTTGCTTCAGTCATTCGCAAAACTCCTACAGCTTAAGCTCAATATCTATCCCGGCGCTTAAATCTAACTTACCCAGAGCATCCACGGTTGCCTGAGTCGGCTCCAAAATATCTATCAGCCGCTTATGCGTCCGAATCTCAAAATGCTCCCGACTTTTCTTATCCACATGCGGGCTCCTTAACACACACACTCTACTGATTTCCGTAGGAAGCGGAATCGGTCCTGAGACCCTGGCTCCAGTCCGCTTTGCGGTCTCCACAATCTCCCGCACCGATTGGTCAAGAAGCTGTGGGTCATAAGCCTTCAGCTTGATTCGGATTTTCTGGGTAGCCATCTCTTCTCACCTCATTCCAAAATTTTGGTTACAACTCCTGCGCCTACGGTCTTTCCCCCTTCCCGAATCGCAAACCGTAAGCCCTCCTCCATTGCAACCGGGGTCAAAAGTTCAACATCTATATTGGTATTATCTCCGGGCATAATCATCTCCACTCCTTCCGGCAGTTTAACCGTGCCGGTCACATCCGTGGTTCGGAAATAAAACTGGGGACGATACCCAGTAAAAAATGGAGTATGCCTCCCTCCTTCCTCTTTAGTCAAGACATAGACCTCGGCCTTGAATTTCATATGGGGAGTGATGCTTCCTGGTATCGCAACCACCTGTCCCCGTTCCACTTCCTCTCTCTTAATCCCCCGAAGCAATATCCCGATGTTATCTCCTGCTCTACCCTCGTCCAAAACCTTTCTGAACATCTCAATACTGGTTGCGACGGTCTTTACCGTGGGCCGAATCCCAACAATTTCCACCTCGGTATTGGGCTTGATAATTCCTCTATCTACCCTGCCGGTCACCACTGTGCCTCTGCCACTGATTGAAAAGACATCCTCAATCGGCATCAGGAATGGTTTATCAATGATTCGGACTGGCTCTGGAATATATTTATCCACTGCCTCCAGCAATTTTAAAATTGCGCCTTCTCCTATCTCCCCTTTATCTCCCTGAACCGCTTTGAGCGCACTGCCTCTAATCACCGGCACCTTGTCTCCGGGAAATTCATAAGCATTTAACAGGTCTCTAATCTCAAGCTCTACCAGGTCTAAAAGCTCTGGGTCATCAACTAAGTCCACCTTGTTCAGAAAAACCACTATGTAAGGAACATTCACCTGACTCGCCAATAGCACATGCTCTCGGGTTTGAGGCATAGGACCATCGGCGGCGCTCACCACCAGAATTGCGCCATCCATCTGAGCCGCACCAGTAATCATATTCTTGATATAATCCGCATGCCCCGGGCAATCTATATGTGCATAATGGCGGTTCGGAGTCTCATATTCCACATGTGCGACTGCGATGGTTAAAATTTTGGTCTCATCTCTCCGACCATCCGCAATGCTGGCTTTTGCCACATCTTCATAACTCATATACTTTGACATCCCCTTTTCAGACATCACCTTGGTGATTGCGGAGGTCAACATAGTCTTGCCATGGTCAATGTGCCCAATGGTGCCGATATTCACATGGGGCTTGGTCCGTTCAAATTTTGCCTTACTCATTTTTTCTCCTCCTTTTTAATATCCTCTGATTTTAAATAAAACCTCATTCTCTATCTCCTTAGGCACTAACTGATAATGACTAAACTGAAGCGTGAAATTTGCCCGCCCCTGACTCAAGGAGCGAAGTTCATTAGCATAGCCAAACATACTCGCTAATGGAACCATTGCCCGGACAATTTGAATCCCGTCTCTGCTTTCTGTGCTTAAAATCTCCCCTCGGCGGGAATTCAAATCCTTTAGCACCTCTCCAAAATACTGGTCCGGAACGATTACCTCTAAACTCATAATCGGCTCCAGCAATGCCAGCTTTGCCTTTCTCAGCGCCTCTTTTAACGCTAATGAGCCAGCTACCTCAAAAGCCAGCTCACTGGAGTCAACCTCATGATACTTGCCATCCAGAAGAAGCGCTTTGATATCCACTACTGGAAACCCAGCCAGTTCTCCAAGCTCACAAGCCATTCTCACTCCCCGCTCCACCGCTGGTATATATTCCTTGGGAATCCTTCCCTCCCGAACCTGACTCTCAAATTTAAAACCACTGCCCCTTTCCAAAGGCTCAAACCGCATCTTCACTACCCCAAATTGACCATGGCCACCGCTCTGCTTGATAAATCTGCCCTCGCTCTCCATTGGCTCCAAAATCGTCTCCTTATAAGCGACCTGAGGCTTACCCACCTTGGCTTGAACATTGAACTCCCGAAGTAATCGGTCTATGATAATCTCTAAATGAAGCTCGCCCATTCCAGAAATTATGGTCTGAGCGGTCTCCTGATTGAACCGAACTTGAAAAGTAGGGTCTTCATCCTCTAACCGAGCCAAGGAACTCTTGAGTTTATCCTGGTCCGCCTGGGTTTTCGGCTCAATGGCAATGGACATTACCGGGGTGGGAAACTCCATTGCCTCTAATACGATTGGCTTATGCTCCGCACATAAGGTATCCCCGGTTCGGACCTCTTTTAAACCCACTATCCCCACAATCTCTCCCGCAAACGCCTCCTCAACATCCTCTCGCTTATTCGCCAATAGTTTAATTATCCTGCTAGCTCGCTCCCGCTTAGCTCGGGTTGAATTATAAATAGTTTGTCCCTTGCGAATTTGACCAGAATAAATCCTGAGATAAGCTAAATTCCCCACATAGGGGTCAGACTGAATCTTGAAAACTAATCCACTGAACGGCTCGCTAACACTTGCCTCTCTCTTTTCTATCTTTTCTTGGTTCTTGGGATGCCAGCCAGAAACCGCAGGAATATCTACCGGACTGGGCAGATATTCAACCACCGCATCCAATAAAGGCTGAATCCCCTTATTCCGAAATGCGGCTCCGCAAAGCACTGGGGAGAGCTTTAAGCCGATGGTCGCTCTCCGAATCGCTAATCTCACCAGTTCCTCACTCAGTTCCTTCTCCTCTAAATAAAAATTCAAAAATTCTTCATCTGCTTCTGCCAGCTTCTCCAGCATCTCCTCCCGTGCCTTTAGCGCCTCGCTCTGGAACTGCTCTGGAACCGGTATCTCCCGATACCGAGCTCCTAAAGTTTCCTGGTCCCAGATAATCGCTTTCATCTTCACTAAATCAATTACCCCAGAAAAGCTCTCCTCTGCTCCCATCGGCAGTTGAATCGCTAAAGGCACCGCCTTTAACCTCTCCTTTATCATCCCAAGCACCCGATAAAAATTCGCGCCCAGTCGGTCCATCTTGTTAACAAAAGAAATCCGAGGCACCCGATAGCCATCCGCTTGTCTCCAGACCGTCTCAGATTG
>Ga0123519_10011687_pt1 | contig 12906 bp, 9 predicted proteins | sample YelNatPaOPRAMG02_FD_87396 | JGI IMG/M metagenome (GOLD analysis project Ga0123519, IMG submission 87396) | Hot spring microbial communities from Yellowstone National Park - Yellowstone National Park OP-RAMG-02 (version 2) | ecosystem: Environmental > Aquatic > Thermal springs > Hot (42-90C) ...
CCGAAGTCTGGTTCCGCGAAAGGGTACCGAATATAATCGAGATTCACACCTGCAATAGGACGCTCACATAGTTCATCGACAAGCTGCCCGAGTTTCTTTCGAACCTCAGGATGGGCGGGGGAAACAAAAACGTATTCTTTCTCACCTCGTTGAGGAGCCTGTCCGTCCTTCGAGACTTCTATCCAGTCAGGGTGATCTCCCACGAGGGTTCCACTTGTGATCTTGTCTCTCCCGTAGTGCCAGAAAAACGTGTGAATCCACGCGTGCACTCGGACGTTGTGCTTGGCGCCGATCTCGCAAAATATTTTCAACCAATCTTTGCCGTCGGACACCTTTGATGGAAAGTTAGAAGACGGGAAAATGGTCTCTCCTCCCCAAAAACTCTCGATGAAACAATTACGAAACCCCCATCGCTCGAGGTCGCTCATGACTTTTTCCGCCACAGCTTCGTCGAAGCTTGGTCGCCACCACACTCCATTACCAACCAATTCAGGGGTCAGAGGACCTTCCAAGGGAAATTGGACCATTGCACCATTGGAGCGGTTCGAAGACTGAACCACTGCCTCTTCAGCGCAGACAAGCCCCGCAGTAGCGCAAGAAAATCCGAAAAATAATATCAAAGTACGAAAGAGAGCTTTCCATCCCATGCTGCAGCTCTGGGAGAAATGGTTGTCATGAGGCAACACAGAGCAGGTTCCTTTCCTCTAAAATTTGGCCATAAAATAGAGCAGCGCCACCGTATTGCAAAAAAAAAATCTGCACGCGTATTTGCTATTTCCCCCCTCGGCAACAACCTCCAGTTGTAAGCAATTGCATCTATACCCGCTCCCACACTACTTCTGAAGAAAACCGCCTGCCATTACCCACGTAGTTTGTGACTCTCCGTGCTGCCGCCTGAGGTGAAGTCAGAGTTCTCTTCTATGATGCACGTTTTACACTGAGAAGAAAGGGTGGAGATGAATGATTCATCACCACGACACTTAATCGAACTAAGTAGCGTGCACCAAGATGAGAAACTGTGCATTTATCCTTGAGAAAGCGATTGAGGGGGGACGCATTGCACCGAGCGAAGCCCTCGAGCTTTTGCGCTTTGCCGACTTGGCATCACTTGGGGCAGCAGCCCATGCCGTGCGACTGAGACACAATCCAACTAACTGCGTGACGTACATCATAGAACGTAACATTAACTATTCCAATGTATGTGCGGCAGATTGCGATTTCTGCGGGTTCTACGTAAAAGCGCATGATCGAGAGCGCGCCTACGTCCTCTCACGCGAAGAACTCGACCAAAAGATTGAAGAGCTCGTGCGGGCTGGAGGACGACAGGTGCTCATGCAGGGCGGACTTCACCCTTCTTTACCATTATCGTGGTACGAGGAGCTCTTGCAGCACATCAAAGATAAGTTTCATATACACATTCACGCCTTTTCGCCCCCCGAGATCCACTGGTTGGCAAAGATTAATAAAATGACCTACCACGATGTGCTTCGACGACTGTACGAAGCCGGACTCGATTCACTTCCCGGCGGTGGCGGCGAAATTCTCGTCGACCGCGTGCGGAAAACTATCACCAGAAACAAAGCCCTAACCGAAGAATGGTTGGGGGTAATGCGTGCTGCAGCCGAATGCGGACTGCGAGGAACAGCCACGATGATGTTTGGCCACATTGAAACGCTCGAAGAACGAATCGAGCATCTTGAGCGGATAAGGCAACTTCAGGACGAATGTGGAGTTTTCACCGCTTTTATTGGCTGGACATATCAAAAATCAGCTGATTTGCGTTTGCAGTGCCCCACAACGGCCGCTTTTGATTACCTGAGGACGATCGCAGTCGCACGCCTCTACCTCGACAACATCCCTCATTTTCAAGCCTCATGGGTAACTCAAGGAGCCAAAATCGCGCAAATATCATTGTATCATGGATGTGACGACATGGGAAGCACAATGCTCGAGGAAAATGTTGTCAGCGCTGCAGGCACCACCTACATGCTGGACGCTCGGGAAATAGAGCGTCTCATTCGTCACGCCGGTTTCACACCTCGGCGACGCAACTTCTACTACGATGAGACCGAAGAACCTCGTCGGCCGTTTCTTGAGTCAGCTCGACGAAACTCTGACGGACAACCGACGACAGAATGACAGGAAGGATTCATGGTGAAAAGCAGACCGTTCGAATTTGTTTTTATGGACGTAGGAAACGTCCTTGTGTCGGATGATCCCGCCGCAGCTTTCCTTTATCGCAAACTTTACGAATACACAGGTGGAGAGAAGCGGTGGACTCCTCAACAATTTTTCGCCGCTCGACTCGAACATGTCAAAAATGGAGGCGATTTGTGGAGTTTCATACGCTCCCAGGTAAAAGCAGAAGAGTTTGACGCGTGGAGGCAAAAGACGCGGTCTGAGCTATTTACGTCGTGGGAAAAATACTCCCCTCCTATTCCTGGAATGGGGGAAGTGGTACAAAAACTCGCACGCTTTTATCGTCTAGGTCTTATCGCGAATCAGCCCACACAAATCCGCGAGGTCCTTACCCACCGAGGCCTCTGGCACTTTTTTGAAGTCACTGCAATCAGTGAAGAGTTGGGGGTCGGAAAGCCTGATCCAGCAATTTTCCTTTGGGCAATCGAGAGAGCGAAAGTAGATCCCAAGAACGCACTTATGATTGGGGATCGCATCGATAATGATATTGTCCCTGCCCGGAGATTGGGAATGAGCACCTTGTGGCTTTCCCTCTCATTCGAGCAGCGTGGCTGGGTGCCACAGGACGAATTCGAAAATGCGTATGCCGAAAGCGTAAAGCAACGGTGCGTTTCTTCCGTTGCACCCGGCTCCCCCGAAGAAAAACCTGATTTCGAGGCACGATCTCCGCAGGAAGTTCTCGATATCCTCTGCCCAGGCATAGAAGAGGAACTTACGCCCCAAACCTCGGCATATGAAAGCTGAGAAGCGAGACTTTTCAGCGAGCGAATTCTCGTTACACTCGCTGGGATAAGGCTGAGACCCTTAAACAAAAAAGTGGGGTTCCACGTTGTGTGGAACCCCATCTTACTTGAGGTGACGTCATTGGGCTGACGCTCGTTTACTTATTGTCGTCCACAATTTCGCCTTCAACGATCTCCGGCCCATCGGAGCTCGAAGACGCGCTTGAAGCCCCAGTTGCCGACGACGTACCGCCGGTGGCGCCTGAGGTGGCACCGGCGCCAGCTGTTGCATGCCGATAGAGATGCTCGCTGAGTTTATGGCTCACGCTATTGAGTCGATCAATACCAGCTTTCACTTCCTCTTTTGTGCCACTCTCGATCGCTTTCTTGAGATCGCGGATAGCATCCTCAATGGCAATCTTGTCCGCACTGTCAATTTTATCGCCAAGCTCCTTCAAGGTACGCTCGGTGCTGTACACAAGAGCGTCGGCCTGGTTGCGTAGAGCAATTTCTTCGCGCTTGGCTGCATCTTCAGCCGCATGCTCCTCGGCATCCTTGATCATCCGCTTGATTTCTTCCTCTGTGAGGCCGCTCGAAGCGGTGATCTTGATGCTCTGTTCTTTACCTGTCCCAAGGTCTTTTGCGCTAACGTGCAGGATACCGTTCGCGTCGATATCGAATGTCACTTCGATCTGCGGCACGCCACGCGGTGCAGGTGGAATGCCTACAAGGTCAAAGCGTGCCAATGAACGGTTGTCCTTGGCTAGCTCTCGCTCGCCTTGCAATACATGGATCGACACCGCCGGCTGGTTGTCGGTTGCCGTCGAGAAAATCTCCGACTTTCGGCATGGAATGGTAGTATTGCGCTCGATGAGCTTAGTGAACACGCCACCGAGAGTTTCAATACCCAGCGACAGCGGGGTCACATCGAGTAGGAGAACATCCGAGACCTCACCGCCAAGGACTCCCGCCTGGATGGCAGCTCCAATAGCCACAACTTCGTCTGGGTTCACTCCTTTGCACGGTTCTTTCTTGAAGAACTCGCGCACCTTTTGCTGAACGAGAGGGATTCGGGTCGATCCACCAACGAGGATGACCTCGTCAATGTCCTCAATTTTCAGCCCCGCATCTTTGAGGGCATTTTCGCACGGACCGAGAGTCCGTTCGACGAGGTCCATGACAAGCTGCTCAAATTTCGCCCTCGTAATGTCCATGTTCAGGTGCTTTGGACCGTTAGCGTCTGCCGTGATGAATGGCAGATTAATATTTGTCTGCATCGCCGTCGACAGCTCACACTTTGCCTTTTCGCAGGCTTCTTTGAGCCGCTGGAGCGCCATCGGATCATTGCGTAAATCGATTCCGGTTTCCTTTTTGAACTCATCGGCTACGTAATCGATGAGCCGCTGATCGAAGTCGTCTCCACCGAGGTGCGTGTCACCGTTTGTGCTCTTCACTTCGAAGACGCCTTCTCCGAGTTCGAGGATAGAGATATCGAACGTTCCACCGCCAAGGTCATAGACCGCAATCGTTTCGTCCTTTTTCTTGTCGAGACCGTAAGCGAGTGCGGCAGCTGTTGGCTCGTTGATGATTCGAAGGACTTCCAAGCCAGCAATCCGCCCAGCATCTTTCGTTGCCTGACGCTGCGAGTCGTTAAAGTAGGCAGGAACAGTGATGACAGCTTTTGTGACTTTTTCCCCCAGATAGTCTTCAGCTGTTTGTTTCATTTTCTGGAGGATGCGAGCTGAGATTTCTGGGGGCGTATAAATCTTACCCATCACCTCAACCGCAGCGTCACCATTCTCGCGCCGTACGACTTTGTAGGGGACGCGCTTAATTTCTTCTGTCACCTCTTCATAGCGCCGTCCCATAAAACGCTTGATGCTGAAGATCGTGTTTTGCGGGTTGGTGATAGCCTGACGCTTTGCGACCGCCCCGACGAGGATTTCGCCATTTTTGGTGAAAGCAACCACCGATGGAGTTGTACGCGAACCTTCCGCGTTAGGAATAACGACAGGCTCGCCACCTTCCATCACTGCTACGCAGCTATTGGTTGTTCCCAGATCGATTCCGATTATTTTGCTCATAGTCTGTACCCTTTTCTCTGAAGATTTTGCGAGAGCCCCCTGCTTTGAACCCCCGCGAATTCTCTCGTTTTAGTAAATTCTCGCCGGAGCATAAAGCAAGACTGGTGCCGATTTCCCCGGCATACGATACTTCATGCAAATCACTGAAAAAACTGAACTTACTCCAATAACTTTTCGGAACGGACAGTCAATAGACAAAAGAATTGTTTCAAAATGAAACACATCTTTCCCCGACTGTTGCGAGAATAGTCGCCGGAAGATCCACCTTCATCTCAAGCTACCTGAGCCATGCTCAAAAAGGAAGTTTTTCAATGGAACGATAGAGCTGGCGGTTTGGAAGCCGCGCCGTTTGATGGCAGCGGCGACAGACATAGGGGATGGTCCGCTCACGCCACTGTCGCCAGAACCTCTGGGCACGCTCCCCCGCAAGGATATCAAAAATCGGAGTGTCGTCTACATTTCCGAAAGAATGCTCTGGATAATGGCCCAACTCGTCGCGCACCGGTAGATGACAGCACGGCGTGACATTTCCCATCCAATCAACGAAAACACCTCGTAAAGGGTCGGCAAGACACGCGCCTTCGTAGCCAGCAAAAAACTCATGAACAACGAAGTTCATTCCCGCCTCTTGAGCTATTAGCCGACTGGTTCTCAAGACTTCTTCGAATTCTTCTTTGTCGATAAGGAGGTTGCCACGAATATCGTGGATATCTTGCTCGAGCTCGAAGTCGAGTGCTCTTTTTTCCAAGAGTTTAGCGGTGAAAAGTTTGAATCCCAACCGGGCTGCCTGACTTACTGCTAGCGGCAATTCGCGCCAGTTGTCGCGCATGAGAATAAAAACCCAGCCTGTTTCCACTCTTCTCTGCTCACCGTCATACCCACCCGCACGAATAAGCTCGTGGAACGCAGCAGCATTTTCTAAGACAACATCCCACTTTGCCCCAACACGAATTCGCTCAAAAGTCTCGGCTGTGCCAGCATCCACGGAAAACTGGACGTGATTGACGCCCGCTTCGAGAATGGCTCGCGCCCGGGCAGGTGTGAGCAGCGTTCCATTCGTGCTGAGGCAAGGACGAGCCCCCGCCCCGCTGATGATGGCAATGAACTCCGCAAGGTGGGGGTTGATAAGAGGCTCGCCAAACCCCGTCAAAACCACAGCATCGAGATATGGGAGAAGCGGTATGAGCTTCTCGAATCTCTCCCGCGGCATGAGCCCCTCGCGGTGCCCCTGAATCATCCGCGGACACATTTGACACTCGAGGTTACACAAAAAGGATGGCTCCACGTGGATGAAACGAAGATGGGAAATATTTCTCGGTGGCCGCTTCTCCCTCCTCGACGACGCAACCTGCCATTGGACACGACGCTTAAAGTAACGCCCAGCCTCAAATTGCTCCAAAACGTTGCTTATATGCCTACGCAGGATCATGAACACTGAATTCTTTCTCTTTCTCGCTGGAAAATTCAATTTGCGATACGACGTAAAAAGCACGAAGAAAATTTCAGTCGTTCTTTGGACGAGAAAGCCTGCTTAGAACTGTGCGTCGAATAGACATTATAGCGCTAATAGTTATCCTTTCAGTTATCAGTCTCGGGGTGACGTACTACATTGCTGTTCATCCGATTCGCCCTCAGCGCGACGATAAGATCCAGATCGGTGTACAAGAGCCCATTCAAAAGCTCTCTCCGTCGGAAATACTTAAGCCACGAAAACCTTCACTCACACCTGAAGAGGGGACGTCCGCTTCGACAAAGGAATCGCCGGCGGAGACAACGCCGACTAAACGGACTGTCATAGTGCATCCGAAATGGCAGACTGGCGTGACGCATGTCGAGGGAGCCTATCCGGTTACAAAACCCGGAAATTTTATCTCTCCAGTGTGGTCACCTCTTGGTCTCGACATTGCGTTTACAACCCTCAATCAGGAAGGAATTTGGCTGGCAGGTCCTAATTCGGTGGAAGGTCGTCGGCTCATAGACGATAAACTGGGCTCGCCTGACTTTTTTTGGAGCGCTGACGGAATGCAGCTCTTTCTTATCACTGTAGACCAACGTCCGGTCGCCGTGATGCTTTCCGGTGAAAAATACCCCGTTCCGGAATTGCGCAGAAGTGTTTACGAACGGGAAGGAAATATCTATTTTGTCGACGAGGACGGAAACATAACTCGCATTACAGGGAGCCAGGACAGATTCTACGCGCCACGACTTAGTCCTGATGAAAGCCTGGTAGTTTACTGCGGGTACGAAACTGGCATTCATATTTCGACCACCGATGGCAAACACACTATCAGCGTCGGGAAAGGTGAGCATCCGAGTTGGCTTCCCGATTCTAGCGGAATCGTGTATGACGTGCCGGTAAGTGACGGGTTGCGCATAATCGACGGGGATCTCTGGTACGCAGCCGCAGATGGGACAGAGCGCTCGAATCTGACAAACTCCCCCGGGATAGCGGAGTCATACCCTGCGGTGAGCCCGGACGGCGCCCGAATCGCGTTTATCGCAGAGGGAACTGTCTACGTCGGCAAATTCGTCAGATCCAGACGGTGAAACGTATTTCCACAATTTGCTCTTCGTAAGAATTGCTTTAGCCCCAGAATCTATCCCCTTATGCACAAGATGTAAACCACTGGGAAAACGCTTCTTGTGTTACCCAAATAAAGTTTGTGACCATTGCCGCATTATCGAGCGCGACTAAAAACAATCTGGCATGTTTCTTGTTCTTACTCTGTGGGGTCGATTTGCCTTTTCGCGGTGACCTCACTCGATCGTAAAGGTTTGTACTATCATGTTTAACTCGGAAAAACAACTTGGACAAATTCTGGTCATCCAGGGCAAGCTTGATGCGGATGATCTGGAATTGGCGTTGCGGGAGCATCACAAAACCGGCGAGCGACTCGGCACGATCCTTGTCAAAATGGGTTTGGTGAGCGAGGAAGATGTTTTGCGAGCTCTCGCCGAGCAACTCCAATTGCCCTTTGTCCGCCTCAGCGAAGTTCAAATTCCCAAAGAGGTCATCGAAAAGATCCCGGCCAAGATTGTGAGCCACTACAATCTTGTGCCACTGGAGCAATCCAATGGCACCTTGCGAGTCGCAGTGAGTGACCCACTGGACGTGCACACCCTTGATGATCTGCGACTGATCCTCAAGACTGAGGTCGAGCCGGTCGTCGCACTACCCAAAGATATCAATGAAGCAATCAAACGCTACTACGGAATCGGTGCGGACACCGTCGAAGAGCTCATCCAAGAGCAAGGCACCGAGACCACGATCGAGGTGGACCGCACAATCGAAGACATCGATGAAATGGCAGAGGATGCCTCCATCGTACGCTTCGTTAACCAGATCATAGCCGAAGCCATCGCTGATCGAGCAACAGATATTCACGTGGAGCCCTTCGAACAGGAGCTGCGAATTCGTTACAGAATCGACGGCATGCTTTATGAAGCCGCCATTCCGCCAAGCATTAAGAGATTTCAGAGCGCCATTATCTCGCGTATCAAAATCATGGCAGATATGAACATTGCGGAACGGCGTCTTCCCCAGGACGGAAAGATTAAAGTCCGCGTGCAGGACAAGGACTACGACCTGCGTGTGTCGACGTTGCCCACTCCTTACGGCGAATCTATCTCGATTCGAATTCTTTCCAGAGACAGTGACCTCATTTCTCTCGACCGTCTGGGGCTGGACGAGTATCATTTAAAAATTCTCCGCCGAATGATCCAAAAACCGCACGGGATCATTTTTGTGACGGGACCAACCGGATCGGGCAAATCAACAACCCTCTATGCAGCCCTTACTGAGATCAACACGGTCGACAAAAAAATTCTCACTGTGGAAGATCCTATCGAGTACCGCATTCCGGGCGTTACTCAGGTTCAGGTAAACCCACAAATCGATCTGACATTCGCCCGCGTATTGCGCACAATGTTGCGACAGGACCCGGACGTGATCATGGTGGGTGAAACACGTGACCCAGAAACGGCGCAAGCAGCCATTCGAGCCGCGCTCACCGGTCACCTCGTATTCTCGACTCTTCACACAAACGACGCCGCTGGTGCAGTGAGCCGATTGCTCGACATGGGAATCGAACCCTTCCTCGTTGCTAGCTCCGTTGAAGGGTTAATTGCTCAGCGCCTTGTGCGCCTTCTTTGTCCAGAGTGCAAAGTGCCTTACACTCCCTCCCCCGAGGTCATCGCACGCTTGAGAGTCAATAAGCTGGACACCACCGACGCTCAGTTCATGCGGCCAGCAGGATGTGAGAAATGTCGGTATACAGGTTTTCGGGGACGAACAGCTATCTACGAAATTATCAAGATTACAGAAGATCTGAAGCAAATGATTGTTGCTCGGCGCCCATCGAACGAGATTAAGCAGCAGGCCATCGCAAACGGAATGCGCACAATCCGCGAAGATGGTTGGATCAAGGTGCGTCAAGGTCTTACGACCATTGACGAAGTTCTCCGTGTCACAATGGAGGACGAGTTCGGTGGCGTTGCCTACGATGAATAAGCTATGCTCGCGGAGAGGATGCTCTCCGAACGGAGCAGATTTGGGTTAGGTTGAATGGCACTTTTCAGTTACAAGGCTAAAGATCCGAAGGGACAGGTTATCGCAGGGACGTTGGAGGCGGAGTCGCCCACGGCCGTCATCAGCCGTCTTCAGGCAATGGGATACTATCCTATCTCCGTCGAGAATGAATCAGAAAAAAAGCGTCCCATGCTTGGGACGTCGTTCAAGTTCGCCAAAAAAGTTCGCATCAACGATCTGGCAACCTTCAACCGACAGTTGGCCGATCTCTTGAGTTCTGGCATTCCTCTTGTGCGTGCACTGGGGGTTATTCAGAACCAGACTCCTAACGAGACTCTTCGTGAAATCATCGCCCAGATATCCCAGGATGTTGCAGGCGGAGATTCTCTAGCCGGAGCAATGGCTAAGCATCCACAGATTTTTTCTAAACTGTATGTCGCGATGGTCCGTTCTGGTGAAGCAGGAGGAATGCTCGATGTCGTTCTCAGTCGACTCGCCGACTTTGCAGAAACCGAGGCAGAGGTGCGAGCAAAGATCAAAGCTGCTCTCGCTTACCCTGTTGTGATGGTCTTTGCCGGCATCGGCGCTGTGACGATCCTCATGACCGTTGTCATGCCGAAGATCCTGAAGATTTATGGCGAGCTTAATCAGACGCTGCCTTGGCCCACGCAAGCTCTTATCGCGATAAGCGATGGTTTGCGTACCTATTGGCCAATTATTGTGGCTGCTATCGCTGGTGCTATCTTTACAGGCTGGCGGATCATAAAAACGCCCGAAGGCAAACGGGTTGTCGATCGGTTTCTCGTCCGGATCCCTCTTCTTGGAAACATGATCGTGAAGCGGGAGATAGCTAATTTTGCACGAACTTTTGGTTCGCTTCTTCATAATGGAGTGTCGATTCTTCCCGCCCTGGAGATTGTTCACGAAGTCATCAGCAATACGGTTGTTGCTGATGAAGTCGCTAAGATCCCGGAACACGTGACACAAGGTGAAGGAGTTGCAGGACCGCTGAAAAAATCGAGGGTCTTCCCTCCTGTCGTCGTGAACATGATAGCGATTGGTGAAGAAACTGGGCGGCTCGATGAGGTCCTCATGAAAGTAGCCCGAAGTTACGAGACAGAGGTCGAAAGAGCAGTAAAGACCCTCACGAGTCTCATCGAGCCTCTCATTATTCTCGGGATGGGCATTGTGGTAGGCTTCATTGTGATAGCGATGTTGCTTCCAATCTTTTCTATCGACCCGAGCCAGCAAGGGTAGCCATGCGCCATCACGCGTTCAGTCCATGCCGTGGCCAAGTTCTCTTTGTGAGAAAGGGCATGACATTTCTCGAGTTACTGACAGTGATCACGATTCTTGCGGTGCTCATGGGGGTGACATTCCCTACATTGCGAGCGTTCAACGAGAAGAATAAACTGCGCGGGACCATTCGCGAGATTGTTGCCCTGATAAAGTATGCTCGGGCAGAAGCAATTTTCGGCCAGCGGATGACGGAGGTATTCTTCGATCTTGAAAAGCGTCAATTTTGGCTCGATTTGCGCGAGCCAGATCCCCGCACGGGCGAATATAACCCTAAGCGAAAAAAACGGCAGCTCGAACAAAAAAGAACTCTCCATCAGGACCTTTGGTTCGACGAAGTCACGGCGTACGATACCAACATTATTCGCGACAAGATTGTCGCGGTTGATTTTTATCCAGACGGCTCTGCGTCGCCATTGTTGTTAACCGTGGCAAATCGTGCTGGTGCAAAACTCACGATCGAGGTTATCAAATCCACCGGCCGTGCGGAAGTAACTCCCGGCACAATAGAAGAGAAGCGTGCGGCAAACGTTGCGCAGCAACAGAAAATCCAGGGAGCGCTTGCACGATGAGGATGAGTGCTCCACAATTGATTCCATTCGTTCGACGAGACCGAGCTGGGGGGCTCACCCCGACAGCGCGTAGCAAAGGCTTCATGCTTCTCGAGGTCATTGTGTCTCTCGTCATTCTTGGCGTGTCGGTCGCAGCTCTCATGCGCACATTTACGGTCAGCATGAACGCCATTCGTCGAATCGATGTTGTTACTCAGGGTTGCGTCCTCGCTGAAGGATTTTTGCAAGATTTGGAGCTCGATCCCCAAAAGGCACACTCGGGTCGGGGAACCTTCGAAGAAGATGGATACCCAGATTATTTCTGGGAGCTTACCATCGAAGATGAGGAAATAAGATACAAGCACCTGGAAACCAAAGTGAAAAATCTGCGTGGGCTCAAGCATGCTACACTTCGGGTAAGTTATCAAAACAAAACAATGCGGAGCCCTCGCGAGGTCGTCGAAGTGCACCTCTACATTCCGCCGATCGAGCGGTTCCGTTTCGATTCGAAATTCTACAATGAACTCTTCCGCGAGGAGGAGCGACGATGATGTCACGCAAGCGCGACGGCTTCACGCTAATGGAGGTCATGGTCGCCGTCGTCATCTTTGCTCTCGTTGTTTCGTCGCTCGTGATGTCCTTCCGCACAGGAGTGAAAGCGTACGATATAGGAGCCACTCATGCGGAGATGGATCAAACCATTCGGTTTGTCACAACCCAGGTGGCGCAGGACCTCCGAAATGTATTCTACCGTCAACCGTGGACCTACAACGTTACACGCAACCAAAGAGAAGAGCTTCTGGCACAGCGAGAGAAGCAAATGGCAGAGAGTGGAGCACGTGTCGATTTGCTAAGCGACGATCAAGCCCCAGAACTTGGACCACGCATTGACCTCTCGTTCCGAGCGACAGATAATGGTGATGCTGACGAGATCTCATTCGCGCGGCTTCAAAACGAGGCTCAGGCGGAAACACATAGACTATTTGGTCTCGCAAGAATTCGGTATTTTCTCGCTGATGGCGCCCTCTATCGCGCTATTGATGACGTTATTGCTCCTGAGGAAGATGAATTCGGAAACGAAATCCCCAAGCCTGTTCCCCCTACCGTAGACAAACTCGCCAACAACGTCAAAGCATTCGATTTGAAATTCGGATATTATTATGACGGCGAGTGGCTTCTCGCCGACGATTGGAACAGTGACGCCAGTCAGTACCGTAATCCCTCGGACGAGGAAGAAAATACCGACATTTTCAAAGGCAAACGATCGAGTCGGAGCTCCAGAACACGAGAAAATGTCACCTATAGCGGGGGATACACGACATCGAGCCCACTCGAAACGCGCAAAACCGACGATCTGCCAGCTTGGGTGGAAATCACTTACGTATTCACAGACCCCAAAAAGACCGAAAAAGAACGCACGTTTCGACAAGTGATTCAGATCTATTCGAGCCAAGAGACCTACATTCCGCCGGAAGTAAGTGACGAAGACTCCCAGCGGGACATTTTCCGAACGAGGCGGAGGGAAC
>Ga0123519_10011690_pt1 | contig 12904 bp, 5 predicted proteins | sample YelNatPaOPRAMG02_FD_87396 | JGI IMG/M metagenome (GOLD analysis project Ga0123519, IMG submission 87396) | Hot spring microbial communities from Yellowstone National Park - Yellowstone National Park OP-RAMG-02 (version 2) | ecosystem: Environmental > Aquatic > Thermal springs > Hot (42-90C) ...
GGCCGCTGAAAGTGCCTCGCGGCGGGTGCCGGCAAAAGTGGCTGAGACGGGGCGGTGGCAGCCATCGCCGGACCTTGCGGCCGACAAGGGGCCGGCCACGTCGGCCGACCCGGCCGACTGGCCCACCTATCGCCACGACGCCGCCCGCAGTGGCTCTACCTCCGCAGCGGTCCCCGTAGAGCTGAAACGCCAGTGGGAAACGGAGTTGGGCGGCCGGCTCTCCAGCGTAGTCGTCGCCCGGGGAAAAGTCTTTGTTGCCCAGGTGGACGCCCACACTCTGCACGCTCTGGACGCGGGCAACGGAAAGCCGCTGTGGAGCTTTACGGCCGGCGGACGGATCGACTCGCCCCCCACCGTCTATCAAGGCCGGGTGCTTTTCGGCTCCGCCGATGGCTGGGTGTACGCGCTGCGGGCGGCCGACGGCAGATTGTTGTGGCGTTACCGGGCTGCCCCTGCCGACCGGCGCCTGATGGCCTACGAACAGTTGGAATCGGTCTGGCCCGTGTCCGGCAGCGTGTTGGTCGAAAAGGGAGTGGTGTACTGCGTGGCGGGCCGCTCGGCGTTTCTCGATGGCGGACTGCGGCTGCTGCGGCTCGATCCGGCCACCGGACGCATGCTGTCGGAAACCGTGATCGACGACCGCGACCCGCTCACAGGCCAAAACCTCCAGATGCACGTCAAAGGCCAGGACATGCCGGTCGCTCTGCCGGACATCCTCTCCTCCGACGGCCGCTCGATCTATATGCGGGCCCAGGCCTTCGACTTGGAGGGCCGCCGGCGGGTCATCGCCCCACTGAAGCTCGACGGCCGAGGCGCAGCGGACCCCAAAGCGCTGGCCGAAGTGGGCGACCACCTCTTCTCGCGGACCGGATTCCTCGACGATTCCTGGTTCTTCCGCTCCTACTGGATCTACGGCAAGCAGGTAGACAGCAACTACGGGGGCTGGCTGCGGCCGGGACATTTCGCCCCGTCCGCGCGGCTGATGGTGCTGGATGCCGATCGCGTGTACGGCTTCGATCGCAGGCCGGAATATCTGTGCAACGCCTCGGTTCAGGAATACTATGTGTACGCCGCTGATCGCCAGGTGCCGCCGGAAGGCATCGAGCGAGTCCGCCGCGCCACCGAGCGGATCAACGCCGCGTCGCGCAAGCAAAGCGCGGCATCCTCGGATTGGGCCGTGCGCAAAAAGTTTTCGCTCAGCGAACAGCAGGCCGCCCGCTTCCATTGGGCAGCCGGAACGCCGCCTATCCAGGCCCGCGCCATGGTGCTGGCCGGAAGGACGCTGTTTTTGGCCGGCCCCCCCGATATGCTGGACGAAGAGGCGGCTTTGCGCAATCCCGACGATCCAGCCATTCGCCGCCAACTTGAAGCCCAAGCCGCTGCCCTGGCCGGCAAGCTCGGCGGCCAACTCCTGGCCATGTCGGCCGACGATGGAAAAGTGCTGGCCTTCTACGACCTGGAACACATGCCCGTCTTTGACGGGATGGCAGCCGCAGGCGGAAGGCTGTTTCTGGCCACCTCCAGCGGCAGAGTCCTTTGCCTGGGCCCGGAGGGCTCTCCGCTGCGCACGCTGCCGGCTAGACTCACCCCGCTGGACACCCGGGTGCAGGAATCGCCGGTACCGCCCGCCGTGGCCACCGGTCCCTCCAAAGCCGGCGACTTCGACCGCGTGGTACGGGCCCAGGTCCTCGGCTCCGAAGTGGGCTATTACCTGTCGGCCACCGGCAAAAACCTGGGCATGGCGCTCAAAAAACTCCCCGCACCGCTGGATGGAAAGGTAAAAATCACCGTTCGCCTTCGCGTGGCTCCGGGCGGGCAGCTCAAAAACGCCTTTCTCCTGTTCGGCGATAGCCCTGAGGAGGCCCGGTTGGTCAAGTGCGGCATCCGCTACGCCTTGCGGCAAGCCATGATCATCGAAGGACCAATCTCCGGCGGTAAAGTTACCCCCAGGACATTCGAGGCGGATGAATCGCGCCTATACGACGTGGAAGCGATCGTTGACCCGTCCAGCGGCGAAGTCGCGATGACGGTAGGAGATGTACACTTGGCCGCCAAACTGGAGCGACCGCCCAAAGCGATCACCTTTGTCGGCTGCGGGGCATTGAACTCCGCCGTGGAGTTCAGTACTCCGGGGGTAAGTCGCTTGCCTCGGTGAATCCTTTGGCCTAGAATCGATCGCCCCGCCGACAACCCAGCAAGAGATGTTGGGGTGCCTGCGCCGGGGCAGAGTCGCCACACCTTGGTATTGCGCTACTGGGTCCAGGAGCACTCCACATGAAAGCGCACAGATGGTGGTGGTGCGCGGCGGTTTGCGCCGTGGCACTGGGGTTTCAATTGGGTTGCCAGAAATCGCCATCACCGGCCAAGCCCAAGGCCGGTCCGCCCGCCGCGGCCAGCCAAACGCCGGCCGCCATGCCCCCCCTGGAAGGTACCAAACCGCCCCAGGAAGAAATCAAGCCCCAAGTGGGCGAGGAAAAGGCCAAGGAAAAACCAGCCGAAAAGCCGGCTGCTAAAGCCGCCGAACCTCCCTCGGCCGAGGAAAAGCCTGCCGCCAAGCCCGCGGAGGAAAAGCCCGCGGCCAAGCCGGCCGAAAGCAAATCGGCGCCGCCGGCGGTGGTTCAGGTACCGCTGGGCCTGCCTCCGGTGCCTGTCCCCAAAGACAATCCCATGACGCCCGAAAAAATCGAGTTGGGCAAGATGCTCTATTTCGATAAAAGGGTAAGCAAGGATGGCACGGTCTCGTGCGCTACCTGCCATGACCCCCAGATGGCATGGGCCGAACATACGCCCACCAGCACCGGCATCGGCAAGCAGGTGGGGCCGCGGAACTCGCCCACGGTGATGAACGCAGCCTACGCCACGTCGATGTTCTGGGATGGCCGGGCCGCCACTCTCGAAGAGCAGGCCACCGGGCCGGTGGAAAACCCCATCGAAATGGGCCATCAGATGTCGCAGGTGGTGGCCCAGCTCGGCAAGATCCCCGAGTACCACGAGCGATTCCAAAAAGTGTTCGGCACGCCGGTAACTAAGGAGGGATTCGCCAAGGCTATTGCGGCCTTCGAGCGGACCATTCTAGTGGGCAACTCGCCCTACGATCGCTTCAAGGCGGGGGATGCCAACGCGCTGACCGAGGCGCAAAAGCGAGGCCTTGCCCTGTTCGAGAAAGTGGGCTGCGCCGACTGCCACACACCGCCGCTGTTCAGCGATTATGAATTCCACAACGCCGGCGTGGGCATGGACAAACCCAATCCCGATCCAGGCCGCAAAGAGGTCACTAAAAAAGACGAAGACATGGGGGCGTTCCGAGTACCCTCGCTCCGCAACGTGGCCGACACCGCGCCATACTTCCACGACGGCAGCGCGAAGACCTTGGAGGAGGCCGTTGCGCTGATGGCCGCCGGTGGGAAAGACAACCCGCATCGCTCGCCGGATTTCGATACGGTGCGGCAGGCCAAGATCACCCCAGAGCAGCAGAAGGATTTGGTGGAGTTCCTCAAAGCGCTCTCGGGGCCCATCCCTCAGGTGGAGCCTCCGAAGCTGCCCTAGGGCATCGGGCTGCCCGGGCCTGTGGTTCCGGAGAGACCGCCCTTTAAGGTCGCCGCGCCGGGCACCCGTGCGCGGGGGGCCTGATTGGCCACTGCGGGCAAAAACGGTTTCGCTTCAGCGTGGCGTCCTAGCCTGCGGCCTCGTCGCGGCGGAACGTCAAATGGCGCAGCCATCGCTCGTCGTCGCGATGGGGAAAATCGGTACGCACATGGCACCCCCGGCTTTCGGTCCGCTCGGAAGCGGCGCGGAGCATCAGCCGGGCCACGGTAAGCATGTTCTGAAGTTCCCAGCCGGCTGGGCGCGAGAATTGCCGCCCTAGGACGTATCGGCACCAATGTTCGACGCTTTGGCTGCCCTCGCGCAACCCTTCGGCGTCGCGCCGGACACCCATGCTCCGCCACATCAGGCTTTTGAGCGAATTGCGGATATCGGCCAGGTCCAGCATTCTGCGGTCTGGCTCGGCCGGGGGATTGGCCAGCGGCGGGGCGCGGAACGAGTCGTTCATGGCCAAAGCCGCCTGCGAGGCCCCTTCGCCGGCGTGCGCCCCGTACACCAATGCCTCCAGCAAGCTGTTGGAGGCCAATCGGTTGGCCCCGTGCAGGCCGGTAGAGGTGACCTCGCCTGCCGCCCAAAGGCCAGGCACGGTGGTCCGGCCCCGGAGGTCAACCACCACGCCGCCCATCATGTAATGGGCGCCCGGGCGCACCGGAATGCGGTCGCGCGTGATGTCCAGATCGAATTTGGCACACAACTGCGCGATCCCAGGAAACCGGGCCCGCACCCGCTCGGCATCCAGATGGGCCAGCGTCAAATACACGTTCGGATGGCGGGTCTTTTCCATCTGGCTGACGATGGCCCAACTCACCACATCACGGGGAGCCAGTTCCGCGCGCGGGTCGTAGTCGGGCATGAACCGGTGGCCGAACCGATCGACCAAATACGCCCCCTCGCCCCGGATGGCTTCGGTAATCAGATGCCGGCTGCTGCCAGCGATGTACAGCACGGTCGGGTGGAATTGCATGAACTCCATGTCGCGGAGTTCTGCGCCGGCGCGATAGGCCATGGCCATGCCATCGGCCGTAGCCACCTCCGGGTTGGTCGTCTCGCGGTAAAGCTGGCCCGCCCCTCCGGTAGCCAGCACGGTCTGCTTGGCCCATATCAAGGTCTTGCCGTGCTGCCGGTTCCATACCAGCGCCCCGCGGCAGGCGCCCTCATAGGTGAGCAGATCTATCGTGAAAGTCTCTTCCCACACTGCGATGTTTTCCGCGGCCTGAACCCGTGCGATGACGGCCCGCATGACCTCTTTGCCGGTAGCATCGCCCAGCGCGTGCGCAATGCGGTCGTGGCTGTGGCCCCCTTCCCGCGACAATGCCAAAGCGTCGCCGATCCGGTCGAAACGCGTCCCCCACTCGATCAGCTCCCGGATCCGCCGCGGTGCTTCGCCGATGACATGTTCGACCACCGCCCGATCGCACAGAGGACCACCCGCCTCCAGCGTGTCCGCCACATGGCTTTCAAAACGGTCCGAAGGGTCCCAGGCCACCGCAATGCCCCCTTGCGCGTGGGCGCTGTTGGACTGATCGATCGTACTTTTGGTCACCACCAGCACCGAAAGCCGAGGATCGACCGCCAAGGCGGCCCGCAATCCCGCTAATCCCGCTCCGATGACCAACACATCGGTAAAAAAGTGGGGAACTTGCTTGGGATGGAACTGGGCCAGGTATCGCGGTTCAGGAAGTGTCATCCGTCCTCCAGAAAATGCCTCAAGAAGATCGCCCCCGAGCCGGCACGGCGTTTCCAAATGCCGCGGCAGGCGCCCTTACGGCTGCTGGCTTCCCAGCCCCTCGGTAAACGCGCGGAACTGGGTGCGCCATTTGGGCGGCGGCGGTATGCGCCCGGCGTCTTTCAGGTTTTGAAGCTTATCGGCCGGCGTGGTGCCGCCGCGGAGTTCGGTTCCGCGGGGCCGGAGCCCCAAACTCTTGAGCCAGGCATCGCGTTCATGGCGGGCGGCTTGCCCTTCCGGACCCGGCTGACGGGCCGCCTGCTCGAGCTTTCGATACCACTCGATGAACTCGCGGGCTTGCTCGGGCGTCCAGCCCAGCCGTTCCAACAGATCGGAGCGGCCTTTGTTGGCCTCCTCTTCGAGGTGCCGCAAGGCCAGGTTGGTCTGCTGGAGCGTGTATTCCAAAATCGGGTCGTCCGCCTGGGGTTTGACAGGCTCTGCGGGGGGCGGCGGTTCGCCCTTTCCAGGCAGCCCGCCCCCTTGCGGGTTCTGCGCGCCCCCGCCGGTCTTGCCGCCCGGAGTGCCGCCCGGCGTCGGGGCCGGCGTGCCGGAAGCGCCCCCCTGGGCGCCTGGAGTGCCAGACGGCTCTTTGGTCTGCGACGAACCCTGCGATTGCGCGTCGGGCGGCTTAGCGGCGGATTCGGCCGAAGACTTCGCCCCAAGCTTGCCCGCCCCCTGGTCCGACGGCTCTGCGCTGCTGGGCGGTGCTTCCTCGGAAGGCTTGCCCGCCGCTTGGTCGGAGGGAGCCTGCTGGCCGGGCTTCGTGCCCGTCGGCCCCTGGCCCGGCTGCATCGATGCGTCGCTCCCTTGTTGGGCATCCGTTTGGCTGCCAGCCATACCCGGCCCCTTGTCTTCCGCAGCTTGCCCACCCCCTTGCTTGCCACCGCCCGACCGATCGCCCCCTTCTTGCCCTTCCGATTTGGATTGCTTGGCACTGGTGCTGGGCGATTGAGGCGTTTCAGAGGACGGTGTCTTTTCAGCGGCAGGGGAGGCGGCCGGCTTGGGTTGGTCCGCTCGGGGTTGATTCGCCTCTTGCGGCATAGGTGGTGGGGCTTGTGGCGATTGGCCGGCTTGGCCCCAGCCCCCACGACATTGCTCGCAAGTGCACCCGGGGGGGTGTGCCTGGGGTTTGGCCGGTTCTTTGGCAGCAGGGGATTTTTCCGGCGGCTTCGAATCGAGGCTGCCGGGTTTTGAAGTGGCCCCCGGCTCTTTTGTTGGAGAAGACGCGGCCGGCTGCTCTTGCCCTTCGGGCATTTCCGGTTCTTCCGAAGGAGACAGTTGTGAAGAAGCGGCGGGCTTCTCCCCACCTTCCGGCTTCTGCATGGACGAAGGCTTTTCGGCCGTGGCGGATGGGCTAGCCGCCGCCGGCTTTTCACCAGCGGGCTTTTCACCCGCGGCTTGCTCCTCGGGCGCGGCAAATTTGGGCCGCTGGCCGGGATCTTCGCCCAACTCCGACGGTTTGGTCCCCGGTGACTTGCCTTTTTCTTGATCGCCGCCATGAGCACGTTCAGGCTTTGTGGGCGCCTTAGACATCTCGGCAGGCTTAGGCGCGATGGCACCCCCGGGCTTCTCCTGGCCATCGGGCGGTTTGGCCGACACGTCGGGCTGGCCGGAGCGATCGCTATCTTCGCTGTCGCCCTGGCCTGGCTTCTGGATGGCGGACGGCTGCGGCTTATCACCGGCGCGTTGCGGCTTGCCAGGCGAAGTGGCCGGTTTCGCCTCGGACAAGCGATCGGGCTTCTCGGTCGATGGTTGAGGCTCGGCCTGGCCTTGGTCCTCGGGCGGCGGGCCTTGCCCGGCAGGCGATGCCTTTGGAGAAGCGGAACGCTGCGACTCGGGCTTAGCCCCACCAGCCTGCATGTCCTGACCGGCAGACTCCCCCGGCTGGCGCGACTGCTGCTGCTGATGGTGTCTGAGGATCTCCTCGATAGCATCCCCAGGGTTGGTGCGGCTATTGACCGGCTGGCGCGCGGGCTGCGAGCCGGCCGGCTGTTGCTCGGCGCCCGAAGGCTGCCCGGCCGGGGAGGGCTCCGAAGGGGCACCGGCAGGTTGCTGCCCGCTGGGGGACATGTCCTCTTGGCCGCCCGAGCGCCGCCCGGGCTGCTGCTCTTTGGCCCCGCTGGGTTCCTCGGCACCGCCCGGTTCGGCGCCCGGTTTACCTTTGGGCTGCCCTTGGTTGCCAGGCTCCGCCTGCTCGGAGGCTTCGTCGCCGCCGGCATCCTGATTCGGCCTCGCTGGTTTTGTTTCGGCGTCGGGAGGCTGGGAGTTGCGGCCGGCTGAGTCCTCGCCATCTTGCGACCGCTCGCTGGGCTTGGCCCCGGGCTGCTTCGCAGAGGGGTTCTGGCGGTCCTGGTTGCCCGGCTGTTCTGGCACTTGTGGCTGATCGGAGGGTTGCGGGGGCTCGCCAGGCTGTTGGGACTTGTCGGGTGACCCACTCCGCTTATCCGGCTTTTGCCCACCGGCGGGCGGACGTGCCGGGACGTTTTTAGGCACCTCATCGGGCACGATAAGAATCAGGCGTTTTTCGGTCTCAGCCCGGTTGGGTGCCGGCCCGGTTATCAACTCGCGGTTGTCTTCGGCTTCGGCCCAGAACACCACTTTATCGCCCACTTTCAGGCCCAGTCGCGCAGGTTCGATGCGGCAAGTGCCCTCCAGGGGACCCCGATGGGCCTTTTCGTATCGGGGCAAGTCCAACAACGGGGGGACCGGCAGCGTCTTGTCCTGACACTGGGCACGGATGCCGACCTTGCGGAGCCCGAAATCGGGGTCCTCGGCCCGAAGGAGCACATCCAAGCGCCCATTGCGGGGCAGACGTATCTCGTCGGGGAGTTCGCCCAGGATTCGCACCTCCGGCGGCAGATCTGGCAGCACCTCGATGCGGTAGCGGATGGGTCGGCGGTCCTCCCGGCCTTGGGGGTCCGAAAATCGGAGTTGATAGGAGGTGTACTCGGGCTGGGTAGGCTCCTGCGGGTTCATGCGCAGGAAAAAGGCCACTTGGGCCGACTGACCCCGCGCTTCCATGCGCCGTGCGCTGCGCGAATCGCCATCAAACTCGATAGTGGCCTTGTCGATGGGCTGGTTGGCCCGGGCGTACACGGTCGCCTCGGTGCCCTCCAGGGCCTTGATGTCGCCGGTTCCTTCGACGGTCTCCCGGGCTTTGCCCGTGTAAGCGGGATACTGGTACTCGACCCGCTCGACAACAATAGAAAGCGGCACCTGCACCTCGACGGCGTAGGTCCGGGTGGTGGCATCGCCCGCCGAGATGAAATACTCCAGGCTCTGGCTCAAGCCGAGCTTGCCCGGGGGCAATTCACATTGGAAGCGGTGGGGCCCGGCCGGAGCCATGGGGATCGCCTCGTCCACCGTTTGCCGATCCGCCGTGGTGAAATACAGCGTGGGCGTTTCACCGGCCCTCAGCCCCCGCACCTCGGCCGACACGATTAACGTATCCCCTTGATAAGCCGCTACATCGCCGGGATCCACGTGGCGGATGGTGACGCGGGTAGGGGCTTGCAGTCCGGCCCAGGGCCACATGACCCGCCGCATGGAAACAATGGGATTTTTCGGCGAAAAAATCAGGTACAGGCACAGGACCGCCACCATGACGATCAACGCGTATCCGAGGCGGATAAGGCGTGAGCGGTCCACGGCCGTATCGGGCGATACCTGAGCCAACTCGCCCGCCGTGCGGTACTCCAGCCCCTCGAACACCCGGCGGGCGAGGTCATCCTGGAGGAACTCGTCCTTCTCGCGGCGGAGAAACAGCAAGTTGATGAGGCTGTTTTTCAGTGAGGGCCGGCTCTGCTCGATCGTGTACGCGGCGAACACCGGATTGATTCGGAACAGCACCAGGGGCAGCAGCCGGCGCACCACCACCCAAGCCACGGCGACAACAAGCACCATCCACATGGCCAGCCGGCCCCCCGCGCTTAGCCCCCCGGAGCCCAACGGCGGCGGTTGCTCGAACAAGCCCAGAGCCGGCAGCAGGCCCGACAGGCCGCGAGTCCCCTCGGGCAACAGAAGTTCGTCAAGCCCCAGCGCCAGGGGCATGGCCCAGTGGTCCACCACCGCCGCCGCAAACAGATAGGCACAGATGCCCAGGGCTAGCAGGAACAGGGCGACTGCAAAATCGGTGCTCTTGACGCGCTTGCGCGTTTCTTCCAGGCGCTGGTCGATGAGTTGCTCGGCCCGAGCCAGCCGCTCTGCAACGCCACCCGCTTGTTGCACCGAAGGGGCAGTACCCTGAGCCATGGACTACACTCCTGCGCCAGGTCGGCACCGGAAAAACCTGCTTTTCCGGCGGACCCGCTCAACCATAAAACGGCCAACCGGGACTCGGCGTTTCCATCCCCTATTATAAGCCGCGGTGGGGCCATGGGGACCTGATCCGGCCGGGCCAATCGGCTTTTTGGCCCGGTTGGCGATGCCAGAACCTCAATCGATGGGTAAAATCACACCGGGGGCCCCGAGGCCACGCGGGCGAGGCACCCGGCACATGCAGCAAACAGCGAGCGATCGGGGGTACACGCGGCGTTTCGCGGAGATCGGGCCATGCAGCGACGCGAGGTTTATTACCGCGGAACCGTGCAGGGCGTGGGGTTCCGCTACACCGCACGGCGGATTGCATCTCGTTATCAGGTAACTGGTTATGTAAAGAATCTCGCCGATGGCCGGGTGCTGATCGTCGTGGAGGGCGAGCCTGGCGAGGTCGGTAGTTTTCTCGGCGAGGTCGCCGAAACCATGGGCCCCTGCATTCGGCACACGGAGGAGAAGGTCCTGCCCGCCACCGGGGAGTTTCAGCGGTTTGAGATTCGTTTTTAGCCTGCCCGGCGCCAAGCGAATCGGCTGGAAAGAAATTCCGCGGGAGCCTTGCGGCGGTGCCCGGCGCGGGGCGTGCGGGAGTCGCATCCACGTTTCCGGAGGCCTTGCGAGCCGGAAAGACTTCTCATGCGACTGCTGATCGATGGTTACAACGTGATGTACACGGCGGGGGTTCCTGGCCGGGGGTTCGGCATCGGGAAGTTGGAACGGGGCCGATTGGGCCTGCTGAAATTCGTGGCCGAATCGCTGGAGCCGGCCGAGTTGGCCGAAACGGTGGTCGTTTTCGACGGCCGGGATGCCCCGCCCGGCCTGCCGCGGCAGATCGAGTACTGCGGCATGCAGGTCCGCTTCGCCCCTCGATCGCTAAGCGCAGACGACGTGATCGAAGAGCTGATTCAGCAGGAATCGGCTCCGGGCCGGCTGACCGTGGTCTCCAGCGACCGGCGGATCCAGCAGGCCGCCCGGCGCCGCAAGGCCAAGGCCATCGACAGCCAGTCGTGGTACGAATCGCTCTGTGCCCGCCGAAGGTGCCGGGCGCCCAAACCTCTGCCCGAGTCGCTCAAACCCGCCCACCCGCCGCTGGAGGCCGAGGTTGCGCGCTGGTTGGCCGAGTTCGGCGGTGAACAAATCGTCGAGATGCTGCTGCGCGAGGAAAAGCTCCGGCATCGGGGGCCAAACAAGCCGGCTCAAACCCGACCCATTGGGCCTGAAAAGGCGTCTCCACGCACGACCAATGCCACAGGCCAGGCCAAGCCTTCGACTCGGCGCCGCCCGTCCATCCGTCAAAAGGATGTCAACAAACCCGTGGACCTCGAAAACCCCTTCCCGCCGGGCTACGGAGAAGACGTGCCAGACGAGAATTCGTAAGTGCCCCACGCTGCGCGCTGGCCGGCGGGAAAATCCAAACAAACTTGTTCCCGGCCCAGGAACACAGCGCCCCGGTTCGCCACGCAAACGGGGCGGCTTTTCCGTACCCAGAGAAGACGACCGCAGCTTGGCTGGACGGCGATGGCCCCATGGAACCGCCCGCCCCGCTGCAAGGGCTGCGGCTTCGTGGCAAATCAGATAACATCCAATCCTGCCCGCTCCGACTACAGCACGGCGTGCCGCAACAGCGCCACCGAGTCCTTCGCCGACTCCGATACCTCCAAGGGCACCAGCCACGCGGCGGTTCCCATACGGCAGAGCCCCTCGGATCCGGTCCGGCAATAGAAGAACGTAAGCGTGACCCGCAGGGTTTGGCGCCCTCGGGCAGCTCCCACGCCGATGGGTAATTCCACCTTGGTAGCCGGCTGGGCGATGCGGCGGGGCTTGCCCAGCCACTCGGCGGCCACCACTGGTTTGGACGTACCTTCCACGGCTTCGATGCGGTACGACCACGGCGCGGCCGGGTTGACCTTCATTCCGTCCGGCAATTGGAGTTCGACAGCCAACCGGACTTGCCCCCCCTCGGGCCGAAGAACCACGGGCGCGACACGCTGTTCCGCCGTGGCCGGCAAGGGTAAGGGCCTTGGGGGCTCGTTCGATGCGGGCTCCGGCGGTGCCAGGCCGGCGATCGTCAATGTGCGAACCGAGCGATCGGTCAGTCGGATCACGCGGATCGCGTGGTTGTTGGTATCGGCTACAAACAGCTTGCCCGCGGCGGCCGAGATGCCCGCCGGCTCGTCAAACGCCGGAGGATTGTCGGTTCGCCCCGGCTTGGCCGAACCTACGAGGGTCGCCACCGTACGGCTGGCAAGGTCAATGACTTTGATTTTGTTGTTGTAGGTATCGGCTACGTACAACTTGTTTTGGTACCAGACGACGCCCAAAGGGTGCTGCAGTCGGGCCTTGGCCGCCGGACCATCGACGTCCCCAAAGATAAACAGCCGCGCCGCGGGCAGTTGCGAGGTGCCCACCACGGTCCGTACCTCGCGGCGGGGATCGAGGGGGACGGCGCGGATCGAACTGCCTTCGCTGTCGGCAACGTACAGCCACTGGCCGTCGCTGGCCAGCCCGCTGGGCTGGGCGAACGAGCAGGCACCAAGCTGATAGGGCCGCTCGGGCAACAACGGCCCATCCACAATATCCTCCCGGCCGTTGCCTGCGTAAGGCTGGATCGTGTTTCGATCCAGGTGCATGCGCCAGATTTGATGGAACCCCGCCATGGCGATGTACAACTGCCGGCCGTCGAGCCACAGGTCCCAGGGGCTGTTCAACGGCGTCTTCAATGGGGCGGCCGGGCGAAACACCGGGGGTTGCCGGGCTTGGCGCCCCACGCCGGCTATCGTGCTCACTTGACCGGCCGCCAGATCGGCCCTGCGGATCAGATGGTTCTCCGTATCGGCGATGTACAGCACCTGGCCGTCCAACGCCAATCCCTGCGGCTGGTTGAACTGCGCCGAGCGGAAGTCGCCATCGGCCTGGCCTGCTGTCCCCGAGCCGATCACCTGCTGGAGCTGGCCCTCCAGGCTGGCCACCACGATGCGGTGGTGGTTGCTATCGGCGATGAACAGCCGGCCAGTGGCCTCGTCGGCCAGCACCTTGCCGGGAAAACGCAGCGGCGTGGCGGCGGTGCGATAGGCTTCCAGGTCAAAGCGGAGCGGCGTTTCGTCCACCACGCCCCGGGCACGATAGGCTGGCAACGCAGCCTTGAGCACCTGGTCCAGACGTTCGAAGGTCGTTTCGCCGCTTGTGCCCCAGATAACGAAGCCTTCGGGATCAATCAAAATGAGCGTGGGCCAGGCGCTGACCCCAAACCGCGACCAGAGCACC